>Ga0207421_10000519_pt1 | contig 49476 bp, 39 predicted proteins | sample SodLakKL_010_SED_4_FD_187542 | JGI IMG/M metagenome (GOLD analysis project Ga0207421, IMG submission 187542) | Alkaline sediment microbial communities from Lake Tanatar, Kulunda Steppe, Russia - 8KL_010_SED (SPAdes) (version 2) | ecosystem: Environmental > Aquatic > Non-marine Saline and...
ATTCTGAGCGCCGCGACCGATACTCAACCACACGGTAATAGTTCGTCGGGTAAATTCCGGCCTGAAGCAACATGGGCCGCAAAGTAAATCGTACGTTGAGGATTTCGGGCTGACCGTCTTCTCCCATCTGGAACCAGACGAATTTTTCGCGCTGAGCAGGGTTTCTCCATACGGCGCGGAAGGTATCATAATGCCAGTGCTCGAGATCAGCAATCTGGGTTTCGTCGTCCCAGAAATGAAGCTCGAGCCCGTTTTCGCCCTGCTTCACCTCAACATTGTCGTAGAGCGGATCATGATATTCACCCGTGTACACCGAAAGCGAATGTGAGGGTGAAGTATCCGTTACCCGTGCGGCATGGATTTCTTCACGAAGCGCGAGCACGGACGCCAGGCGATTTTCGAATGAGGTCAGAAAGGCCTCATGCCAGTCGCGCTCCGGCGTATCGGTATAGAAATCTTTGAGGTGGCGGCCGAGGGCGGTCATGAAGTTATTAAATGTATTCGTGGTGATGAATATGCCCACGTTTTCTTCCGGTATAAGAATCAGATTGGTGTTCATGCCGTCGGTGGCGCCGCCGTGCCGGTAAATGGTGCGGCCCGCCCAGCTGCTAACCGTCCAGCCCATGGCGTACGAGCTGATCGGATTCTCGCGGTTGCCGCCCGGAATTGCGGTCACCGGACGATAGGTTTCGCTCAGAACCCGGCTGCTCACAATTTGCTCACCATCATAGGTGCCGGCCTGCCCAAGATGCATGCGCATCCACTGCGCCATCTCGTAGGCGTTGGTGTTGATGGAGGCCGAAGCGCCCACGTTGTCGAAATTACGCCGCGGGATAGGCACGATTTCGCCCTCAATCTCCTGATGCGGCCACGCGGCGTTGCTGCCATCAGTAAACTGTGTGATGCTGGTGTTGCTGGTTTCCATGCCCAGAGGCCCGAAAATCCGATCGGCTATGAACTCATCCCAGCTCATGCCGCTCACCGCCCGGATGACTTCACCCGCCACCATGTACATCATATTGCTGTACACATAACGCTCGCGGAACGGCGCCTCGGGCTCCATGTAGCGCATGCGGTACAGCAGCTCCTCCCGGTCACGGAACGGCATGTACTGAATCCGGTTGCCCGTCATCCGGCCGAGCCCGCTGCGGTGCGATAGCGCGTCGCGAATGGTGATGGTTTCCGTTACGAACGGATTATACAGCTTAAAATCCGGCAGATATTTGGTGATGGGGTCATCCCAGTCGAGCGCGCCTTCCTCAACCAGCATAGCCATCGCTGTAGCGGTAAACGCCTTGGTTGTTGAAGCAACGCCGAACAGAGTGCGGTCATCCACGGGCTGAATCTCGCCCAGCTTTTTGAACCCAAAACCACGGGAATAAATAACAGAATCGTCCTTCACGATGGAAACCGCCATGCCCGGAATACCCCAGTCATCCATGCCGTTCTCGATGTAGGCGTCGAGATTAGGCGGCAGAAGCGGACGCGTTTCGGAATCCTGATTCGAGCTCTGCGCCTGAACGCTGAACGGAACGGCCAGAGCGAGCAGAAAAAGAGCCAGGCGGGAGAGTTGTTTCCTGAATGATGGTGCTGTGAGGGTGCGATTCAGCATAGTTATTGCGATGTATGTCGGGTTGTGGTATTCCGCCGGAAGGGCGCTTTGGTGATGCCCTTAAAATAAGCGAAATCAGCGGATAATAAAGCCCTGCCATCAAGACGCTGTTTTTCCGCCCGGATGCCATCACCCTGTGAACGCCTCGATCCTTACACTTCGTGCATCCTTGTGTCTTCGGGCCTTCGTGGTGAAATACTGAGGCTTAAAATATTCTCCCACCCGTAAATGCCACGAGGACAAGAGGTCACGAAGTTTCACGAAGCTTAAAAATGCTTGGCCATGCATTAATTCAACTTTCACTTGTCGTCGGCTGACTGACACAGCTCCACAAGCACGCCGTTTGCGTTTTTAGGGTGAAGAAAAGCGACCAGCTTGTTGTCGGCTCCCCGCTTGGGCTCTTCCTGAAGCAGGCGGTATCCGGCCTCGCTAAGGCGCTTCATTTCTGCTCGGATATCATCAACTTCAAAAGCCACGTGATGCAGTCCTTCGCCCCGCTTTTCGATAAAGGTCGCAATCACGGAATCGGGCGAAGTTGCGCCGAGCAGCTCTACCTTGCTTTCGCCGGTCCGGAAAAAAGCCGTATCCACCTTCTCCGATGCCACGCTCTCCTTTTTGTAGCATGATGTATGCAGCAGCGTCTCCCAGTTTTCGATGGCTTCATCCAGGTTCTTAACAGCTATTCCAATGTGCTCAATTTTATTCATGGTGATGGTGTTTCTGGATTAGTTTCGGTTTTTGGATTTGAAAGCAAGATATGTATCAGGAGAGAATAAGCAATTAACAATTGTCCAGCAGGAGGTTCACGAAATCCCTTAAAACAACAAGTTTCTGATCGGCAAGTAGCAGTTTGAGCCTCAGGAGTAGAAGTGATTTGGGGTAAGGTTCAGACTCCGAGACAATCCGTTAAAAAAAATAAAAACATCCCTTTCTGAGAGGCACATCGTTTATCGAGATATGGATGCTTGTAGTACACAATTATTCATTACCCAAAGTCTGCCCGAAGAATCTCCCATTAGTTAGCAACTCCCTTTTCGAAGGCGATGAGCCACTACCGATGGCAGATTCCATACTAATGTCATCCCATAGCGAGGGGATCCTTCGGGCATGCTTAGTTTCAGAGACTATCTTGATGCTATCGGTTTGACCAGTTTTTTAAAACAACGTGCCTCTCAGGAGTAGAGGTGGAGTTGGGGTTGGGTATTATTTTTGTTCTGTTAATGGGAATCGATACTATCCCAAGCAGAAATCATTCAATCAATCAGTCTTTACCTATCACCAAACCCCGAGGCTGAAAGCCTCAACGAACACAGCCTGATGCAACGCATCAGGTGGAAAGCACCCCAAAATCCGCAGGCTACAGGCCTGCACCAGACCCATGGTTGAACAACATCCGGGCGTTGGCCCTCGAAAGCATCATACCTTAAATCACCACCCCGGCTCGGGCCTTATTGGATGGCTTTTATATCCCCGGGTTGCGGACCTTGCTCCGCTGCGTTCCTGCACCCCGGGCTACAAAGATATGGCTCCTACGGAGCCGGATTGAGGAAGTATTGTATTTGTTTGACCAAATCTCCTTCACCCTGCCCATCTATAAATCCACCTGAATCTTGTCCGGGATAGCACAAAAAAAAGAGGCAGCCGGTTCCCCGGATGCCTCTTAGCTTTGATAGTGGGATTATTGTACGGAGTTTATTCCATACAATTTCTTCGGTAAAAAACGGCCGGCTGTTTTATCACTAGCCGCTGTATTTCTATTTCGAATTCATCATTGTGACTTCTTCGATAATTTCAAAATCCGAGATTTATGTTTTAAGCTTAACAGATTAAACAGATCGCTACATCACTAAATCGGAAATCTAAAATTCGCTAAATCTTAACGCTCACAAGCAAGTCCGAGCATATAGAAACTGATTTAACGATGTGTAAGATTTAGCGATATGGCGATTTGCGAACTGGAATAACTATTTATCTTTGTGCCTTCGTTGTTCACCTTTTTGTGCTTCAAATTGATATTTCCAAGCGAATTCATCATCAAATCTCTTCGGTGTTTTGCTCGTCCAGATACACGTTCTTCGACAGACGGGCGGCCACTGAATCGAAGGCCGAGTACAGAACCGGCACCACAACAAGCGTGAGGAATGTCGCAAAAGTAAGGCCGCTTATGATGGCAATACCCATAGGACCCCAGAATGCCGTGCTTTCCGAACCGAACTGCAGGTTTGGATCGAATGATGCAAACAAGCCCACAAAGTCGATATTGATACCAAACGTGAGCGGCACCAGACCCAGAATCGTGGTAAGCGCCGTGAGAATTACCGGCCTGAAACGAATGGTACCGGCCTCAATGATGGCCTCCATTTTCTTCATGCCGCCGTCGGTGAGCTGTTTCACATAGTCGAGCAGTACAATGTTGTTCACACACACAATACCCGCCAGCGAAATGATCCCGATGAAGGTCATCAGTCCGAATGGCGTACGCGTGAGAATGAGGCCAAGCAGCACCCCGATAAGGCTGAGCCCGACGGCCGTCATTATAATTAGCGGCGATTTGATGTTGTTGAACTTGGCGAGCATCACCAGGAAGATGAGCGCAAATCCGATGAGAAGCGCCGAGGTAAGGAAGCCAAACGCCTCCTCCTGATCTTCACTTTCGCCCGTGTAGCTTACGGTATAGCCCGGCGGGAGATCAGCTATATAATCGGCCAGCAGCTCCTGAACCTCACCCAATACTTCCGGACCGGAAAAGCCGCTCGCAGCCTGACCTTCCACCGTTGCGGTACGCTGCAGATTTAGTCTGGTGATGGTACCGAGGCCTATACCCTCTTCGAAATCGGCAACGGACACCAGCGGAATCGGGCCGTTCGGCGAGCCGATATTCAGCTCGCGCAGGCTTTCCAGACTCTGACGATCTTCCTCACGAAGACGTACGGTGATGTCGTACTCATCATCCCCGTCGCGGAATTTACTGGCATCGAGACCATTATTGGCAATCCGAATGGTTTGGGCAATATCGCTCAGGCTGAGGCCAAAACGGTTGGCGCGTTCGTAATCAACCAGAATGCGGTACTCGGGCGAGCCGCCGCTCACGTTGTTGCGGATATCCACAAGGCCGGGAATTTCACGGGTCGAAGAAGCCTCAACCAGCTTATCGTTGATTTCACGGGTGATGCGAATTACCTCATCGAAGTTTTCACCGGAAATTTCAATATTTACCGGCGCACCGGTCGGCGGCCCTTGCTGCTCGCCTTCAATATTCACAACCACATCGGGTATATCGCGTACAACGCCGCGAATCTTTTCCATGGTTCTTGCTGAAGGCTCCGGACGATCACCGAAATCCACCAGGTTAACGGTCAGGCGGGAGAGCTCAGGACTCTGATTACCGCCCCCGAAAAACGGATCGCCTGCTACACCCACGTTAATCTGTATATTTTCGATGTTGGCTTTTACCATCGGATCTTCATCAATCAGATTGTAGATGCGCGACTGAACCTCCTGAGCGATTTGATCGCTTGCAAATACATTCATCCCGATCGGACCTTCCAGCTCAATTATGATGCGGCTCGGATCTGTTTCAGGGAAAAACTCAACGCCCGTTGGTGCAAACGTGAAGAGTATAAAAATACTAATCATGAGTCCGAGCACAGAGTTGAGCAGCAGCGAGCGGTTATCGGTTACGAGAAGCGGCTTATCAGTACGCGTTCCTATCAGTACGCCAAGCGATCCAAAAATAATAAGTGCAGCAGGGAGTCCCAGCAGCATAATCCAGATACCAAATGATACAGGAGCCCCTAAACTAACCAGAAATAGCACTACAGCAATAAAGGCTCCCAGAATGAGACCGCCATATATGGAGTATTTATTACCGCGAATCATGATTTCAAAGAAGTGTATCATGATGCCGATTATTCCGGCGCCAGCCATCACCCCGCCAAGAATTGCAAGGGCAATTCCGGCCTGAGAAAAGAGCATTACCAGTCCGCCTAATAGTGCCACAACGGCACCTGCTGCCAGCATCCCAAGGGAAAAGGTGTTACGGAACATGGCCGCACGCGCCTTATAATTTCTGCGCAGCATCCACTCCAGAAACCCTTTATACCATTGCAGAATGGCCGGCATGGTCCTTTCATTGAATTTAGCCGACACCGGCTTGATGAGATACCGGTAGGTGACGACAAAGAAGGCCACCACTAATACCGTAACCATAAGCGTAATGGGGTTCGCTATACCAATGGCAACCAGCATGAAAACACCGAGTCCATAAAGCAGGAACTTAAACCCGCGTGATATTGGGCGGGACTTTTCGCCATCTAACTTCACCAGATAGGCCGTGAGTACCGGATACAAAACCAGCGCTACGAAAAGCGAACACAACAGAACTACGATGAGCGTAAACGGCAGAAAACCCATAAACTGACCAATAATTCCGGGCCAGAAGGTCATGGGAATAAACGCTGCCAGAAGCGTAGACGTAGCAGCAATCAGAGCGTAGCTAACCTCATCGGCGCCTTTTTTGGCCGCTTCAAACTTTTCATACCCCATTTCGCGGAACCGGTAGATATTCTCCACCACCACGATGGAATTATCCACCAGAAGACCGAGCGCAATAATGAGAGAGAAAAGGATCACGAAGTTGGCGGTATAGCCCAGCGCAAACAGTACAATGAAACCTACCAGAATCGAAAGCGGCACCGCGGTACCTACCAAAAGCGCGTTCCGGATTCCCAGGAAGAATACAAGCACCAGAATAACAAACAGCATACCACTTATGATACTGTTTTCCAGATCGCTAATGAGAGTACGAACCTGCTCACTTTGGTCACCGGAAATCACAACCTGCGTTCCGCCCGGCAGAGGGAAGTCTTCCACGGCAGCCATCACCGCTTCCACTGTTTCCAGAATATTGGCGGCCGGACGTTTTTTAATATTGAGAGAGATTACTTCCCTATCCTCAATTTCCGCAGCCGGGACTTCCACAAGCTTGCCGTTATCGTCTATTTTGTATGAACGAAGCCGGGCAAAACTCTCGCGCTCCTTGAAGCCAAAAATAACATCCGCCACATCACGCATGTACACCAGGCCTTCAGGAGCGGGTCCTTCGCCGGCTGGTATCGGAATTACCAGATCTTTAATTTCCTCAGGATCCTGGAACTCACCGCTCACCCGAATCAGATAGCTGTACCGATCCACATCTATGGTACCACCGGGAATCGTCAGGTTCTGACCCTGAATAGCCTGAACAAGTGCCGTTAAGGGGATTCCGTAGCCGTTTAGGGCATCCAGGTCCACATTCACCTGAACTTCGCGCTCAACCTGACCAATCATATCGATTTCACGAACGCCCTGTACGGTTTCAAGCATATCCTCCATGCGTTCGGCCACTTCAGTGAGGCGCGAAAGCGGGTAATCGGCAGCTAGGTTCACCGTCATAATCGGGAAATCATCCAGATCAATTTCTATGATGACCGGCTCTTCCACATCTGCAGGAAGCTCGGCCCGGGCAATATCAACCCGCTCACGAACGCGCTGACTTGCTTCTACCAAAGGCACATCCAGATCGAATTCCACCACCACGCTGCTCACGCTTTCCAGGGTGGTCGAGCGAATATCCTTCACCCCGTTAATGCCCTGCAGCTCGCGCTCGATAGGCTGCGTAACCAGTGATTCCATATCAGCCGGACTGATGCCCGGATAAACCGTATTCACGATAAAAATCGGAATCTCGATGGATGGGTTCGACTCCTTTGGAATCGAGCTATAGCTGAACGCCCCGGCGGCAATCAGAATGACGGCAAGCACTAGGATTACCGTCCGGTTTTTTAAAGTAATTTCGTTGAGTATCATAAATTTTTTATGGCCTTCTATTTACCGCGGCGTTAATCCAGCGGTTTTATAAAGTCTGCTTTAGAGATGATGCCGTTAGTCGAAGGTAACGACCGGCCGGTCTGAACGCTGCAGCCGCTCTGCGCGTGAGACGCTGGTTTCATTTGAAATAATGTTGAGGCGGTCGCCAACGCTCAGGTTGCTCATTCCGGCAACAACCACTTCATCACCCTCCTGCAGGCCTTCCAGAATTTCAACCACAGGACCCGTTGCGGTTCCGGTGCGCACTTCAACCAGTTCCGAAATTTTGTGGCCGTTTTCCTCCCGGGCCACGAACAGGTTTACGGAGCCTTCATCGCGAACGATAGCCGTTCTTGGCACAACGATGGCGCCCTCAATCGCACGGCGCTTTATCCTCAGGTTTACCACCATTTCGGGTTTGATTGCATCATCCGGGTTACTCATTTCAACCTCCACTGGAAACGTACGCCGGTCCTGATCAATCACGTTTCCGGCAAAGCTCACCCTGCTTTCGTAGTCGGAACCGCCGTATGATCGAAGGCTTACGATAACATCATTCCCCTCGCGGATTTCAGCGCTGTAGCGCTCAGGCACCCCGGCTCGAACGCGAATGCGGTCGGTATTGGTGATGCGCACAACGGGCATCCCGGGATTAATAAGCTCTCCGGTGCGAATCATGCGTTCTTCAATTCTGCCGTTAAACGGGGTGCGGATTTCAGCATCTTCCAGGGCTTTTTCTGCCTGATCCAGCTGGGCGCGGGCGCCATCTCTTTCGGTGCGCGCTGCCCGGAAATCCTGGGTCGAAACGATGGAATCAGCGTACAGCGGCTCCAGCCTTTCGAAGGTTTCCTGAGCAAACTCAAACCCCGCTCTTGCGGCATCCAGATTTGCCCTAAGGCTTCGGTCGTCGAGACGTGCGATGGTGTCACCGCGGTTTACCCTTTGGCCCCTGTTGGCAATATAAAGCACCTGACCGCTGGCTTCCGACGAAATCACGGCATCATTAATGGCTTCAACCGAGCCCGATACCCGTATAAAATCGTCGAACTGATCCGGGGTAATAGTAATGGTCTCGACCGGTATCTGGCGAACGCGTTCCTCGTCGTTGTTTTCTTCACCATTTTCACAGGCAGACAGAAAAAGGACAGATGCCAGAAGTACAGAGGTTAAAATGAAATATCGTTTCATGGATGTGTTTTCGATTCGTGCTGTTTAATAAAAATGATAGGATGTTACCTGCTTTCCTGAGCTTCCCATGAAGGAGACTCGCCAACCGCAGTTTTATAGGTGCTCATAGCCACTTTAAAATCATACACGGCGGCCAGATAGTTAAGCTTGCTTTGGTCTAAAAGGGATGAAGCCTGACGCTCTTCCAGCGTTGTACCAAGCCCTTCACGAAGTCGCTGAGCCGCAATATCGTAGTTCAGCTGTGCCTGCTCGATGTTGCGCTGCTGACTCATAATTCTTCTGTAGGCGTTTTCCAGATTCCTCACCGCCTGATCAATTTCCAGATAGATGGCATTGCGTAACTGTTCGCGGTCAATTTCGGCCTGGCGTTTTTCAATCCGGTTTTGCTGCACTCTGGAGCGCGTCTGGAAACCGTTAAAGATGGTCCAGTTCATGCTTATTCCCACGCTGAATGCCGGATTCCAGTAGGCATCATCAAAAAATGATCGTTCGCTGCCTTCAAACTGAAAATCCGTTCCCGGCACTCTGTTGATCATCTGGCGATTATCCGGAACCTGACCTATATAGGCGTAGTTGGCAAATGCATTTACAACCGGAAAATACTGGGAGCGGGTGATGTTTCTCTGGACCTCAAGTAAATCAACCACGTTATCAATCTGGTTTACATCCGGTCGGTTTTGAATGGCCATAAGGTATGAATCCTCTACATCAGGGATGATTTCGGCCATGTTTTCATCAAAAGCCAGTGCACCGCGCAGGTTGATGGTGGTTTTTACAGGAATACCAAGAATCAGGTTCAGGGATTTTGTGGCCAGCTCAACCTGATTTTCAAGTTCGATGAGGTCGGTTTCGAGATTCACCAGCTCCACTTCAGCGCTAAGGCGGTCAACACGTGATGCTACGCCGGCCTGCACCGCTTTTCGGGTTTCCTCGACAGTAACGCGCAAACGCTCTACGGAAACATCAAGAACGCTGAGCTGCTCCTTTACCAGCAAAGCGCCATAAAAAGCTTCGGTAATTTGGTTAGTGATAACCTGGCGATCGCGCTCAACCTGGTCCAGATTAATCTGGCGGAGCTGACGCGCGCCCTTTATGGCTGCAAAAGCAGAACCGTTATAAAGCGTCTGCGTTATGTTTACACCAAACTGAAACTCATTTTCGATAGCAAAAGGGTTGTCGTCATCGAAGCCGGGTGGGGAAAAGCCGGCATCCTGATAACCCTGCGACTGCCGCTCAAGGTATTCCTCAAAAGGAATCGGCTCGGTATTCGGGTTTCCATCCGTACGGCGCTCCTCGTTAAACGCAAGCCACTCAATGGCTCCGATTGTCTGAAAAAGTCCGCCAGCATCGGATCCCGCAAAAGGATTGGGAGTCTGAATGTTTCTTGTATACTGTCCCGACGCGCTTATCTGCGGATAAACAGCGCCCCACGCTTCGCGAATCTGGGCATCAGCAAAATCGATGTCGAGCAGTCCTCGGCGAAGCATATAGTTGTTTATCATCGCTATCTGAATGGCATCGTCGAGGGTAATAGTAATTTCGTCTTTTATTTCCTCATTCAGCTCAGCTGCACGGGATGCATCGATTTGAGCATGAAGAGGCTGAGCTGCCAGCCCAAACGCGACAACACAAATGGTGAATACTAGTTTTACGGCCATAGCCATTTTGGGTGAATTTACTGTATGTGTGTTAATAATTATTTTATCCTGCCTGACTGATACGCTATGAAATCAAGAATGTTTCATACTTTTATGAACGCGGGTCATTTTTGTGGCTTAAGAGACCGAACCAACATTACAAGGTAGTCTTCGAGCAGTTGTTCAAAGGTGATGGTTTCAATATCTGCACCGGGTGCCATGAACAAACCTTCTTCTCTGTAAATGATTTGCTGCATTAATCCACGGGTAGCCGCCATAATTTGAATGGTTACATATTCCGGCCTGAACACATTATCAATCGAACCATCCTGAATCCCAATCTGCACGGCGCGCTTCACAAAGTTAAAAAGACTACTGTCCAGCTCTTCTATTTCCTGAATGGTATCCGTTCCCTTAAGCTCTTTAATTGCCTTTAAGCCAATGCTTTCAGTATACATAACAGATTTGAAAAACTGTGGCTGATCGTTCGCAAAGCGGAAGAATACGCGGCTCATTCGCTGCAGTATTTCCAAACCTGTTCCCGGACCGGTTATTTCTTTCGCCAGCTGCTGATGAACAACCTGTATCCCCCTGTTCATAAGGGCAACAACGATCTCTGTTTTATTCTTAAAATAGAGATATACGGTGCCCTTACTAACTTCTGAGGAAGCAGCGATTTCATCCATTTTCACAGTATCGAAATCTTTCTCAAGCAACAGCTTTTCCGCAGCATCAAGAATGGTGTTCTTGCGCTGAAGACGCTCTCGTTTTTTTCTTTCTGATGTACTCATATTTACTATTTACTGACTTGCGGTCATAATGTGACCAAATGTAAAGGAATAATCATTCCCAACCAATATTCGTTCGCACTTTAGATTATTTTTTTGCGCGCACTAAAAAAGCGCTTTTTAGAATAATGGGAAATAATATAATCCATTCACGAATCGACAAGACCTCCCCCAATGAGTCTTTAACGACAAAAATGACCGGCTGTTCATCAGCGTGCGTACAGTGCTGACCGGGATTCACCTGAGCTTCAAAGCACAAAAAAAGGCTGCTGAGTTTAAAATCTCAGCAGCCTTTATAAAGTCTGTGCGGAATGAATCAGTTAAGTCACTTCTTCATTTTGTAGTCCGGGCGGGTGAGTTCGAGTATGTGGCGCTCCATTCCGTTTTTGATTTCGTGTATAACGGCATCAATATCCCCATTATCAACATACATGGCGTGGATATACAGTATGTCTCCTCCATTGGGAATATCAACGCTTAGCGTACCCGGTGTAAGGGAAATAAAGTTGGCCAACAGCGTTTTTTCGAGATCGGACTCACAGTCCATAGGAATACCAATAATGCCCGACTGCATTTTAAAGCCCGGAGTCATCACATCTTTTGCCACCCTTACGCTCGATACCACAAGTTCTTTAATGAAGTAGAATATAAAAACGACACCAAGTCTCATTCGGCGGGTGTAGTTTTCTGCATCAATGGCAGGCGCGGCAATGAGCATCACCAGATAACCCAGGATAAAACCAATTACAAGGTTAGCAAGGCTGATTGTTCCGGTAACGGCGGCCCAGATTACGGCCAGCACAATATTAGTGATCAGTTGTTTCATGGATTCAATACAGCATTAATGTACATAGACGGATCCAGAAGCTGCTCGGCAGCATCGTTGAGCATAAGGAAGAACCCTTCGCCAAAAACGCCAAGAATAACGATAAGCGCGGCGATGAGTACTACCGGGAAGTACAAAGCAAACTTCTGCCCCTCAGTTGGCAGCCTGAAGTCTTTATCGGCTACTACAGGAGCCGTATCCGGCAGCGGACTCCAGTAGGCGCCCATCCAGATTTTGGTCATGGAGAAAAGTGTCATGAGACCAACGGCAAGCGCAAAACCGATTACTACCCACTCGCCGATTTCAAGACCAGCGTAGATAACGGTATACTTTGCCCAGAAACCTGTAAGCGGCGGCAGTCCGGCCAGCGAGATGGCCGAGATAGCGAACAACGAGCTCATCAGCGGATAGTTTTTATACAGACCGCCCAGTCGGGAAAGATGGTACGAGCCCACGTATTTACGGGCGATACCGGCAACCAGAAAGAGATTCGTTTTTGCCAGCATGTTGTGCAGGATGTAGTAGATCATTCCGGCCAGCGCAATCTTGGTAAAGAACGCCAGACCCATAATCATATAGCCAATCTGGCTTATAATATGAAAGCTCAGAATTTTGCGGACATCATACTGTGAGGCCGCGCCTAGTACGCCAACAACCATGGTTGGTACCGAAATCCAGAGCAGAATGGTGTGGGTATAGCCAATATCCTGAGTAAATACCAGCGTGAACATACGCACAAGCGAGTAAACCCCGACCTTGGTGAGCAGCGCACCAAAGAGAGCCGTAATTGTAATCGGCGGCGTATGGTACGAAGCCGGAAGCCAGAAAAAGAGCGGGAATACGGCCGACTTGATGCCAAATGAAACGATGAACATCATAGAGGCTGTAATTACCAGACCGGTATGCTCTGTGTCCTGCAGCGCCTCAGCCATAGCTGCCATATTTAGCGTGCCCGTAATACCGTACATGATACCCACGCCCGATAGGAAGACCAGCGAAGAAAACAGGTTGATGACCACATACTTAACGGCACCGTCGAGCTGTGACTTATCGTTACCCAGCGAAAGCAGCACGAATGAAGTGATAAGCATCACTTCGAACCAAACGTAAAGGTTAAAAAGGTCACCGGTGAGGAACGCTCCGTTTACCCCAAAAATCAGAACCTGGAAAAGCGAATGAAACCCGAACGACTCGCGCCGCTCATCTATATCACCAAGCGAGTAAATACTCACCGCAAGCGCCATAATACAGGTTACAAGCACCATGAGGGCGCTGAACAGGTCGGCAACAAGGGTGATGCCGAAAGGAGCCTCCCAGTTACCGGGCTGCAACACCTGAATTCCGTCTGCGTTTACGGAATACAGAAGCAGTGCCGATGCGCCTAATACGGCCGCAGAGCCAATTACATTGATCCAGCGCTGAAATTCCCTGTTTTTGAAGAATATCAGTGATATCGCAGCGGTAAGAATCGGAATAAGCAGCGGATAGATTAAAAGATCGTTCACGACTTATCTTCCTCCTCCGTTATAGCCGTTTCCGGCAGTACTTCACCTTTGTAAGCCGGTTCGGCTACTCTCATATCATCTACATTTATGGTGCCTACTTCTGTGTAGGCTCTGTATGTTAATACCAGGGCGAAGGCAAACAGACCAAAACCAATTACAATGGCTGTAAGCACAAGGGCCTGTGGAAGCGGGTTTGCAAATGCCTCTACAGGCACAGACTCGCCGGCTGGTATAAGCGGTGGAATACCCCGGTCGAGTCGACCCAGCGTAAAGATGAGCAGGTTCACAGCATTGCTTAATATTACGATGCCGATAACAACGCGAACCAGGTTCTTACGCAGTATCAGGAAGATGCTCAGCGCAACCAGTATTCCGATAACTATTGCTAATAATGGTTCCATGTTCAGTTGTCTTCTTCTTCTAGTGCAAAAATAACGGCCAGTGTAAAACCAACAACTACCAGATAAACTCCGATATCAAAAATGAGCGGCGAGCCTACATACAGCTCTGAACCGAACAAGGTGAAGAATACCCACTGACCTGTAAAAAATGAATCTCCGGCCATCATAGACATGATGCCGCTAATTAACGCAAAAAGCAGTCCCCAGCCTACCATCACGCGCGGATCCATGCGAAGCAGCTTCCGGGTTACTTCAGTGCCAAAAGCGATGGCAAAAAGCACAAATGCTGAAGCACCTACCAGACCACCGATAAATCCGCCCCCGGGCTCGTTATGCCCACGGAAAAACAGAAACAAGGAAAAGATCAGAAGCAGGGGGAACAATAACCGGGTTGCGGTTTGCAGAATTACTGATTTCATACGGTTTTGCCCTCCTCTTTGCGGAAAAGTGATTTTCCTAGTTTTATGAGACCGTACACGCCCACCCCGGCTACACCGATTACCACGATTTCACCAAAGGTATCAAGCGCCCTGAAATCTACCAGGATAACGTTTACAATATTACGCCCGTAAGCAACTGTATAGCTGTTTTCAGCGAAGTAATCGGTCATGAACGGGTCGAAATCGACGGCCAGAACCGCAAGTACAATCAGGGTTACAATTGTACCGACTGAGGCTGCAATAATTCCATCACGTACTTTCGACGACGTTGATGTTGTAGCCGTGAACTTAGGTATGTGAATGAGCACCAATGCCACCAGAATAACGGTAAGGGTCTCTACTAAAACCTGAGTTATGGCAAGGTCAGGAGCGCTGAACAGCACATAGAGCAGCGAGATACTGTAGCCTGCTACTCCCAGTGCCGCGATAGCAACCAGCCCCGAGCCGGCCATTACGGCGGCAAAAGCGGCAGCCACAATTACAATGGCAATAGTCCACTCATAAAAGTGAATGCCAGTGAGGTCAATCAGAAGCGATACGTTTGTTTGCGAAAACAGGGTGAAGCCTACCAGCAGAACGAAAAAACTCAGAAGCGTTAGCAGGTAGTAGCGAAGGTAACCGTTCTGGAAGAATCGGGTCTGCACTGCTGCAAAGCTGAGGATACCAGCAAGAATGTTTTCATATCCGTTTTTAGGTCCTTCGCCCATCCAGCGGTCGTAGCCCTGAAAGCCTTTGGTATCCCGGAATTTATTCCAGACGAGGTAAACACCCACGCCACTCGCGAATGTAAGCACGCTTAGAATCAGCGCAGTATTAATACCATGCCAGAGCGAAAGCGAAACCACAAGCTCCGGGGTACCGGCAATAGAAGCGGCTGCTTTTGTAATGATGGAGCCGTCAATCAAAAACGGCAGGATGCCAAATACAATACTCAATACCGACAGGAAGGCCGGGCCAATCCACATACTTAGCGGAGCTTCATGCACATGCTTTTCATGCTCCTTATACTCACCAAAAAACGGGCGTATAGCTACAATAGCACTGGAAGCAACCACGGCCACATTAGCCAGAACGGCTGCCGTTATAAGAAATAGCGGAAAGATAGATGCAGACAGAGCGGCTTCATACACCAGCTCCTTCCCGATAAAACCGAGCATGGGGGCAAAGCCCGCCATCGAAAGCGCAGCTATACAGCCAAAAGTAGCCGTTAGTGGCATGGTTTTACGCAAGCCGCTGATGAAGCGTATATCTCGGGTACCGGCTTCGTGATCTACGGTACCGGCCACCATGAAGAGTGCGCCTTTATACAAAGAGTGGCCCAGAATAAACACCGCTACCGCCTGAACAGCGTACTCGTGCCCCATACCAAGAAGCATGGTTAGCGTACCCAGCGCCATTACGGTGGAGTAAGCCAGTACTTTTTTAAGGTCGGTATGCGCAAGTGCCAGCCATGCGCCAATAAGCATGGTTACCGCACCAAAGAGTGTTACAATATAGGTCCACTCAATAGTACCTCCGATTACCGGGCTAAGACGTGCAAGCAGATAAACACCTGCTTTAACCATTGTGGCAGAGTGCAGGTAGGCCGATACCGGAGTTGGTGCAGCCATGGCGCCCGGCAGCCAGAAGTGGAACGGAAACTGTGCTGATTTTGTGAAAGCGCCAAGAAGTACCAGAATAAGCATTCCGAGGTACCAGGGGTGCTCGCTCACTATCCCGGACTCACTGAACATTTCAGAAATCTCCATAGTGCCTGTCATTATAGACAGCAGTATGAAGCCGGCCAGCATAGCAAGGCCACCCGAGCCTGTTACAAGCAGCGCCTGAAGCGCAGATTTGCGGGAATCTTCCTTATCGTGCTTATAACCGATAAGCAGGTAGGAACTTATACTCGTAAGCTCCCAAAAAATAAACAGGGAAATGATGTTATCGGCGAGTACAACACCCAGCATAGAACCCATAAACAGGAGCACGCTGAAGTAAAACCGGCCAATATTTGGATCGGAGGCCAGATAGCCTCCACCATAAATCATAATAAATGTACCCACACCGGTAACGATGAGAGCAAACATCAGGCTGAGGCCGTCCAGATAGAACGACATATTTACTCCCAGGAAGGAAACCCATACGTACGATTCGTTAATTACGTTACCGTCGGATATAACCGGGATAAAGCCTGCGAACCAAACGAAAACAGCAAAAGGAACAACTGCCAGCGCCCAGCCCGAATAGGTTTTAAAGTATTTTGCTGCCATCGGGCCGAAAAATGCGACCGCGAAAATGAGCAGTACGGAAAATAGAATGGTCATCAGGAATCAGAATCTTTTCGGTTCACCTTGGCTGAGGGCGCTGTTGCAGCGGAATCCTCCCGATTATTTTTCAGCTCATCTGTGATGGTGCCTTCCCACAGGTCCAGACCTACATAGTATGCAGCCCTGCCGATGAGGTGAGCTGCTACAGGTGCGGTAAGCAGCAGGAAGATAATGGTGGCTATTACCCGGGTCAGAACCGAGATTTCATCAAACGCCACGCCTACACTTACCAGAATAAGACCGGCCCCTAATGTACCTGCCTTGGTAGAGGCGTGCATTTTCATCATAAGGTCGGGAAGCCGTAAAACCCCGACAGCTGCCACAAGCACAAAAAAGCTTCCTGATAGAAGCAGGATGGCAATAATTATTTCACTTATCATATTCTGTCGTCGGTTGATTCATGGCCGGCTTTGTGCACATAGCGCGCAAAGGCCGTGGTGCCAAGAAAGGCGATGAGGGCTACTACGATTGCCGCATCAATAAAATCTGCTGTACCCGTAGCAATAGAGTAGGCAGCAATAAATGCTATTACGATGTAGGCGATAAGGTCCAGCGCCACAACACGATCGGGCAAACTCGGACCTTTCAGTAATCGTATCACACCTCCGACAAGCGAAATACTGAGCGCTGCGAAGGTAATGATGAGCACTGTGTCCAGAAAAATGCTTTCTCCGTTAAACACGGTCAGGCTCCATTTAAATATCTGTTTAGTAGTGAACTACGATCTTTAGCTAACGGGCTTATCCTTTAATAATAACTGCACTTCCTCAAAATATGGGCCCGTTCAGGCTCTTTTTTAATGAGGACTTAAAATAAATTATTTCGGGACTGCTTCAAAATAATTTCGGTTTATCTGCTATATGGTACAAAAAAGCCGGAGAAGGCAGTCCCGCTCCGGCTCTAAAATCGTGTGTATACAGTAATGCTAAATTAGTACTCAGGAGTACTTCCGCTACAAACTCGGGTCTTAATCCTGAGGCTGATTGAGTAGCATAGCAGGGTTGGAAACCGAACGTGCCACACGGAATCCAATTCTTGGTGAGGCGTGGTCTTTCTGACGAAAATCACGAACGCCTACGCCAATAAAGAAATCCGTTGAAGCCCAGCTTCCGCCTCTCACAATACGGCGGCTCTCGCGATCGCTTCTGTAAACAGGTGTTACCAACTGAGAACCGGAACGAGTAAGCGCAGAATATGATGGCGTATAGGCATCTTCGCACCATTCTGCCACGTTGCCCGCCATATCGTACAACCTGAAATTATTCGGGCGAAACGCACCGACCGGAGAGGTTATCACATAACCATCCTGACCATAATCTCCTCCTGGAGCAAAGTTAGCCAACAGCTGTCCTGTTTCGCGGTGACGCACATCAAGGCCATCCCACGGGAAAATACGTCCACTCACGCCGGAGCGCGCAGCGTATTCCCACTCAGATTCTGCAGGTAATCTTACGCCCGCCCAATCTGCAAAAGCCTGAGCCTGATCCCAGGTTACCGCAACCACAGGATAGTCTTCGAAATCTTCGGACCAGAAATACGATCCCCATGGCACCCCGATTTCGTTCGTCCAGGCCACCGAGTCAGGAAGCATAGCATCACGATTTCCACCGTCAAGAGAGCTGAGGAACGCCCGGTACTGTCGGTTCGTAACCTGTGTATGCCCCATCATAAAAGCATTCACAGAAATCCGTACCTTACCGGCCGGCTGTAAACCAAACGGATCTGCATTGTCCAGACCCATAAGGAAACTTCCCCCGGGAATGAGAACTAGCGGCATTGGTGTACCGTCGGGTAGCTCGAAATTCTCGATGTTATTTTCAGAAATATAAAAATCGACATCAGGATAATCAGCCATAATGCGCTGAGGAGCATCTTCCTGGTTATCGTTGGCATTATCGGCTGTTGCGCAGGCCGAAAAAATCATAAGGCCGGCTGCAAATAGCACAAGGAGATTAGCTGGATGAAAGGCTTTCATTCTGTAGTTGTCTGCTTTAATTAATTAATATACCATGCCCGCTAAATCGGGGTTTCACAGCGAGTAAAGATAAATAACTTATCTATACTTACAACAGCATAATTACATTTACGTTCGGCATTGCCACCGCTCTGGAATGATATCTGTACCAGATTTACACACGAATCTCACTACACACTTAACATGAATAAAGAACGCACAAAAATTACTGATTCGGTCGAAGAAACCTTCTCTTTTGCCCGGCAGCTGGCTTCGGAATGCGAAGCAGGCGATATCATCTGCCTTTACGGAACATTGGGCGCAGGAAAGACCCATTTTGTAAAAGGTTTTGCTTCAGCATTTGGCATAGACCCTTCGGATGTGGATTCCCCCACTTTTGTACTGATCCAGGAATATAACGGCCGCATTCCCATCTACCACTTTGATGCCTATCGCATTGAGTCGCTTGATGAAGCGCGCGGAATCGGCACCGAAGATTATTTGTATGGTGATGGCATCTGTGTGATAGAATGGCCCGAAAAAATAGCCGGACTTTTACCTGAACAGCGAATCGATATCCATATTGAGCAGACTGGTGCACAACAAAGAAGCTTCAAGGTAGTTTACAGAAGCTGATTAATTTGTATTTTTGCAACCTCTATGGCTACTAAGAAACTTTCATATCGCTTCGACCGGCTTCCGGTCATTTTTCCATATCACTACCGTGCCAGGAACAGCATTTCGGTCGGCGATCTGGTGTACTACGGTCCGTCGCCCCAGTATTACGGCATTGGCGAAGTTCTGAACATTATCGATACATTCTGCATCGTAGACTTTCGGGGCACCGGCGAGCTGGATATTCACAAAGATGCGTTCGAACTCAGCTATCTTATTCCCATCCACAAGCTCAACCTGTCCCACCTGCTCACCGAGTCCTGAGCCGGCTGATTAACAGCACCACCACAGAAAATAAAAGCCCCGGATAAAACGGCTCCACGCCGAGCCATGCGTACGAATAAAGCTCTTCTGAAGTTTGTACGCCCATCACCAGCCAGCCAAGCGCCGTTAGAAAAGAGCCGCTAACAGACCAAACGGCAAATCCTTTTCCATAGCGCAAAAACGGCAGGTAAATGCCCAGAACGGGCAATAGCATAGCCGGAATGATGAGACTGCCGATTACATACCAAAGCTCAATAACGCTGGGAAACAGAAATATCATAAAAACGGCTAGCACTGCCGCAATCAGGATTCCGATTTGGGTGAGGCGCACCGGATTCACTCCGGTTACGTATTGTTTGAGCACGTCCCGGCCCAGCGTCTGACCCGAAAGAAACAGGAAACTGTCCAGCGTTGACATAATGATGGCTATGAGGGCCGTAACAAACAAACCGAGCAGGCCGGCCGGAAGAAGAGTTACTGCCAGTTCGGGGAATGCCGCAATCGGATTACCAAGTTCAGGGCCCAGAATTACGACCGCATACAGACCCGCAAGAAGAGTGAGCGCATCAAATACCGACCAGAACAGCACCGAGATAAGAATCCCCTTTCTTGCCGTTTCCGGACTTTCCGCTGCTGCCGAGCGCTGATGAAATCCGGGATCTACAAAAGTCCACATGGCGATGAAAAACCATACAAAAATGTAGCTCAGGTTGTAGCCTCCGGTGAAATCGCGGTGTAGTTCCGGCAGCTGCCCCCACATTTCGACCGGGGATCCCGCGTACTGCCAGGCGAAGCCTATCATCATAAAAAACCCGCCGTACATAAGCACCGCCTGCAGCCAGTCAGTCCGGACCACAGCTGCAAAACCGCCGGCTCCTACATAGACGACGGAAAACAAGGCCACGGCTACTGAGTAAAATAACCATTCATCGCTGCCTGTTATCAGCTGAGCGATAACGCCGAGCATTAAAATGTAGGGAGCCGGACTCACCAGAACAAAAACGCCGGCCGCGCCAAGCATACCGGTTTTCTTTCCGTAGGTTTCACCCAGCGCCTCGGGAATGGTGAGGGCTTTGCTGCTCCGGATTTTTCCGGCCAGCACCACCGCATAAACAATGGCAAACACGTAGTACGGGAAGGCAAAAAGCAGCCATTGTGAAACGCCGGCCGTATAGGTGTACTCGCCCACGCCCAGAATGCCGCCATACCAGGTCGCTACCAAAGTCGCCACAAAAGCCGGCAAAGTTAGGCGCCTTCCGGATAAAAGATAGGCCGTTTCATCGGAGCCGTGATCGATGTATTTCTTGCGAAGGGTGAACCAGCCCAGCATCCCGAAATACAGTACTAATGGAATCCAGTCTAAAAGGGTAAAGGCCATTCCACCGGGATTATGAGCAGCAGGGCTCCGCTCTTGTATTCTATGGTGATGTCTTCCGAAACGGCTTCATTCGACGAGCCGTCGCGAACGCCGTTTTCCATAAACTCATTGCTGAGGCTGTACTTCAAACCCGAGGTCGTAATGCCATCCACACGGCCCGACATGGGAAAAAGCGACACGGGTGAACCCGGCCTACGTTTCATGCTGAACTTTTTCGGCAGCATGATGCAAGCCGCATGGTCATCAATAATCACGATGGATGAAAACGAGCCTTGGAACTGCTGCATCACGGAAAGGTTCTTGAGGGTATGATCAATCCGGTATCCGGTTGCGCCACATATAACTATCCGGCTTCCGCCTTTTTCTTTAGCCAGCTTAAGGGCCTTTTCGAGATCGTTGGTTTCCTGATCGGGGTTGGATAGAAGGATGATTCCGTCCGGGAGCGCATCACCCGTTTCCGTACCAAAGCTATCCATATCTCCGGTGATGAAGTCCGGCTTTATGCCCGCTTCAATCAGCGTTCGGGCACCGCCGTCGGCCGCGATGATGCATTCGGCATCAGCCTTTAGTTTTGAAAGAAGTCCCCCGGAAGGCGGCCTGCCGTTGCAGCAAATAAGAATGTTCATTTCAGGTTAAAAATATTTTCAGTCCGCGATCTGCACAGTACCTGTTGAAATTTACAGTCATAAAACTTCCTGCATCTACTCCCCGAAAAGATACAGCAGAAAACCCAGCACGAACAATACCACCCAAAGTACCACCGGCCCGTTCAGAACCACGGCAATTACGCCACCCACAATGCAGGCTCCGGCCAACACGGCGCTTTTCAGACCTTCAAGTGGATTATCGTTATGTGGGTTACTCATATTTTCATCCAGCTGCCGCATATAGTCGGCAAAGATTTTGGGCAACCGCACGGCCACATCTATAAACTCCGGCGCTCCCCGCACAAATTCTCTTGTAAGGGCACGAACGCTAAACTGCTCTTCAAATATTCTGGCTATGTGTTCGCGGGATAGATCCGGCACATCTATTTTGGGATCGAGCATTCCACCTACAGACTCAAATGTTACCAGCGCTTTCACCATGAGCGTCATTTCTACCGGGAAAAACACCCGATGGCGGGCGCCAATACCCAGCGATTCCACAATCATTTTACCCATACTAAAGCGACCCGTTTTGGCCTGCTGAAAATACCGGCGCAGCAAATCGGTCACACCTCTGCGAAACTGCTGCAGATTTCCGCCCTTGCCTAAGCTCGCCATGGCCGTAAGGTAGCGCGCTGCGCCCTCGATATCGCCGTTCACGAGCGCATGGAAATAATACAGCATCTGCCGGCGGGTTTGCTCCTCGAAACGGCCAACCATACCCAAATCTATAAAACCGACTTTACCGCCCTTCATAATAAAAAGGTTACCAGGATGGAGATCTGCATGGAAAAAGCCATCTTTATATAACATCCGGATAATACCCGCAGCCCCGTTGTACAGCAGTTGCTGCTTTTCTTTATCGGTGAGGTATTCCATTTTCGAATCACCAGGCTTGAAGCCTTCAAGCAACTCCATTACCATCATATTCTCATTGCTGAATTCCCGATAAATTTTTGGAAATACCACGCCCGGATAATCGGTAAAGTTCACCTGAAAGGTTTCGGCATTATCAGCCTCGTTTACCAGATCAACTTCCTTGGCCGTGAAGCTGCAAAATTCATCAATAAGGCGATTCGGCTGATACTGCGGGATGATGATTTCCAGAAAATAGCCAAGCAGTTTTAGCAGGTTGATATCGGTGAGAATAGTGTCCCGTATACCGGGCTTAACCACCTTAATTACAACTTTTTCTCCGGTAAATAAACCGGCTACGTGCGTTTGACCGATAGAGGCAGAACCCAGCGGCTCGGGATCGATATAGGTAAAAACATCTTCCAGCTTCTGATCAAGATTAAACCGGATTAGTTCTTCCATTACGTCAAAGGGAACTTCTGGCAGTCGGTCGAGCAGGTTTTTCAGCTCTTCCGTCACAATTCTTGGCAGAATATCCTCACGCAGCGCCAGAATCTGTCCAAGCTTGATGTAGGTAGGACCAAGCATTTCGAGTCGCTTTCTTAGCTGTACCGGAAAGGGAGCGCTGCGAAGTTCTTTTTTTACGAAAGGGGTAAAAAGCAGGGAGAAAAAGCGAACCCAAAAAGAGCGCAAACCTTTTTTGCGGTCACGGGGCATGGAGTTGCGGTAGGCTAATAATCCGCCAAGCAACAGGCCTATCACATGCCGGTTAATCAGGAAAAAACGACGGAAAACACCTTTATACGGCGCAAGCGGATCGATCTTATAGGGCGATTTCTTCCGCCCCTCCCGATGCATCTGCGCCTGCTTCTTCAGCTCCTCAATGTATTCATCATCCTGAACCAGATCATCCCTAAAGTCAGGCTCTGAGCCAGGTGATGGCCGTTTTTCCGAAATAGAACTCAAAAGCTGGATTCCCGTTAACAAAGTGTGATGGCATCGGGACTGGAATCTGCTCTCAGCCCCGCAACTACTGCATAATACGAAAATTCGGGCTTCGTCAATAACTCATCAACGCTTTCAGCTAATAACTAACTCATCCAGGTTTTAGAAACCCTGATGAGTTCTGAAGTTACTGATGAGTTTTCTACGATTATCGCAGAAGCGTAATACTGCGCGAATTGCGTACCACGGAACCGGATTCACCGGCGCCTTTAGCTTCCATTAGTAAAAAGTATACGCCCGAGGCAAAACCGGTGGCATCCCATTGGAAGGCGTGCTGACCAGCAGGAAGACGGATTCCGGAGCTAAGTGTAACAACCAGCCGGCCGGCCGAATCATACACACGAAGGCTCACATCCGAAGGTTCGGAAAGCTCTAGCGGGATAATAGTAACCGGATTAAACGGGTTCGGATAGGCCGCGCCAAGCGTAGTCTTGTCGGGAATCTGGATTGCCGGATCCGGCTCGGTGCTCACCGGCTCGCCGGGCTCGGTGTCGAAAGTGACCGGAATAAGCTCATATTCGGCCTCAATTTCGTTAATGAGCGCCATAGTTGGAACCACCTCGGGGCTGCCATCATCCAGCATCTGGAACACCAGCGTGCCCAGCAGGCCGTTGCCCGCATACTGATTCGAAGCCCAGACCACCTTCACCTTTCCGGATTCTTCTACAGCATGCGCCTGAATAATTTCCCCAAAGTTCGAAAAGCTGCTCAACACCTCCTGAAACTCAAGAATTGATGCCGGGAAAAAAAGCGTTAGCTCTACCGAAAGCGCCTGCTCCGGCATACCGCTTACTACCACGTCTACAAGGGCCTCCTCGCCACGGAAGAGCGATTCGGCCTGCAGCTCAACAACAATCTCTGCCGTTGCAGGGTGATGCCCTCCGGATCCAAAAACAGCACTTGGGTAGGCCGCGCCTTCACCATTTATATTAAAGCGGGGCAAATCCGGACCAAATCCGCTTTCACTAATATCAGCCGGGAAGGTCATTCCAAAGCCGGATGAAGCCCGGTAAATAAGGCCTGCATCAAAAGCCGTTATCTGCCCGTTTCCGCTCACATCAGCGGCATAATGCCGGGCAAACAGCAGCTCACCGTTTTGATGTGGTACACCAGCTGCATTTTCCAGCACCGATACTGCATCCTGTTCCCGAATCAGTCCGTCCTCGTTCACATCACCATAACGAATTTGTTCAATATTCTCCTGATTGCTCACCAACAGCTGATGAATATTAGAGGTTAGCTCGCTGCTGTTTACAACGACCACGCCAAGCTGCTCAATCTCGCTCCATTCCCATTCAGAGGCGTACAGGGCGGGATGTCGACCTTCGGGGTTATCGGGAAGCGCCGTTTGCACCGAGCCGTCGTTATTGTAGGCAATGATGCCCCAGCCCGTTTCGGGCGCAGAAGCAAAAAATGCGGACAGCATATTCCCAACAAACGGACTCTGAGGCACAATGGCGTAGTAGTTGGCCGCATTTGCTGTAATTGATGAAAGCGAGTATGGCTCTGTAGGAAGGGTGATGCGCTGGGAGCGTTTGAACGAAGTCGGGTAGCGATGCGCATCAGCAAATCCGAAACCCTCTCTGCTCCACGCCCCTGATGCGATGTGCCACAAATGCAGATTCACAATTTCCTGATCGTAGTCAAGCCCTCGCACGCCCAGCTCATCGCGAATGATGTTCTCCATCCCGGCTTCGGGCTGCATTTCTATACGCTCCCAAACGTGACGCATAAAATCGGATGCCACAGACTCGGTGAAGTACATCAGCCAGGTGGCGTGCTCATAAGCCACGGGTGTACCCTGCGCAGGAGTACGAAAAATGGAGGCTTCTCCTATGAAGTTGAGATACTCCTTCACGTCCGGAAAAACCTGATTTTCGGCCATCAGGGCGTCCATTTCAAGCCAGCTTGTATCGCCGGTCGGGCCCTGCCACTGGTTGTAGGCAAACTGTATGCTGTGGTAAATTTCGTGAGCTACGGTAGCCTGAGCAGCTCCAACAGCCTCATTTTCGGCATCATTACCGGGAATCCAGTCGAATGTGGAATCTATAACGCTGAACGGAGTTCCCGTCTGGCCGCCGCCTTCAAGACCCGTGAAGCCATAAAACCCCAGATTGCGGATATAGATATTATAGGTTGAAAGCTCAACTATCGGATCTTTGAATCCCAGACTGTCGCGATAAAAAGCGCGCGAAGAATCCGCAGCCGCGGCCACCATTTCCACCCAGTCGGGAATGCCGCTGCCGCTTTCATCCTGCGGGGGGACGGCGTGCTCACCCTCCAGGTCGTACCAGATCAGATAGCCGCCACCGGGCGATTGATAGCTGTTTTCTGAATCAAAGACGTGAGGAGATAGGAAAAGAGTTTCAAATTCTGCAACCGGTGTTTTTTGTGAACGGATATGTTCGGAGACATGCGTGGTAAGACAGCGCGGAAACCTGTCCGGAGAAGTTTCAAGCAGGCGGGATTGCGATTGCTGCAGCCAGCTTGTCCATGGGGTTTGGGGCAAATCCGAAAGGTGCTGCGCATTCAGAACGGAGTTAGGGCCAGATGACATCACCAGAACCAAAAACACCATAGCCAGAACCGCGCGCCCAACCGGGGCAAACGACGGTACAGCAGGCAGTACGTGGTGGCGGCATTCCATGATTCGCAATATAGGGTGAGATGATTCGTAGTTGTGTAAGTTACGTTTTAAGACGCTTTTTCCGTATTTTAATTTGTTGTGAACAACACGCCCTTTCATCAGCCGCAAACCCACAATCCGGCATCAGCTGCAGCTTTTTAGCATCGAAAGAGCATTAGTATTATTCGAAAAACAACCAATATGTTCCCCGTATTACTGTATTATAATTTCAGCCCGATTCAAAACCCCGATCAGTTTCTGATTGAGCACAAGGCGTTTTGCAAGGCTCAGGGCCTTAAAGGGCGTATTTACTTGTCTGAAGAAGGCATCAACGGAACCGTATCCGGCCCGCGCGAGGCTACCGAAGCGTACAAGGCCGAACTCTGCTCTAAGCCCGGTTTCGAAAACACCGAGTTTAAAGAAGATGAAGCCGACCGGATTCCTTTCGCAAAGCTGAGCGTAAAAATCCGTCCGGAAATAGTTACCCTCAAAAGCCCTGTCGACCTGGATCCGAATACAGAAGGCGGCCGTCGGCTGCGCCCGCACGAGTGGAAAGCCATTATGGAGTCGGGCGAGGACTTTGTGGTTATCGATGCCCGAAATAACTATGAGAGTAAGGTTGGTTATTTTGAAGGGGCCCTTAAGCCCGACCTAAAGAATTTCTACGATTTCCCGCAGTGGCTGGACGATATTGAGGGTGAAATCCCCAAAGACAAGAAAGTACTCATGTACTGCACCGGCGGCATCCGCTGCGAGAAGTTTTCTGTACTTATGAAGAAAAAAGGCTGGCAGGATGTCAACCAACTGCACGGTGGCATCCTCAACTATGCCAAAGAAACCGGCGGGGCTCACTTTTTGGGCAAATGTTTTGTATTCGACGACCGCCTTGTGGTGCCGGTAAACCCGGATCACGAGGAGCCTGTTTCCCATTGCGAAATTACCGGAAAACCCGCCGATACGTACATTAACTGCGCGAATATGGAGTGCAACCGGCTCTTTATCTGCTCCGAAGAAGGCGCGCGCCAGATGGAAGGTGCCTGCAGCGAAGAGTGCAAAAACCATCCGTTCAAGCGACCTTTTAACGAGGAAAACGCCTTCGCTCCATTCAGAAAGTGGTACAACTATTTTGGAAATGAATTCAAGGAGCGGGAAGTCAGCGAAGGCTGATTCGAAGCCCGTTCGCATTGTAGCACCCTATCCGTTTACGTATACATTCAGGGTGAAGCCGCCCGAGACAGGAACGCCGCTTCTGGATTTTCTGCTCCGGCGGTTTCCATTCCGAAATGCCACCGGCTGGGAAATGCGCATCAATGACGGCCGAATCCTTTGTAACGACGCCCCAGCCCTTCCGGAAACGCTGCTGAAGCAGGGTGATTTAATTTCGCACCACAATCCCAGGGTTACCGAACCATCGGTGCCAGACGCGGTTCGCATACTCGAGGAAACCGACTCCTGGCTGATAGTTTATAAACCGGCGCCTATGCCGGTCCATCCCGGCGGTCGCTATCAAAAAAATACCCTCATCGAAATACTGGGCGAAATGACCGACGGCCCGCTGCATATTATTCACCGCCTGGATTCGGTTACTTCCGGGCTGATGCTCATTGGAAAAAATCCTGAATTCAGTCACAAAGCTTCACTGGCTTTTAAACATGGTGATGTAGAGAAAGCCTATTTCGCCCTTTGTGATGGTGTTCCGAAGGATGATGCGTTCAGCTGCGATTTTGGAATCCGGCGCGAAAAGGGCTACCGGTTTACCTGCGCTGAAGACGGCAAACAGGCGCTCACCAAATTCAGGACGATAAAGCGGGGACCCGCACGTTCTATCATTCAGTGCGAACCCGTAACCGGGCGGACGCATCAGATACGGCTGCATCTGGCCGCACTGGGTTTTCCTGTTTATGATGATGATGTTTACCGGTCCGATGGTGGAAACCTGCTGCAAAATACGGCTATCAGCCTGCAGAGCTCGGTACTCCGCATCCCTGCCCTTGATGTTAACTATGCAATTGATGTACCTTCCGACTGGAATGATAAACTCTGAAAAGCATATAGCAACCTTTCTTATCATCACTTTTGTGATGCTTGCGGGCTTTATGCTTTCCGGATGCGGTATATTCGAGACACGCGGTGCCGAAGAGCCCGGCGCAGGCACGGGATCAGGATTTCAGCAGCCCGACCGGCCGGAGCTGGTAATCAGCAACATGCAGTCGGCTGTGGCAAATCTTAATACGGTGAACTACATTCGTTCGCTAAATGAAGAATCATTCGAATTTACCCCGGCTTCCGTTGCCCTGGACAACGATCCTCAACTCTGGCAAAGCTGGTCGACAGAAGATGAAGAAACGTATTTCAACAACCTCAGAGCCTCCGCTCAGAACCAGAGCGGCCATGTGCTTCAGCTATCCAACGAGCAGCGAACAACGCTGCCTGACGGCGGTGAACGGATAACAGCCTCTTATTCGCTCAGCGTTTTTCATAACCGCACATCAACCAGCGTGCCCAATGTGGCTACCGGTAATTTTATTATGGATCTGGTTCAGGATGAAAGCGGGCTTTGGTCCATTGCCTCATGGACCGATAATGGATCCGGTTCATCCTTTACCTGGAGCGATTTTAAAGCTGTTTTCTACAGAGACTAAGCTCATTTCTTAAAGTCTTTAAGTGGAGTCTTGAAAAAGCTTGTAAAGGCAGAGCAGGATTATCGTCTGATATTTTAAGCCTCAGATAAGATACAAAAACCTATGCAGTACATACGCTTAGTTGCCTTTTCAACCGCTTTCATCAAGCTGCCTTTATGTTATGTTACAAGCTGTAATTCCACTTTTTAAGGAACTACAGGCTAGTCATTTTTCTTTTTGAGGGTGTCATTCATACACAGACAACAACCAACCACTACTAACTAATCCCAGAGATGAAATTATTTCAGTATATCTTAGCTATAATATCGCTTGCTTTCCTGGCAAGCGCATGCGACAGCACAACTTCTACCAGCGCTGTTGATCCGCAGGAACCAACAATTGTAGACATCGCCGTTGAAGACGACAACTTTTCCACACTTGTTGGTGCACTTACACAAGTTAATCTAGTTGGCGCACTTGAAGGCGCAGGACCGTTTACAGTATTCGCTCCAACCAACGATGCATTCGATGCACTTCCCGATGGTCTTCTTGCAAGTCTTACCGACGAGCAGCTTACCGAAATCTTAACCTACCACGTACTCGAAGCAGAAGTAGGCTCTGCAGCCCTTCAGCCTCAGCAGTCTGTAGCAACACTTAACGGTGAGGAAATCTTCATTACTGCTCAGGGCATGAATGTGGACATAAACGGAAACTCTTCCGTAACCACAGCAGATGTTCTGGCCTCAAATGGCGTTATTCACGTCATTGATCAGGTACTTATTCCGGACGCTTTCGGAACTGTAGTAGATAACGCCCAAAAACGCTATTTCCTGAGCGCTCTTGTTGATGCAGTTGTTGCAGCAGATTTAGCTGGTGCATTATCCGATCCGGATGCTGAATTCACCGTTTTTGCTCCAACCAACGATGCTTTTGCAGCTATCCAGGATGTAGTAGACGGCCTTAGTATTGAAGAACTTACTGAAGTGCTTCTCTACCACGTTGTGGATGCCCGTGCTCTTTCCGGCGACCTGCAGGATGGCCAGACCATTACAACGCTTGGCGGTGGAGAACTCACCGTAGGTATTACAGAAGGCGTTGTAACGATAAACGATTCTGCTGTTGTAACCTCAGCCGACAACGATGGAACAAACGGTGTAATCCATGTAATTGACTCTGTACTTATTCCAGGCGGCGGTGGTGAAGCTGAAGTTAATGGTACCATTACAATCAATAATGTTGGTTCTTCTGCCTGGGTTGTAGAATCCATCGACGGTGAAGGAATTTCAGCTGACACTGGTGTCGAGAACGCTACCATCACCCTGCAGGAAGGACTTCGTTATGAACTCGTTAACCTTGGAGCCGGCAACCATCCGTTTCAACTCAGAGACGCTGATGGCGATATTCTTATTGCTGCAGCCGGTAACGGAAATCTACAAGACTACGAACCTGCAAACGTAGTGGTTGACGAAGAAAATGGAACTATTACCTTTACCCTTACCGGTAATCTTGCCGACTGGGTAGCCACATATAATTGCGCTCCACATGCTTCAATGGAAGGTGATATTGTTGTAAACTCAGCAGTATTATAATCCGGAAAAAACCTTTCTGGTCTCTAACGCCCGTTATATATGTAATATGACGGGCGTTTTTTTATGCCTTAATTTATCTGACTACTTAAATCAAAGAGCCGCAGCCTATTGAACTAAATATATTTTAATACGTATATTATATTTTAAATCAGCTGTGTTAGCTGCCCCAATTTATTAAGTGCCTGAAGTAAAAGCGACAAGCTTGTCTTGCTTTACCAGATAATGACTATTTAATTTCTTTTATGAAAATATTCGACAATCCGATCGATGCTGTATCCATCATTCAATCAAATCAGAGAGTTTTTATACAGTCCGTAGCTGCTGCTCCCGCAAAGCTTATACACGCCATGGCCGCCCGGGCCCCGGAGCTGAAGAATGTTGAAATAGTGCATCTCCATACAGAAGGCGATGCGCCATACACAAAACCAGAGTATGCCGAGAGCTTTTTTACCAACACGCTTTTCGTAGGAGCTAACGTTCGCGACGCAATTCGTGAAGGCCGCGGAGATTATGTTCCGGTTTTCCTTAGTGAGATTCCCAATTTGTTTACACGAGGCGTATTGCCCATTGATGTCGCTCTTATTACCGTTTCGCCACCAGACAGGCATGGGTTTTGTTCGCTCGGCACTTCAGTTGATGTAACGCCTGCTGCCATAAAATCGGCCCGGTACATTATAGCTGAAGTTAACAAACAAATGCCCCGCACTCACGGAGACGGTCTCATACACACCAGCCAGATCGACTTTGCAATTGAAACTGATCAGCAGCTTCACATTCACGAACCAGGTGAACCCAACGATCAGGAACTTATTATTGGTAAGCACGTAGCGGAGCTTATCGAAGACGGAGCCACGCTTCAGATGGGTATTGGCGCAATTCCAAATGCAGTTCTGGCATCTCTCACTCATCACAAAAACCTTGGTATCCATACCGAAATGTTTTCTGATGGCGTGATTCCTCTGGTTGAAAGTGGTGTGATCAATAACAGCTTAAAAAAAATCCACCCGGGCAAAATTGTGAGTGGTTTTGTAATGGGTACACAGAAGCTGTACGATTTCGTAGACGACAACCCGCTGGTGGCTATGCTTAACATTGCATACGTAAACGATACCGCAGTAATTCGTCGTAATCCCAAAGTTACAGCTATAAACAGCGCTATCGAGATCGACCTTACGGGGCAGGTCTGCGCAGATTCCATCGGAACTTACCAGTTTTCCGGTGTAGGCGGACAGATGGACTTCATTAGAGGGGCTTCGCTTTCCGAAGGCGGAAAACCCATTATTGCGTTACCTTCTATAACCGCCAAAGGCATCAGCCGGATTGTTCCGTTCCTCAAACAGGGCGCCGGCGTGGTTACCACACGTGCCCACATGCACTATGTGGTAACCGAGTATGGAGTAGCCAACCTGTATGGTAAAAACATGCACCAACGCTCTCGTGCACTTATCGACATCGCCCATCCAAGCCACCGGGAAGAGCTGGAGCGTGTGGCAAGCGAGCGATTCCACCAGAGATAAATTCGTTTTATACGATATATTCGCTATGTAAAGAAAAGGCTCAGTTCACTTCGGACTGAGCTTTTTTTGTATACATGAACACCGTTTCCAGTCGTTTCACATAAGGTTATACAGAACAAATGGTATGCTTCCCGGGTATAACCTTGTTCTTTATGAAGCAATTATTCATTTAAATGATTGTTTCTAAACTTCCGATATTTAAATTACTTTCAATTAGAACCTTCTGAACACAGGTCTCAGATCTATCACGTTAATTCTGTTATATGAAACTTAGCTTACTGTTTTTTCTTTCCTTACTAGCTGTAGGATTCCTTGCTGCGCCAGCTCATGGACAATCACTTCCCGAACCACGCCAGAGCCCACTTGGCCTCAGCAGAGCGATGATTGGTGATGTATACGTAAAAGTTATTTATGGCCGTCCGTACGCCCGTGATCGTGAGATTTTCGGCTCCCTCGTGCCTTTTGGAGAGGTTTGGCGCACCGGAGCAAACGAAGCCACCGAGATTACTCTAACCGGTGGCATTAATTTTGGTGATCAGGAATTAGAACCCGGAACCTATTCCCTGTTCACTATTCCAGGCCAGAACAACTGGACCATCATACTAAACAAACAGCTTGGCCAGTGGGGCTCCTATGCCTACAACCGGGATTACGATCTTGCCCGCTTTACTATTCCAGCGGGCGAAGCGGTCGAATACACCGATCTTTTCACCATCTCAATTGAGAAAACCAACGATACAAGCGGTCATCTTGTGATTGAGTGGGAAAATACGAGACTCGAAATTCCGGTCTCAAAATGAGCCCTTTACAGCATAGCGACCCTCATAAAGAATCTGTCTTAACCGTATCGGCAGGCAGCATGCTTATTTTTGGGGCGATATGTTTTATTGCAGCAATCTTGCTTTCTGCGCCGGACCCTTTACATGCTCAGGACGGTGATCCGGCCTCTATGAACGACGAACAGCTGGTCGATGCGTTAATGCAGGCGTCGGGATTCGACAGCTCATTGCTCGACGTGTGGTACGGCATCCGCGACAGTATAGACGATGAACAGGAGCTCAACCCCGACCAGGCGGTTAAAGTGCAAAACTTGTTACGTTCCGGTTTTTACGGAGAGCGGCTTGTAGAACAATATCGCAGTAACCTCCAAGCCAGGCTGGATCGGTCTTATGCCGTATCCATTATAGTTTTTCTCCAGTCCGATACCGGACAGCACATTCTGGAATACGAAACACGTGAATCTAACGCCACAGATGCTGAACTTCAGGATTTTGCATCATCTTTCGATCCACAGGATGATACCAACAGTGTCCGTATCGATCTGGTACAAACGCTAATGAGCGAAACCCGGGCTCTGGAAAATACGGCCTCTATTCTGCATGCACTTTATTCCAACCTTCTTTTAACAGCTAACGCTGCCGAAAACCCGCCTGATGAAAGGATGAGCGAGCAGGAGTTCAAAAGCACCTCAGAAATGATTCGCGCCCAGCTGGATCAACAGATTGGACAGTACATCCTTATAAGCATGTTGTACACCTTTCGCGACGCCAATATCGAGTATCTTGAAAAGTACGCCGAGCACCTTCGCTCCGAATCCGGCCGCTGGTACACATCTACCCTGCACGACATACTGATAGACGTGCTTGAAGATGCCCACAAGACCGTTATAAACGAAATCAGGCTGACAGATTCGTAAATCCATCAGCCTGAATATCTTCTAAACTGTTGTTAAGGGTGATGTTTGCCTTTAGGCAGGTTTCACGCTTACAGACTTTTTCTTCACCTTAGAGCGGTTCATTACTGAAACCACCTGAGGCACATGCTCCGAAGGAACATCTACGTGGCTAAAACTCTGCTGGATATCGATATGGCCGATTACAGAGCCAGGAATTCCCGATTCTCCTGCAATTGCGCCAACCAGATCACCCGGGCTAACTTTATCTTTACGACCTACGTTAAAACGCAGACGCACCATGTTTTCGTCACTGCGGGAATCTGAACGGCCTCTTCCACCTTTACTGGCGAATTTACCTTTGCCTTTTCCTTTTCCGCCACCACCACGGCGATCACCTGAGTCTCCGCCCCATGATGGTTCAGGAGCATAACTGTCGACTTTAGCATCAAGTCCCGGACGGTTTTTCTCCATCTCTTCCATACGCATTTTAAGAAGCGCAGCAGCAATTTCAACCGTGCTATAGGTATCGTTTACCATAGCTTCGATTTGCTCTATAAACGGTTTCAGACTGCCTTTTTCAAGCGTGGAATTCAGCTCATCCATATGCTGGGTAAGGCGTGATTCTTCCACATCCTTAACGGACGGCATACGCAAGGTTTCGAGCGCGTTATGTGTAGCACGCTCGATAAAGCGGATGCTTCTCATGCGTCGGCCGGAAGCAAACGTAATAGCAGTTCCAGACTTGCCTGCACGGCCGGTACGGCCAATACGGTGAACATAGTGTTCCGGATCCTGGGGGATGTCGAAGTTGAAGATCACATCTACATCATCCACATCAATACCGCGGGCAGCAACATCTGTAGCGATAAGCAGATCGAGAAGACCATTGCGAAATTTTTGCATCACTTTATCGCGCTGGCCCTGGCTAAGATCCCCGTTGAGGATTTCGCTGGAGTAGCCACGTGCCTGAAGCTCGCTTGATACGGCTTCGGTTTGTCGTTTGGTGTTACAGAAAATAAGGCCAAGCTTGAAATTCTTAACATCCATGAAGCGGCAAATCGCCTCTACACGAACTGAATCACGAACTTCAACCACGAACTGAGCAATATCGGGTGTGCTTAATGCGGTGCGCTCAATAGTGATGTTTTCCGGGTTCTTCATGAACTTCTTCATGATTTCACGGATCGGCTTTGGAACAGTGGCCGAGAACATCAGCATCTGAACGTCGCCTTTTTTGTAGGTCAGGATTTCTTCCATGTCCTCACGGAAACCCATGTTGAGCATCTCGTCGGCTTCATCAAAAATAACCATATTAAGGTTATTGAGCTTCAGCGTGCCGCGTTTGAGGTGATCAATTGTACGGCCCGGAGTACCAACTACAATCTGTGCGCCACGGCTGATGGCTTTAATCTGGTGCGAAATAGGCTGACCGCCGTAAACAGGTACAACCTGCAGTCCGCGGATATTGGCGCCAAGCTTCTGGATTTCACCAGTAACCTGAATAGCAAGCTCACGCGTAGGGCACTGAATAAGCACCTGTACGTTGTTCTGCTTGGGGTCGGTTTTTTCTACGGCAGGGATAGCAAAAGCGGCCGTTTTACCGGTACCGGTTTGCGCCTGACCAAGAACGTCGCGACCACTTAATAAAAGGGGGATGGTTTGTGCCTGAATGGCTGTGGGTTCTTCGAATCCCATTTTACTTAAACTCTGAAGAACGGCGTCGCTGAGACCAAGCTCAGCAAATGTTGAAAAAGACATAGTATACTTTAATAATTGATCGGACGGGCGTGGTGGTCCTGCATGTATCACGTAATGAAAAGGGGCTATATCAGTACGGCACGGCATTATCTGCACATGGATTTCTTTGAATCTTCCCATACGGGAAAACGCTCAAAAACGGGGATTCGACGCTGCGGCTTCGTCTTTTCTCAAACACGGGTTCGCATTCCGGACCATACTGTTCCTTACAATCTCACACTCAGTACAGCCCTTAACCCGTGTTGCCCGTCGCTAATTATTAAGTTGAACTACTAATTAACAGGTTACAGACCGTATGCTTAGGGATAATTCTATGATTATCCGTCATTTGAGACATATCTGAAACTACCAAGCCTTTAATATACACTTAATATTTAACTAAACCGATTTATTTATCCCAAGGGTGATGCCATCCCGGGCTTCATCACCCTTTAACATGCCAAATAGTCCACTGCGATGCACGCCATGCCATTAACCCCACTCCTTTTCAAATTATTATTACTATATTTTACACAGATTCAATCAAGCGAATGCCTTCACTTACATGACTTTATATGATGCTTCCTACTGCGACTGTCCGGTTTTCTTTCCTTCTTCTGTCTTGTGTTTTTATAACTGTTGCGTTCACTACGTACGCTTCCGCACAGTGGAGTGATGATGCCGATATCAACCTGCCCGTAGCCACAGGTTCGGATGATCAGATTCAGCCCAAAATGGTGCTGCTCCCGGATGGTGGAACTTACGTCAGCTGGTTTTCCGGTTCTTCTTCCGGATACGATGTTTGGCTTCAGCGCCTCGATGCCGATGGCAACGCGGTCTGGGCAGAGGGCGGCATTCTGGTTGCAGAACGAAGCCTGACCTCTACCCAGGAGTACGGGCTCTCCGCAGATGATGCCGGCAACGCCCTGCTCGCATTCCGCGACGACCGGAGCGGCGACCAGAGAGTTACAGCCGCTAAAGTCAGCCCGGATGGCGATATGCTCTGGGGCGAAAACGGCACGGACGTTAGCGGGCAATCCGATTTTGTTGCATCACCAAAAATTATCGCCACCCCTGATGGCGGCGCAGTTGTTGGCTACGCCGGTTTTGGCGAAGTCGTGGTTAAATTTGTCAATCCCGATGGTTCTCTTGGATGGGAGACAACTGAAAGCAGTTCAAACCAGCTGACCGTTTCCGATATGGTGCGTTCAGATAATGCTCAAGGAGAATCATCCTATGTGGTTCTTCTTCGAAACATCGGGCCTCCAACTATCCCCGGCAGGCTATCTGCACAGGCTTACAGCGCCGAAGGAAACCGTCTTTGGGGCATTAACCGCCTGGAGATTATGACCAGCGGCTCGCTTCAGATGGGCAATTTTCCGGATATGATTTCTGATGGAAACGGAGGCGTGCTTATTTACTGGTATCAGTCCTCGCCTGCGCTTCAGGTTTACGTACAGCAGGTTTATGCAGACGGTTCCCAGCGTTTCGCCACCGGTGGCATCACCCTTTCCACCAACTCAGCGCGCTTGAGAAGCAGCATAAGCGCTGTAGTTAATCAGGATACAGATGACATTTACGCCTTCTGGCGCGAAACCGATTCATCTCAAAATAGCATTGGGCTTTACGGTCAGCGCATAAATGCAGCTAATGAGCGCAGCTGGGGCAATGAAGGGATAGAAATCCTGGCACCAGTCTTCAACAGAGAAGTGTCCGGTATTAATACGTTTTTGTTTGAAGGTGAACCCGTGGTGGCCTATTCCGAATTTAGCTCAGCTCAGCAGGGACAAATTTTTGCCCGAAAATTCGATACTTCCGGCAGTCACGTATGGGAGGGTGATGCCGTTGGCGTTTCAACCCTGGTTTCAAATAAATCACGCCTTACACATGTGATGGCATCCCAAACTGAAGCATTCTTTTCGTGGCAGGACTCGCGCAACGGAACAAGTGAAATATGGGCGCAGAATTTGCTTTCCGACGGCAGTCTTGGTCAAAGTGATGATGAGCCCGACCCGGAGCCCGAAATGCGACTGGTGACCTTCACTGTAGATATGAGCATTCAACGGATGAGCGAGATTTTCCGTCCCGAAACTGGTGATGTGGTTCACGTTCTGGGTAGCTTTAACGACTGGAGCGTTTCTGAAGAAAATGGAAGCTTCATGAGTCCCGGCACTGAAAACCCGGACCTGTGGAGTGTACAGCTGGACATTGAAGGCGACAGCGGAGAAGAGGTGGCCTACAAATTTTTTATAGAGGCCGGAGATGGTCGACCATTGCCAAACGATGGATGGGAAAATAACGACGTGGGCCCGGGTGAGAACGGCAACCGAATCTTTACGCTCACCGAAGATGATGCACAGCTTCCTGCCGTATTTTTCAACAACAACGACGGGCCGCCAGTAAATACACCGCGTGAACATGAGCTGCCTCGCGAACTTCATTTGGCGCAAAACTATCCAAACCCATTCAACCCAACCACTCAAATAAGCTACACGCTCCCTGAGCGTACTAACGTGAGGCTTGAGGTGTACAACAGCATGGGGCAAAGGGTGATGCTGCTGCACAACGGCTCACTTCCTGCCGGTCAGCATTTTGCCGCCTTCGACGGAAGTCAGCTTGCCAGCGGCGTATACATCTACCGGCTCGAGGCCGGCTCGCAGGCACTAACAAGGAAGATGGTGCTGATCAAATAGGGTGCAGAGCGTGTGAAGCCAAACCTGAAAACGTTGGTTTTCAGTTTAGTTCTTCCTCATCGTCCGGGCCGGTATAATCTCCGGCATTTTCACCCATCTTTTTGAACTCGAGCATCGTAAATATAAAGCCTGCAATTAGCATGGCAGAGGCAAATATGCCAAAAATAAACAGATTGGTATCTTCCATAATTATTTAACGTTCTTATTAGCGTTAGAAACAGCGAGTTTAAAGTAGATACCAAGCGCTAAAATGGAGGGTACCCAGATTCCTACATACACACCTTCCTCACGACTGCCAGAGAACCACAAGGCTATTGAAACAGCCATTGAAATCAATGCGGCTGCGATTATGAAATAATCAGAGGTCTTAAAAATCTTATTCATGAGTTATTATATTGAAACGGTTTTAATTTATTGTAATGGAGAAATTCTTATAACATATTGAGTTCAACTAAATGCTTGTTATAATAATTCATACGTTTCGCGTGCAGGACTTTCGACAGAGTATTTTGAGACCTGGTATACCAGCTTAAGACGTTGAGTAAAACCCAGTCTGGATGAACCGTGATGTTTTCAACTATTTTTGTATCATAACGTAACTTTAAACCGGTACCCACCGACCAGGGGAGTAAATGCATGAAGGAAACGCCTGTTTCTTACAATACTATACATGAGCAGCTCGATCAGTTTTTTAACGAAGACCTGAACGCTTCACTCCACACGTTCAGGAATTCATTTGCCGGGCCACTTCTCGATGAACTCACTGCTTTACGCACCGACATATTCAAGCTTAAACGCGATCCGGACTCGTCTCAGGCGCTTATAGCAGAACGGCTCGAGAGCAGCCTGAATGTATTTAAGGCGCTGCTACAGCGAACAGAATACACTGCAACAGATGATTTATGGAAAATTGCTCTCACCGAAGCCATAGGCAAACAACCAGAACGCATTCGTTGCATTCAGGGTGAAGACCGCTTCAAAGCAAGTGAATCTGACGGAAGGCTACTTAGACTCCGGAAAGCTGCCAAGCAGCAATTGTTTAACACAGGTAAGCTATTCCACAGGGATGAATCTGAGCCCTATGAGTGGATTCAGGAAATCCCCTTCCAGCAACTTCTTAGGTACGGGCTTTTGTGCCGCCCGGATGTGTTTAGCCATACTATAAGCTTCGAGTATTCCCGCATGGCGCTGGCCTTGAGGGCGCTGCTGTATGAAGTGAAGGAAGAAATTCGTGAAGAAGCAGAAACCATAGCAGAAAAGCCGGAAGTAAAGACACTGAATGAAACAGAGCCGGGCTCGAAGTCTGATCTCAACCCGGTTAATGGCAAAAGTGATGAAATAAAGCCCAAAAATGATCCTGTTAAAAAGAATAACAAAACCGCGGACTCACAATCATCGGCCTACACTAACCGACTAATCGATGAGGCCACGGATTACATCACCCTGGCTATACATGAGGTGAAGCTGTTTCTGGAAAGTGATTACAGCTCGAATCCAGCATTGAAAGCATCACCCGAAATACTCAAAGAGCTTGCTGAAAAAGTTGGAACCATCGAATTCGGCGAACGAAAGCTAAGTGAGAACAAGCTCGAAAAACAAAGCCGTGCGGCAGAAAGAAATACCCGGAAAAACCTTCGCAAATGGCAAAGCTATCTTAAATCCCAGCTGGCCGATTTACAGGTGCAGATCGAGCTCTCGGCTTTTGGAATACAGCTGCAGCAGGCTCAGGAAACCCTGCTAAAGGAAACCCATACATTCTTTAGGGATACCTGCTATGTGCCAACAGAGAACGGAGTTAGTATTCTGCGGGAAGTAATTTCAGAGCTAGAGCAGGAAGAAAAGGAAAAGCAGGCGGTCAAAAAAATCGAGACTGCCCGCAGCAAGCTTCAGGATGATTTTGTGGACGCTTCACTCGCTATGATGCAGAATGAAGAGCAACAGGAGCGCCTGATTACGGAGATACGACAGACTATTTCGGATCTTGAGCTGGAGATGAACAGCTTCACCGAAACGCTTCAGCTGGCCGAGAAGCGCACTTTTGCCGTACCGGTTCCGGAGCTCACCACTGACAGCTTCAGGTGGCGGAGCATTGCATCACGCTTTATTAAAAACGAAGCACTGAATCCAATCCGCCCGGAAACGCAGCACTTCAGCGCGTTCATTCTGGAACAGGCGGGTGATATTGAAGAAGCTGCTGCCATTGTGGATGCCAATCTTCAGGCAGCGTCTTCCTCAGACCAGAAAGAAGGAGACGACAGCCCGCTTCAGATTGCGTTATCTGGTTTAAAACGTTCCGTTCTGTCTCTCGAGAAATCCATCAAAAGCATTCGGGAGAAGCAAAACGCTTATGAAACATTAATCCGCTCCAGCCTTCCGGTTGCCTTTCAGCGACTTTCGCTTTTAATGCTCGAGAGGCGGTACGATGAGTTTGAAATGCGCGACAAGGCGCTGCAGGCCAAAGAAACAGCCTTAGGATGGCAGGAACGCTTCATTCGTTATTATGCCGTTGCAGAAGATAATGCTTCTTTAGCCTGGCGGTACGGGCGCGGCAAATTCTTCGGTTTGTATAACCCCGCAGTTCGCTATCTGGGTTTCAGAGTCGGAAGCAGCGGTTCGGCCCGGGCGCGATTATCCCTTACTGAATATTTACTCCAGCATAAAACCACCGACGAAAAGCTCCCCTTTATCTATCAACGGTTGTTTAAACGCTCATTCCTGATTGATAAACGCTACTATCTTGATGCCGGCACCAATCTGATTCAGCTGAGCAATGGTTACGGGCAATGGCGAAAAGGGATACCGTGGAGCATGGCAATTGCGGGTCAGAAAGGAAGTGGGAAAAGCACTTTACTGCATTTTTTCAAGCAGGATGAAACCATAAAAGACGATGTAGTTCATATTAATCTGGAACAAACGATTTACGACCCGGCTGTAATGAACCGGATGATCTCCAAGGCTATGGGCTTTGCGGAAACTCCCGAAACGGCCGACCTCATTCAAAAAATTCAGAAGAGCCGAAAAAGGCGTGTCCTCATTTTTGAGGGTCTTCAGAATTTATACATTCGGAATATCAACGGCTACAGTGCCATAGCCGAATTCTGGCTGCTTCTTTCCCAAACCACGGGTCAGCTGTTCTGGGTGGTAAGCTGCAGCGGAAACGCGTGGTCGTTCTTTTGCAAGATGTTCAGCGCAGACCAGTTCTTTTCACAAATTATTCGTACCGATGAGCTCACTGATGATCAGATAGAAAAAGGGATTATGCTCCGCCACCGGGCAACCGGTTATGAGCTAACATTCAAGCCGTCTAATGAGATTCAGCGCAACCGGTCTTTCCGCAAAATTTTGGGTAAAGAAAAAGAAATACAAAACTATCTGCAGAAAGAGTATTTCGGTAAGCTATCGCAGGCGGCCCGCGGAAACTTTAGCATTGCCATGATTTTCTGGGTAAACTCTATTTCTAAAGTCGACGACGAGGGGGTAATTATAAATCCTATAGAGCTGGCCGATATCGACACGCTGGAGACACCCTCCCGTGACGTACTTTTTGCACTGGCTGCCCTCATTCGGCATGATGTACTCACGGCCAGGGAGCTGGCTTTTGCTATGCATAACGAGCGCTCAGAAGCACAGCTGCTGCTCGGCCGCCTTTCATCTAAGGGGCTGGTCGTAGAAACAAGCCGTGGTTTTACCATCAACCATCTGGTGTACCGCCAGATTTCTCAAATGCTCTCAAGCCGTAATATCCTGCACTAATGGTTGCTAACGAAATGAAAACACATCACCTATTGCGCTGCTTTTTTCTGCTTTTTGTAGTGTTGCTATCGGTGCAGCTTCAGCCTGGTTTAGCAACAGCGCATCAGGCTTACCCGCCTGGTCTGGAATTTATCTCTCTGCAGGAAACCCAATTGGCAGACACAACGCTGGTTCCGGATCCGGTGGTTGAAACAGAAGAACATCCGGAAAACGATGAAGTTACTGCCGGAGCAAACGATGCTGAAGAATCCGATTCCGAAACAGAGGGCGAGGATTTTGAAGACGAGTTAAGCGAGGAAGCCAGCGAACTAACTAAACTGATTTCTTTCCCTAAAGTTTTCCTTTCACTTCTTATTCTGATTATCGCGTGGTTCATCAACAGGGTTCTGGCCAGAATTCTGGATAATCTTTCGGAGCGGGCGACCACCTACCGGCTGTTTTTCAAGCGGCTGACTCCCATTATGCGGATCACAATCTGGTCGTTTGCTCTCTACATTGTAATTGCAGGGGTAATTGTTCCGCCTATCGAGACCGTTTTTGCCATTACGGCTTCGCTTGGTATTGCGGTGGGCTTTGCCTCACAGGATATTCTTCGAAATATTTTTGGCGGCATTATGATTATCCTCGACAAGCCTTTTCAGGTAGGTGATAAAATCCAGGTGGGTGAGCACTACGGCGAGGTTAAAAGCGTGGGCATTCGAAGTTGTCTTATAGAAACCCCCGATGACAACACCGTGGCAATTCCCAACGGCGAGCTGATGAACCGGGCGGTATCCAACGCCAACTCCAGCGCGCTCGACTGCCAGGTGGTTTCCGAAATTTTTATCCCCGCAACGGCAGACGTAATGCTGGCAAAAGACATCGCCAGACGAGCGGTCTTTTCATCACCATACCTTTATCTGAACAAACCCGTGGTAATCATTGCGCTTAACGAGATCCACAACCGCCACTACATGGTGAAGCTAAGGGTGAAGGCCTACGTGCTCGACATCCGCTACGAGTTTTTGTTTAAAAGCGATGTTACCGAAATGATAGTTACCGAATTGAATAAACACGGCATCATCCCGAACGTTTCACAACTGGACAAGGAAGAAGAACAGCAGGAAGCCCGCTGATTCCGGACCTATACGCAATCCACAAGCTGATGCAGACGGTCGATAATCAAATCGGGCTCGATTCCTTTTACTTTCGGATCATCTTTCCGCCATTTGAGCGAGCGGTCATCGCCGGCAAACAGGGCCGTTTTGAACCCGTAGTGATGAGCCGGATAAATATCCTTAAGCATGTCGTTGCCCACGTACAGAATTTCATCGGGCATAAGGTGAAAATGAGCCAGCAGAGCATGTTTTAACGCGCCGTGAAAAGGAAGGGCCGGCTTGCACATGCGCTCCTGATAGCTCCAGATACACAAATTTAAATCGAAATGATTCTGACCCGGTTCATTGCCCGTATGCGCCTCATAAATCATAGGCGTATAGAACTGAGAATTGGATAAAATACCGAGTAGTAATTCTTTTTCCTTAAGGTCTTCGAGCGTTTCCTCCAGATCGGGCATAGGCCAGGTCGGATTGTTACGCATCTCAAACTCGATAGTGAGGCGCTGCAACATTTCGTCGTCCGGATCGGTTGGCAATCCTTTGAACTCAATCTTTTCGTACTCTCTGAAGACATCTTTCCAGATGTCTGTAATCTCAATTTCGGGAAATTCGATGCCCTCCTTCTTCTTTATCGAAGCTTTCTTGCTGAGTATCGCTTTTTTATAAATCTCGGCCCCCTTCTTCGGATCCGGCTGATTTTTCAGATCCGGGAAAATAGTTTTAAAGGCTTCTTCAAAGGCTTTTGCTTCGTTTCCCATAGGATTGTCGATCATGGTATCGCCCGTACCAGACATAAACATGGTTCCATAAAAATCGAACACCACGGCCCGGATTTCATCCAGCTTTTTAAGTTTGGGCTTCACGCCGGTATCGATTGGCTCGAGCGGCTCGGACAGCTCCATTATGCGTTTGAGAAGGTCTTGTTTGAGAGAATAGGATGTGCTCATCGGGGCTTGAATCGGTTGGGGTCGTGAGTTAAAAAGTATAAATAAAGGGTGATGGGTTCCGAAGCGAATTCAGACGCCATCACCCTTATAATAAATGATATTAATTGCACAAATGCTATCAATCACCCTGCTAAATCAAGATGATTTACAGATAGCGGTGCATCATCTTTTTCTTAATTTTGCTTATCCAGATTATACTTTTTCCGATACTCAGGAATGGTATTCATAGGCGGACGTTCATCTTCCACGATGTCGTGTTTCACAACCTCGTATTCGTTCTTTATGGCCTGAAACTGGCGAAAGACCGTTTCATAATCTTTGTGCGTCTCCAGAATTCCCATTTCTCTGCAGCGGGTCAGGAATGTCTGAAGAATGCCAAACGCCATCTTGCCTAAATCGCGGGTAGATTTATTATCATGAACCCGCTGATCCAGGTCGGACTGTGCGAAAGCATCCATACCGTATTTGCCGTATACGTCCAGCAAATGCGAAGTTTCGACTCCGTAACCAATCGGGAAAGCGATCTCTTCGAGCACTTTTCTTCTTACGGCATATTCACCCGAAAGCGGCTGTATGATGGCCGTTAGCTCCGGGAAAAACAAGGAGAACAACGGGCGGGTAAGAATCTCGGTTACCCGTCCGCCACCGGATGGCCTCGTTACGTTCGAAAGCGTGAGCGGGCGATCGTAAAAACCTTTCACATACTGCACTTCCGGCCGGTAAATGAGCGGGCCGATCAAACCGTATGCAAACCGGGGGTGAATGTTCTTAATATCGGCATCCACATATACGATAATATCACCATTCAGCTGGTAAATTGATTTCCAGAGGTTTTCACCCTTACCTTTCTTCTTCTCAATATTTGGAAGAATATCATCGGCCAAATAGGTGTCGGCACCAAAAGAGCTGGCAATTTCCAGCGTCTTATCGGTAGAGCCGGAATCGATTACGGCGATTTCATCCAGCAGCGGATAGCGGCTCATCAGCTCCGAACGGAACAGAACCACTTCTTTACCAATGGTTTCCTCTTCGTTAAGTGTAGGAAGGCACAGAGATATTTTAATATTCTGCTTCTCTTTCTCCTCCACCATTTTTTTGATGTCCCAAAAATCAGAATGGTGGTACGTATTATTCTTAATCCATTTATCTACTTTACTCACAAACGCCTCCGTCAATAGCTTTAATAGTTGCAATTAGCTGTGCCAGCCCTTTATAAACAGGCTCGATATAAATCGATTCTTTGTCATCACCGGCACGGACTCCGTCGGTAATACCCAGCGTTACAGCAGGAATTCCCTTATCAATAAAAGCGGCAAGCTCTGAGGTAGAAGGTGCCAGACGGGGCTCCACGCCCAACGACTCAATGATACGACGAGTCGACCTCACCAGTGGATGTGAAAAAGGAATACCGCCGGGATCGCGTCGTGCAAAGATATCGAGCTCTACCGTTTCGCTGTGGCCTGATGTTACCTCAGTAGTAATTTCTTCAATACGATCGGCAATCTCGCGGGTAAGCTCAGCGGACTCCGACCGGATTTCGAACTTCAGCCGCGCATAAGTGGTAATTGTATTATATGAGTTACCACCCTCGATTGAGCCCATTATAACGCTGCTTTTCGGACGTTTAGGCAGACGGATATCGTTAATTTTGTTAATGACTTCATTAAGCGTCAAAATGGCGCTCGATGAACCAAAACGCGACCAGTCGTACGCTTCAGGAATCCGGCAGGTGATATCGCCCCGAAGCATGCCGATAGAGGTGTGGCTGAGACGGCCGAGTCGAACTCCCTCCACACAAACTCCGTAATTAACGGGCAGCTTGCTGTTCTCCAGGAAAAACCGGAGGCCCTCAAGATTTCCGCGGCCCAGACTTTTTGTTCCTGCCATCAGGATGATGTTGTTTACCGGCTTATAATCTATTTTTTCGAGTAAATAAGGCAGTGAAGCAAGTACTGCAAGACCCAGACTATTATCGCCAACGCCGGGGCCAATCACCTCTTCCGGAGTGATTGTGTAGGTATGATTTACGGTATCGGGCACGATTGTATCGGCATGGGCAACCAGCATCAGGTTTTTTTCACCTCCGCTGCCCTCAATAACGGCAACGCCGTTTCCTGCTTCATCTACAGATGTCTTGCTGAGTCCGAGCTCGGTAAAGCGGTCAAGCAATAATTTAATGCGAAGCTCTTCTTTAAATGTTGGTGCGGGAATTTCTCCCAGCATAGCCAGATTAGCCAGCAGGATTTCCCTCATTCCTTCAATTTTTTTTACGTTTTCCGGCATTTCCTTGATAATGGCATCAAGTACCGGATTTTCAAATGGTGTCATATAGTAGTGATGAACATTTACATTAACGATTTAAAAGGCTAAGGAGCCTTTTTGTAATTTTGCGCGATATCGCTTTGCCGTACTGCATCTCATATCGTATAATCGCACCTTTTAGCAGCTGTTCGTTTGAAACCAGAAATAATAAAGCAACTTTTAGATTCAAACGAGCAGTATGAGACTTTAAACTGCGATTAAAACTTTACCAACCTTTTATACTTCATCTATTTGGCACATCTGGTAAAATTATTTCGGCATTTAAGCGTATCACCGCATTATAAATAATGCATATTGCATTTACAACAATTGTTTTTAAGGATACATTCCTAAAGATCCTTTTTTACGAGCAGAGGGCATAAATGCGTACCTTATATCGCAAATTAATACAAACAGATTACCATGATATTAACACCATTTATGTCCCTTGCATTTGCTGCCATCGCGGCCCTGGAGCTGGAAAGCGTCTGGCTGATTATCGGCTTTTTTGCATTTGTGGCCGTTTCGGCAGCGGTGGCCATTATCATCATACTTCGGCAAAACCGCTACGGGGTTCCGACCAATTTCATGCATTCTGCGATGATTGTGCTTTTAGTTATTACGCTGCTTTTATCTCTTGTCTTTGCCGTCGGCCTCTACCGCATGAGCAGCGATATGCGTAGCCAGGACTCCCCTCCGCCAGTTGAAAACAGCTCCTTGACAACCGAACGCTCGCTATCGCGAGCAATTTTAAGTGTTGAGCCTGCCTGCAGCAGGCAGGTTTTAAGTTTTAAATACGGCTTCTATCAATTTATCTGAGGTTTTTCCGGATGAGCGGCCTATTCAGCATTCAATTTGACTTAAGCTCTTCTCTCACCTTCTTCGGCAGGCCCTTGACCACAAGCTCGTAGGATTCCCGAATCCAGTCACGAACCAGATTATCCGGTATGCTGTGATCCATCATCACCGTGTTCCAGTGCTTTTTGTTCATATGATAGCCGGGAACTACGCCCTCAAACTCTTCCCGAAGCTGAATCGCCTTTTCCGGATTGCACTTCAGGTTGATGCTCTCAAAATCCATGATGTCGCAAATGGCAAAAATCTTGCCTTTCACCTTAAAACAAAGCGTATTCTCATCAAACGGAAGCGACTCATCGGACCCGGGAAACGAAAGACAATATTCTCTGAAAGATTCTATATGCATAGGCGGCTCGCTATCGCTCGCAATTTTGAATGGTGAATTTTGAATTTTGAATTAGGTTTCCGTGTCAGATTCACAAATCCGGGCAGAAAACCAGCCTTTTAGATTTGCGAAAATCTGCGACATAATCCGCGCAATTCTGCGTCCTGAATTCACAATTCACCATTCACAATTCACAATTTTTTATTAAACCATTTCTCCAGCTCTTCGGCCGACATCGTATTAATAACGCGGTCTTTGCTGAACCAGCCTTTTCTTGCGATGGCTACGCCGTACTTCACATCGTCGAGGCCGGGTATGTCGTGGGCGTCGGGACAAATAGCTGTCATCATTCCTTCTCTTTTTGCTTTTTGGCCGTATCTCCAGTCGATGTCTAGTCGCCAAGGGCTTGCGTTTATTTCGATAGCGGTGTTGTGTTCGGCCGCCAGTTCAATCATTTTGTTGATGTCCACCTTGGAGCCATCACGCTTTAGCAGCAGCCTTGCCGTCGGATGACCCACAATTCTCGTGTGCGGATTTTCAATAGCTTTGGTGTAGCGCTCCAGCATCTGCTCCGGCGGCATATCGAGTGAGGCGTGCAGCGATGCAATCACAAAATCGAAGCCTTCCAGAATTTCCTCAGGGTAGTCGAGGCTTCCGTCCTGCAGCATATCGGATTCGATGCCTTTAAAAATCCGGAAGTTCTTTCCTTCATCCTTAAACTGCTTGTTCAGCCTGTCGATTTCCTCCCACTGCAGCTTCACGCGCTCGATGGAAAGCCCGCCGGCGTACGCGGCCGTTTTGGAATGATCGGTGATGCCAAGATATTCGTATCCCCGCTCCATGCACGCCTCGGCCATTTCCAGAATTGACTTCTTCCCGTCGCTCCAGGTGCTGTGCGCGTGCAAAATCCCTTTGATGTCTTTTTCTTCCAGAAGTTTGGCATCATCCAGCGAATGCTTTTCGAAAAACGCGAACTCTCCCCTGTCTTCACGCAGCTCCGGCGGCACAAAGCTGAGGCCGAGCTCCTTGTAAATATCCTCTTCAGACTTCGTTTTTACCGGCTTTTCAAAATCGGTATTTCCGGAATCATCCATATGGAAGAGTCCGTATTCGTTTAGTGTCAGCTTTTTGTCACGAGCCCGTTGACGCAGTCCCACGTTGTGCTCCTTGCTTCCGGTAAAGTACATCAGCGCGGCGGCAAACTGATCCGGCTCCACAATGCGCAGGTCCACCTGACGCCCTTCCGAGGTTCGTACCGACGACTTGGTATCACCCTTGCCAAGGACTTCCATCACCGAATCCAGATTCGTGAACGTATCAAATATCTTTGCTGCGGCCTCCTTATCGGCCGCAATCAGAATATCGATATCGCCAATGGTTTCGGCCCTGCGGCGAAGCGAACCGGCCACATCAATGTGCTGCACGCCATCCAGATCTTTGAGGGCATCGTACATGCGGTCGGCGATTGCCATGGCTTCATCGAGACGACAGCGCTCGGAAAACTGCTCCATCCAGTCGATGGACTTCAGGATTTTATCGGCCGACTTTTTACCCATACCGCTGAGACCTGCCACCGAGCCGTCTTCACACTTTTCGCGCAGCTCATCAATCTCCGTGATTCCAAGCTCTTTATGGATTTTATAGATTTTCTTGGGCCCCAGTCCGGAAATATTGAGCCAGTTAACCAGCCCTTCAGGGACCTGCTGCTTTAGATCGGTAAGCGCGGGAATTTCGCCCAGCTCAGCCAGCTTGTACACATCCTGCGCGATCGACTTTCCGATTCCCTTGATGTCGGTTAGTTTTTCATCCCGAATGATGTCATTGATGTCCTCTTCCAGACTCTCAATGGTTCGCGCGGCCCGGTCGAAAGCAATCGCTTTGAAATCGTTGGCACCGGCAAGGCGCAAATAGGTGGCCGTTTCCTCAAGCTGTTCGGCTACAAAACTGTTGGTTAGGGTGATGGGTCCTGATGTGGTTTCAGCGCTCATGGCAGATTAAAAACGGGTTAGATTGATAGGTTTAAAACAGGCGAATAAAAACATGATATCCGGAGTGGTAAAGGTTGATGCGCTCCGCTGCGGATAACAACCTAAAATAGGTATTCCGCGATCCAATTGCTCCCAATTGCGCCGCTTTCGGAAGTCCGTGCAGGCTTTACAAAGAACTTTGAAACAGGCTTCTTGATTCCAAAGATTTGCCACGAGGACACGAGGTCGCGAAGGTTCACGAAGTGTTCCTTCAAACAACCTTCGTGCTTCTTCGAGTCTTCGGGACTTCGTGGTGAAAAAGTGAGCCCGAAACCTATTTGAAACAGGCTTCTTGATTCCAAAGATTTGCCACGAGGACACGAGGTCGCGAAGGTTCACGAAGTGTTCCTTCAAACAACCTTCGTGTTTCTTCGAG
>Ga0207421_10000520_pt1 | contig 49361 bp, 47 predicted proteins | sample SodLakKL_010_SED_4_FD_187542 | JGI IMG/M metagenome (GOLD analysis project Ga0207421, IMG submission 187542) | Alkaline sediment microbial communities from Lake Tanatar, Kulunda Steppe, Russia - 8KL_010_SED (SPAdes) (version 2) | ecosystem: Environmental > Aquatic > Non-marine Saline and...
TCGCCGTACAGCTCCGGCCGGTTCGCCGCCGAGTTCTCGGAGCTCGAGATCCGTGCCCGCCCCGCCTCCTGAGCCACGGGCGCGCGGGGTCGGGGCACACGACGAGCCCGCGGACAGCCGGGACCAGCCCGCCCACAGCCGGGACGAGGCCGCCCACAGCCGGGACGAGGCGGCCCTCGTCGAGGCTGTGGCCGAGGGGGATGCTGGTGCGTTCGCCACGCTCGTGGAGCGGCACGCCGGACGCGTGCTGGCTGTGTGCCGCCGCGAGCTCGGCGCTGACGACGCCGAGGACGCAGCCCAGGAGGTGTTCGCGCGGCTGTGGCGTCACGCCGCCACCTTCCAGGGTCGGGCGAGCCTGGCGACATGGCTGCATCGCGTGGCGATCAACTGCTGCCGCGACGTCCAGCGCAAGGCTGCGCGGCGCCCGCGCCGCACCAGCACCGACGTCGCCGAGCTGGCCGAGTCGCTCGCCGACCCCGCCGCGCTGGAGGACGTGCTCGCCGGGCGCGGCATCGACGCCGGCCTGCGCGCGCACATCGAGGCGCTGCCTCGGCCCCAGCGCGAGGTCGTGGTGCTCGTCGACGTGTGCGATCTCCCGCTGGCCGAGGTGGCGGCGCGCCAGGGGGTCGCGGTGGGCACGGTGAAGTCCCGGCTGCACCGCGCGCACGCGCGACTGGCCGCGGCATGGGAACCTGACCCGCCTGCGCCGACGTCTCACGAGTGACGCACCCATGACCACCTCACGCCACCCTCCGCGCCACGACCCGGGCGATGACGACGCCCGGCTCATCGGCGCGTGGCTGGACGACGAGCTGGCCGACGAGGAGGCCAGCGCCTTCGAGGAGCGCCTGGCGGCCGAGCCCGCCCTGCGAGCCCGCCTCGAGCGGGTGCGCGCCGTGCGCGAGCAGCTCGCCGGGGCCGCGACGGTGGAGGTGCCAGAGGGCTTCGTGGCCGCGGTGCAGCGCCACGCTGGCGTGGACTCGGACGCCGAGGTCACGCCGCTGCGTCGCCGCACCCCCGCCTGGCTGCCGGCGGCTGCGGCGGCCGCGGTGCTGGTGGCGCTGCTGGTTGGAGGACCGCTGCTGCTCGCCCCGCTCGGGGACGACACGGGGCCCGAGGAAGCCGCGGAGGAGCCCGCGGAGATGGCTGACGACCCCGACGTCGACGCCGCCGACGAGCCGAACGACGCGCCCGCCGCAGCCGAGGAGGCCCCCGAGCCCGACGAGGCCGAGGACGCCGACGAGACCATCGAGCCCGAGACCGATCGGCCGCGCGACGACGACGCGCGCGAGGACGACGCCGAGCCGACGACCGAGGTCGCCTTCGAGCTCGGCGCTGTGCCCGACCTCGAGGCGCTCGTCGACCGCCTGCGCGATGCGCCAGCGGTCACCGACCTGCTGGGCATCGCAGCGCAGGAGGCCGACGCGATCGACGCGGCGACCCGAGGGCTTCTGGAGGAGCGCACCCTGGAGGGGGATCCGGCCGCGCGCTGCGTGGCCCCGGCACGCGACCGCGCCGAGGAGGCAGCGCAGGCGCCGGTCGCGCTGGCCGCCGTGGCCTGGGCGGAGGTGGACCAGCGAGCGGTGCTGGGTCACGTGTTCGTCTCGGGCCCCACCGGCCAGTCCCTCGACCGCACTGTCGTGGTCGTCACCGGCGCTGCGGCGGAGTGCCCGATCGCGCACGTGGTGGTCCACGCGCCCTGACCCCCGCCGCTGCGACGCGGCACCGCCGCGGAATAGGCTCGGCACGCGAGCCGTTGGCACGGGGTGAGCGGTGCGTGCGCTCTCGCTGTGACGCGTGCGCGCAGCACGCACTCCGACCGACCAGTGCGAGACGAGGATCATCCTGATGAGCCAGACCACCGAGACCGTTGCGATCATCGGCTCCGGCCCGGCCGCGCTGAGCGCGGCGCTCTACGCCGCGCGCGCTGACCTGCAGCCCGTGGTCTACGAGGGTCGCGAGGCTGGTGGGCAGCTGATGCTGACCACCGACGTCGAGAACTACCCCGGCTTTCCCGAGGGGATCCTCGGGCCGCAGCTGATCAGCGAGATGCGCAAGCAGGCCGAGCGCTTCGGCGCGCGCCCGATCAGCGCTGACGTGGAGTCCGTCGACTTCACCCAGGGCTCGCCGTTCTCGCTGACGGTGCGCGGCGAGGAGATCGCCGCACAGGCGGTCATCATCTCCACGGGTGCCACGGCACGCTGGCTCGGACTCGATAACGAGCAGCGGCTGCTCGGCCGCGGGGTGTCCAGCTGCGCCACCTGCGATGGCTTCTTCTTCCGCGACAAGGAGCTCGTGGTGGTGGGCGGCGGCGACTCGGCGATGGAGGAGGCCACGTTCCTCACCAAGTTCGCCTCCAAGGTCACGGTGGTTCACCGCCGCAAGGAGCTGCGGGCGTCCAAGATCATGCAGGACCGCGCGTTCGCCAACGACAAGATCGAGTTCGAGTGGAACGCCCAGGTGGTCGATGTGCTGGGTGAGGACAGCGTCGAGGGCGTGGTCCTCGCCGACACCGAGACCGACCAGCAGCGCACGCTGCGCACCGACGGGCTGTTCGTGGCCATCGGCCACGATCCCACCACGTCGCTGTTCTCGGGCCAGATCGAGCTCGACGAGCAGGGCTACATCCTGGTGGACGAGCCCCGCACCCACACCAACGTGCCGGGGGTCTTCGCTGCCGGTGACGTCGTCGACACGATCTACCGCCAAGCGGTCACCGCTGCGGGCACCGGCGCTCGCGCGGCGATCGACGCCGAGCGCTGGCTCGAGGAGCAGGCGGTCGCCGCCAGCTGAAGCACCGAAGGCCCAGCCCCCGCGCCAAGACGATGATGGAGGATCAGCGATGAGCCAGCCCGTGACGGTGACCGACGGCGACTGGGACGAGGAGGTCCTGCAGTCCGACGTGCCAGTGCTCGTGGACTTCTGGGCCGAGTGGTGCGGCCCCTGCCGCCAGGTCCACCCCGTCCTCGAGGAGATCGCAGCGGAGAAGTCCGGTGACCTGAAGGTCGCCAAGCTCAACGTCGACGAGAACCCCGAGACCGCGCGCAGCTACAAGGTCATGTCCATCCCCACGCTCATGGTCTTCCAGAAGGGCCGCGAGCAGAAGCGGATCGTGGGAGCGCGCGGCAAGGGCCAGCTGCTCGGGGAGCTCTCCGACATCGCGTGACGCGCGCAGCGACGCACGCCCGGCGAGGCGCCGATCGGGGCACCCCATGGCTGGCGCAGCAGGCGTAGACTGCGCCAGCCGTGAGCACTCCCACGATCGCGCGCGGGGACACCGGGGCCGGGGTCCGCGATGTCCAGCAACGGCTCGCGCGGCTGCTCGCGCTCACCATCCCGCTTGATGGCGTCTTCGGGCCCACCACCGAACGGGCCGTGCGATCCTTCCAGCGGGAGCGGGGCCTGCTCGCCGACGGCATCGTCGGGCCCGAGACGTGGCGGACCCTGATCGAGGCCGGCTACCGGCTCGGTGACCGGCTCATCTGGCACGGCTCGCCGATGCTGCGCGGCGATGACGTCCGCGAGCTGCAGCACCGGCTGAACCAGCTGGGGTTCAACGCCGGGCCCGAGGACGGCATCTTCGGCCCGCTCGGGCACGCCGCGCTCGAGGAGTTCCAGCGCAACGTCGGGCTTCCCACCGACGGGGTGGCGGGCCCGCGGACGGTGGCAGCCCTCACACGGCTGCGGCGCGACCACCAGTCCGAGGGCGTGGGGATCCGGGCCCGCGAGCGGGAGTGGCTGCGCCAGGTCGCCGCGCGGGGCTTCAACGCAGCACGTGTGGTGGTCGACCCCGCGCACGGGCCTGACGATCCGGGCGCACTGGGCTCTCGCGGCGTGGCCGAGCATCGCATCACCTGGGAGATCGCACGGCGCCTGGCCGCCAGGGTGGCGGCCGCCGGAGCCGAGGCGGTCCTCGCCCGCGGCCCGGCCACGACCCCCTCGGCCAGTCAGCGCGCCCAGCTCGCCAACCGTCTCGGCGCTGACCTCGTGGTGGGGCTCGCGCTCGCCAGCCACCCCACGCCAGCGGCCTCGGGGCCGAGCAGCTTCTACTTCGGCGCCCCCAACTTCACCTCCGAGGCGGGACGGCAGCTCGCCGAGGAGCTGCAGCACGCGCTCGTGCGGGTCAGCGACGGCCCGGACGGTCGCAGCCATCCGGTCACCTGGACGCTGCTGCGCGAGACGCGCATGCCGGCGGTGGTGTGCGAGCCAGGGTTCCTGACCAACCCGCACGACGAGGGCTGGCTGCTAGACCCTGGGGGTCAGGAAGCGGTCGCCGACGCGCTCGCCACAGCGCTGGCGACGATGTTCGCGCGCCTGGGTCGCTAGCCGCTGGCCTCGCCGCGCGCCGCATCGGGGGGCTCGCGCGGGACCGTCCCGCTCCGGCGAGGCGCCGCGAGCGCCAGCATGGCACCGACTCCGACCCCCAGCGCGAGCCCGATGACGGCACGACGCAGCGGCGTGGGCCCGGGCTCCTCCTGGCGCATGGCCGCTCCCCAGCCGAATGGACGAACGGTCGTGGGTCGCGCCTCGATCGCACGCGGCACCCTGTCGACAGTAGGCTAGACGAACCTGACCAGAGCCTGTGGAGGACCACGTGTCCGAGGTCCGCGTCGACCCGAACCTTGCCCGCTACGCGTCGCGAGCGTCGGCCCTGCGCGCGTCCGAGATCCGCGCGCTGTTCTCGGTGGCCTCGCGGCCCGAGGTCGTCTCGCTCGCTGGTGGCATGCCCGACACCGCCGCGCTCGATCTCGACGCGGTCGGCAGCATGCTGCAGACCCTCATGGCCGAGGATGGCGCACGCGCGCTGCAGTACGGAGGTGGCCAGGGCGATCCCGAGCTGCGCGAGCAGCTCTGCGAGGTGATGGCCGCCGAGGGGATCGAGGCGCGCGCCGACGATCTCGTGGTCACCACCGGCGGTCAGCAGGCACTGGACCTGCTGGCGAAGATGCTGTGCGACCCGGGCGACACCGTCGTGGCAGAGGGCCCGTCGTACGTGGGGGCGCTCGGAGCGTTCCAGTCCTACGAGGCGCAGGTGGTTCACGTCCCGATGGACGCGGAGGGCATGGACCCCGGCCAGCTCGAGGACGTCCTCGCCCAGCTCCACCGCGAGGGGCGCGCACCCAAGATGCTCTACACCGTGCCGAGCCATCAGAACCCCGCGGGCGTGTCCCTGTCGCTGGAGCGCCGCGAGCAGGTCATCGCGCTGGCACAGCGCTGGGATGTCCTGGTGGTCGAGGACAACCCCTATGGCCTGCTGGACTTCAAGGGTGAGCATCACCCACCGCTCTACACCCTGGACCCCACTCGTGTGGTCTACGTCGGGACCCTGTCCAAGCTGTTCTCCCCGGGCATCCGCGTGGGCTGGGTGATGGCGCCGGGCGCGCTGCGCGACAAGCTGGTGCAGCTCAAGGAGTCCGCGGACCTGTGCCAGTCGAACCTCACCCAGGCCCTTGCGGCCAGGTGGTTGCGCGACCAGTCCTGGCACGACCAGATCGACCGGTTCCGCGAGCTGTACCGGAACCGTTGCCGTGCGCTCACCGATGCGCTCGCAGCGGAGATGCCGCCCGGCTGCGACTGGAGCCAGCCCACGGGCGGGCTCTTCGTCTGGGCGCGCGTGCCCGAGGGCATCGACACCGGCGAGCTGCTGGCCAAGGCGCTGACCGCGCGGGTGGCCTACGTGCCTGGCCGCGCCTTCTACGCCGATGGGAGCGGCGCACGAGAGCTGCGGCTCAACTTCTCCTTCTGCGACGAGGACCGCCTTCGCGAGGGCGTCCAGCGCCTGGCCGGGGTGGTCACCGAGGAGCTGGAGCTGCGCGCCGCCTTCGGCAGCCAGCTCGGTGAGGATGAGCGATGAGCAAGGTCGCGGTGCTCTCCGGTGGGCTCTCCCTGGAGCGGGAGATCAGCCTGCGCTCCGGCCAGCGCGTCGCCGGCGCCCTCGAGGATTCCGGCTACGACGTGGCACGGCTCGACCTCGACGAGCACCTGGTGCGCAGCCTCAGCGAACGTCAGTTCGATTCCGCCTTCATCTGCCTTCATGGTCAGGCGGGCGAGGACGGCACCATCCAGGGTCTCCTGGATCTCATCGCACTGCCCTACACCGGACCGTCCGCGGCGACCTCGGCCCTGGCGTGGGACAAGGCGGTCGCGAAGAGCCTGTGGGCGTCGAGCAACCTTGCCACGCCGCCCTGGGTCGTGCTCTCGGCCAGCGCCGTGCGTGACATGGGGGCAGCAGATGCCCTGGACCGCGTCGTGGAGCGGTTGGGCCTCCCGCTGATGGTCAAGCCGTCGCAAGGGGGTGCGGCGCTGGGCGTCAAGCGCGTCAGCGAAGCCAGGGCGCTGCCTGGCGCGCTGATGAGCGCCTTCAGCTATCACGACGTCGCGATCATCGAGCGACACATCGAGGGCACCGAGGTCGCGGTCACGGTCCTCGACGACGAGGTGCTGCCAGCCGTGGAGATCTCACCCCACGAGGGCGTCTACGACTACACCGCGCGCTACACCCACGGAGCGACCGCATTCCACGTGCCGGCCCGGCTCGACACCGCCACCACCGAAGCTGTCGACAAGGCGGCCCGCCACGCCGTGTCAACGCTTGGTGGGACCTCGCTGGTGCGCGCCGATCTCATCGTCGACGCCCAGGGGACCCCGTGGGTCCTCGAGCTGGACACCAGCCCGGGGATGACCGAGACCTCGCTGGTGCCCATGGCAGCCGAGGCCACGGGCATGTCGTTTGCCGCACTGTGCGACCGCCTGGTGCAGCGAGCGCTGCGCTGACGCGGTCGCCGAGAGCGAGCCCAGCCCGACCACGTGTCGCGCGGCGCTGCCACCGACCCGCCACGCTCAGTGCACGGGCGGCTCTTCCAACAGCTCCTCGCCTGTGCCGCGCTCCAGGATCTGGAGCAGTCGCTCGAGGTCTGCGGTGCCCGCGTAGTCGATCACCACGCGTCCACGACGCCGAGTCCCGCTGATGGTCACCTTGGTCGCCAGCGCGTCCGCAAGGCGTTGCTGGAGGTCCTCGTAGGGCGTCTGCTGGCGCCTGCGACCCCGTGAGGTCTGCCCCTCCGCCTCGCTGGTGAGGCGGCGGACGAGCTCCTCGGTCGCACGGACGCTGAGCCCGTCGTCACGGATGCGCACCGCGGCGTTCTCCTGGGAGCTCGCATCGTCCACAGCGAGCAGGGCCCGGGCGTGACCAGCGGTGATCTCGCGGTCGGCCAGCATCTGCTGCACGGCGGGCGCCAGCTGCAGCAGGCGCAGCGCATTGCTGATCGCCGTCCGGGACCGACCAAGGCGACTCGCCAGCTCCTCATGCGAGAAACCGAAGTCGGTGAGCAGCTGCTGGTAGGCGCTTGCCTCCTCGAGCGGGTTGAGGTCGGTGCGATGGATGTTCTCGACCAGGGCCTCGGTGAGCAGGTTCTCGTCGCCGGTGCGGCGCAAGATGGCGGGGATCGTGTCCAGCCCCGCCCGCTCCGCGGCGCGGAGCCGGCGCTCTCCGGCCACCAGCTCGAAGTGGTGACCGTCCTCGGCGGGCCGCACCAGGATCGGCTGCAGCACGCCCACCTGCGCGATCGAGTCCGCCAGCTCCTCCAGGCTGCCCTCGTCGAAGCTGCCGCGGGGTTGCTGCGGGTTCGGTCGGATGGCGCCCAGCTGCAGCTCGAGCACGCCACTGCTGCTGGCATCCCCTTCGGGCAGCAGAGCGCTGAGACCACGTCCCAGTCCTCCGGGTCGACTCATGGTGTGGGCTCCGTTCTCACGAGGGGCGCTCACTGGGGATCGGTGACGGGCAAGCGACCAAGCATCTCCCTGGCCAGCGCCTGGTAGGCGACGGCTCCACGGGAGGTCGGATCGAACGCGGTGATCGGCTGGCCGAAGCCCGGGGCTTCGGCGAGGCGCACCGAGCGGGGGACGCTGGCCTCGAAGACCTTGTCACCGAAGTGCAAGCGGACCTCGTCGACCACCTGCTGGCTGAGGCGCGTTCGCGCGTCCAGCATCGTGAGCACGAACCCCAGGATCTCGAGCGAGGGGTTCAGGTGACTGCGCACCAGCTCGATGTTGCGACGCAGCGCCTCGAGCCCCTCAAGGGCGTAGTACTCGCACTGGATCGGCACGATGACCGCATCCGCGGCGACCATGGCGTTGATCGTGAGCAAACCGAGGCTGGGCGGGCAGTCGATGAGGATGATGTCCACGTCATCGGGCACGTGGGCGAGCTTGCTGCGCAGGCGCTGCTCACGCGTGAACGCGCTGACGAGCTCGACCTCTGCGCCGGCGAGGTCGATGGTCGAGGGCAGCAGGCGCAGGCCGTCGACGTCGGTGTCGAGCATCGCCTCGTTGACGTCGCCGTCCTCCATCAGCATCTCGTACACCGACGTCGGCACGGTGGCGTCGCGGAGTCCGAGACCCGACGTCGCGTTCGCCTGGGGATCGAGGTCGACCAGCAGGACGCGCTGTCCCTGTTGAGCCAGTGCCGCCGAGACACTGATCGCGGTGGTGGTCTTTCCGACACCGCCCTTCTGGTTTGTGATGGCGAGCGTGGTGGGCACGCGATCCCCCTGGACTGGGCTGGCCTGCACCGGGACTGTGGTGTGGTGCTGCTGCGCTTCTGGTGGGCACGGCGTCGTCGTCCGACCCGAGTGTCGCTCGCTCGTCGACGCCGCTGCGATGCGGGCAAGGCGCCCGTCGTTGCCGGTGCCGAGTGGCGTCGGGACCACTGGTCACCGAGCCCCCGATGGGTCGCCTGGTGCTCGTGTGGGTCGCCTCGTGCTCGTGTGGGTCCGCGAGCGCTCCGGCAGCTGCGCGCAGAGCACATCGACCGGTGGGCTCGCCGTGGTCTCGCCACGCCTGGGACACGGGGACCATACCGCACACGGCTGCTACGTCATCCCTGCAGCCCCCGGGGGCTGTGGAGTTTCACGTGAAACGGAAGCCTGCGGAAGCGCCGGCGGGAAGGCGAGGCTCGGCGGGCACAACCACCGCCCTGCCCGAGACCTGCTCCCGCTACCATCGTCGCGTGCAGCAACAGACCCGTGGAGACCGCTCTCGATCAACCTGTGGCTCACGCTAGCTGGTGTGACGCCCTGCCGACCGCCGGCCGGTCAACTGGCTCGTTCCCGGGCTTGCCCTGGGCTCGCCGAGCGCAAGGGATACGGCTGGGCTGCTGCGTCAGCGTGGAGCCCCGGTTTCTGATCCGCGGACGGTGACCCTCGGTGCGCGCCCGGGCGCCAAGGTCGCACGCGCGCTCGCCACGAGGGTGCATGCCGGGCGGCGTGGCAATGCTTCGTCAGGCGCCGTCTTCCTGCTTACCGCGTGCGGTGGGCCAGATGAGCGACTGCCTCCGGTGGCATCTCGTGGCTGTCAAACGTCTCACACACCAGGCCCGGACATCCCTGGCCAATGCCGGTCCACGCCGCGATCCCCACCCAAGCGGCCTCCTGGACCCCGCGGGTCCAGGGCAGTCGGGTCCTGGCCGAGCGCTCCATGGCGACTTGCTTTCAGCAGAGCATCGATCCGCCCCGTGCTTCTCCACGCCCTGCAACACCGCGATCGACCTGCCGTCTCGCACGGTTTCACGTGAAACACGTCCTGCCAGCTCGCGGAGCTAGCCGAACACACGCGATCTCGGTTACCGGGCGTCGCCTCGTCCGTCCGTTCCCGTACCGCTCACTTCGCCCCGGAGGCACGAACAGGGGTAGAGGATGCTCTCAGCGCCCCTGGTGCAACGGCCCCAGACAGTGAGCGACAGCACAGCACGCCGTTCCCGTCGACCACAGTGGCCACGGCCACCTCCGGTGGCGGTGGGGGAGAGGGCACCAAGGCCACCGAGCACCGATCGGTCGGCCCTCGATGCAGTGCACGAGCACCATCACTGCGCTGGCCCGCGTGCCGCCCGATCCCGCGAGCCGCTTCGGCAGCCTCGCTGCCTCTCAACACCAGTCGCTCTCGCAGACCACCCACCGCCACGCTTCGGGGTGCCGGCTCCGACCGGCGGCTGGCTTCGCCCCTTCTCGACGCTCGCAAGCGCCCCCGGGGAGCCTGCCGTGTCCGCTCACAGGCCCCTCGGCAGCCTGTGACGCACCAACCATGCGCACCGCCCACCGATCATGGGGCGTGCGACGTCGCCCGGGCGATCCCCGGCCCGCCCATCACAGCGATGCGCATCCTGGTCCCAACGACTCGCTAGGCCGATCCCCAGGTCACACCACCCCGTCGACGATCCCCCTTGCGGCTGTGCACCTCCTGGTCCGCGCCCCATCCACGCGACTGGCGACACATATCGCCGGCTGTCCTGGCCACCCTGTGCTGCCGCTGGTGCGCGCTCGTGTCGGTCCTCGCATCAGGACTCACCGTGCGCCGCGACGGGCTGCATGGGCCTTGGCGTATGCACCACGTGAGGGGAGTTCCACACCTGTCACTCACGCAGTGGCTGGCGAGCGCCTCACACCGGCTGATGCTGTGCCTGCCCCATGGGCCGCGGCACCCACCCAGGCACGGGCCCGATGGCGCGCAGCACCAGCACCACGCCGCGTGGCAGGGAGGCCACGTCCTCGAGCTCCATGGCGACCGCGTCGAGCGCCGCCGCGGCCTCATCGACCTCGGCACGCCACCGCTCGCCCTTGACCGCGTACGCGCGCGCATCGTGGCCGAGGAAGGGGCGGGCGAGCTCGACCAGGCCCGGCAGGGGTGCGACGGCGCGTGCGACCAGCCCCTCATACGCCCCGCGATGCTGCGCCGTCCCGCCCAACGTCTCCGCCCGCTCTGCCGAGACCGTGCACGCGATGTCGAGCTCTGCGGCGAAGCGGCGCACCTCCGCCGCCTTCTTCCGTGTCGCGTCCACGAGGTGCCAGCTCGCCTGCGGGTGCGCCTGTGCGAGCACGAGGCCCGGCAAGCCACCTCCCGTGCCGAGGTCCATCCACCTGGACCCCGAAGACGGCATCAGGAGGCCGGCGAGCGCTTCCGCCTCGCGGATGTGGAGGCTGCGAACGGCTTCCCGATCGGCCTTGCCGACCAGGTTGTGCGGAGAGGTGGCGATGAGCTCAGCGAGATGGTCGAGGTCGACGGCGGCCATGAGGCGCTCCCACGCGGCTCGTGTCGCCGCTGGCTCACGCGTGCCAGGTCAGCTGTCGCTGCCGTCGCTCTCGGGCCGGATCACCACGCGACGGCGGGGATCGGAGCCCTCGCTGGCTGAGACCACACCGCCGCTCTGGGCAACCAGGCCGTGCATGACCTTGCGCTCGTAGGCGTCCATCGGCTCGAGGCGCACCGCCTCGCCGGTCTCGCGCACCTCGGCGATCGCATCGCGGCACTTGTCGCGCAGCTTCTCCAGCTGCCGCTCGCGATAGCCCTCCACGTCCACGCGTACGTGGGCGCGCTGCTCGGTCTGGCGCTGCACTGCACAGCGAGTGAGCTCCTGAAGGGCTTCCAGCGTCTGGCCTCGGCGGCCGATCAGCAGCCCCGTGCCCACCTCGTTGACGCGCACGAACGCCTGCTCCTCGGTCACCTCGATATCGATGTCACCAGGGAGATCCAGACGGTCCAGCAGCCCCTCGAGGAAGTCAGCAGCGACATCGGCCTCGTGATCCAGCTGGTCCAGCCACTCCTCGGTGGACAGCTCACGGGGCTCGCTGGTCTCCTCGGCCTGTTGTGCCTGCTGGTCGGCGGTCATGGGGGCGAGCTCCTCAAGATCACAGGGGGCTTGGTCAGCGGATGTCGGTGCGGCCCACGGCTCACGCCCTCGCGCTAGGCCTTGGCGGTCTGCTGCGTCGTGGAGGGCGTGCGGAACATGACGTACTGCTGGCCCATGGTCCACAGGTTCGTGGTCACCCAGTACAGCACAAGCCCGACAGGGAAGTTCATCGCGAAGATCGTCAGCATCACTGGCATCAGATACAGCATGATCTTCATCTGTGGGTTGTCCTGCGACGCAGGGTTGTTCGCCATCATCTGGCGCTGCGACAGGTACATCGTGGCGCCCATGGCGAGCACGAGGAACCATGCTCCGATCCCCGCACCCTGCAGGGCGTTGACGGTCAGGTCGTCGACCAGCAGGAAGCCGGCGCCCTCCAATGGGTCGGCGCGCTCGGTCGTCAGCAGACGGAACATCGCGATGAAGATCGGCATCTGGGCGATCAGCGGCAAGCAGCCCCCCAGCGGGTTGACGTTGTGCTCTTTGTAGAGCTTCATCGTCTCTTCTTGCTGCTTCTGCTTCTTGGCCCGGTACTTCTCCGGATCGGTCTTCATCATCGACCGGTCCGCCTTGTGCTTCTTCTGGATCCGGTCGATCTCGGGCTTGAGCTGCTGCATCGCCCGCATCGAGCGCGTCTGCTTGATGGCGAGGGGCAGCAACAGCACGCGGACCACCACGGTCAGCGCGATGATCGAGAAGGCCCAGCTCCAGGCACCCACCAGCGGCACGGAGTCGAAGAGGCCATGGAAGGTGGCAAGCACCGCCTGCAGCCCATCGAGGAGGCCGTTCCAGATCCCGACTAGGAAGTCCACGGTTCGGCTCCTTCTGCGTCTTCACGTCCCTTGGGCGGCGGGACGTGATCGATCCCCCCAGGGTGGAACGGGTGACAGCGCCCCACGCGCTTCGCCGTGAGCCACGTGCCACGGGCGGCGCCGTGGACCGCCAGCGCCTCACGGCCGTACTGCGAGCAGGTGGGGTAGAACCTGCAGCGCTGGACGGGACCGCGGGGCACCAGCTGGTACAGGGCGATCACCCTGTCGAGCCCTCGTGCGACCAGGCTCATCAGCGTCTCACCGCCGCCGTCTCGTGCGTGCGCTCGAGGGCGCGCGTGGTCAGCGCGTCCAGCTCGTGTCGCACCGTCACCCAGGGCGCCGTGACCGCGGACGGGTGTGCGACCACGACGACGTCCACGCCTGTGGGCAGGGTCCGCTCACGCAGCGCCGCTCGCAGACGCCGCTTCGCGCGATTCCGCACAACAGCGGAGCCGACGGCGCGGCTCGCCGACACGGTCCAGCGCGGCGGTCGTCCAGCCCGATCATCGCGCCGGAGCGCGCGGACGCTCGCTGTGCTTCCACGCGCGGCAGAGCCCTCGCGGAAGACCGCGCGGACCTCTCGAGAAGGCCGCAGGCGCATGCTGGTGGTCATAGGCGCTGCCTTGCAGCCGCGGACGGGCCTCCCCAGCGTAACGGCTGCGCACCGCTCGGGAGGAATCCTGCCCACGGGAGGCAACAGGATCAGCGGCCGTCAGGCCCCGAGACGGCTACGGCCGCGTTGCCGGCGCCGCTTCACGATCGCGCGGCCCTGACGAGTCCGCATCCGTGCCCGGAACCCGTGACGCCGATGCCGACGCCGGTTCTTCGGCTGGTAGGTGCGCTTCATGACTGCTGCTCCTGCCCACACGAGGCAACGCTGGGACGCTCGGTGTCGAGACGGGCGCGGCGGCACGTTGACAGTGGCGGCCGACCGCAGCCGCGACCCACTACCGTAGGCCGTCCGGGAACGTCAAGCAACCGCGCACACCCCCATCCGGCCTCAGTCGCGGCGACCCGCAGAGCGGTCCGAATCCCCCCGGCCACACGACCGGAGGTCCCGGTGTCCGATCGGGCTGTTGCATGTCGCCAGACCCCGCGCGTAGTCTCCCGGTCTCGCACACGGACCGACCAGCCCCGCGGCTCCACGGGCCGAGGTCGCCACGGGCGACGGGGCTTGCAGGCCTCGGTCCACAACGACAGGCACCGCCCTCTTCCCCCGGTGCCGCCCACTGGCGCGGCGCCAAGAGGCGCTTGCGCTGCACCGCCCATGATGGTCCACATCGTGTGGACGATCTTGTGGACAAGTTCATGGACGGTCCTGCACCCTGCACCGCGCGGCGAGGACGGGGACGACACGGTGAGCGATCTCGATGCCCTGGAGCTGACCGATCTCTGGCAGCACGCGCTCGATGAGCTGCAGCACCGGGTAACCGGAGCAGCCCTGCACACGTGGCTGCGTGAGACGGCCCCTGTGGGGTTCAGCGATGACACCCTCGTGCTGGCCACGCCCCATGCCTTCGCCCGCGAGCAGCTCGACCTGCGCTATGGCGCGGAGCTGCGCGCGGCGCTGAGCGCTGCGGCGGGGCGTGCCCTGAACGTGGTCATCACGGTTCGCCCCGATGCCGTCGGCGGGTTGGCGGACGAGGCCGCGGAGGCAACGCACGCCGAGCCCGACGGTGCTGCGCCACCACCCCGCGAGCGCACCGCCCGCGGCCGGGGGGCTCCCGAGTCGTTCGTCGCACCAGTGGGCGACCGTGACGCCCCATTGAACGAGAAGTACACCTTCGATCGGTTCGTCATCGGCGCCAGCAACCGGTTCGCCCACGCCGCCGCCTTCGCGGTCGCCGAGGCCCCCGCGCACTCCTACAACCCCCTCTTCATCTACGGGGGCGCCGGACTCGGCAAGACCCACTTGCTTCAGGCCGTCGGGCACTACACCACCAACCTCTACCCCGCGCAGCGGGTGCGCTACGTCTCCAGCGAGCAGTTCACCAACGAGTTCATCGATGCGATCTCCAACAACCGGCAGGTGCCGTTCCAGCGCCGCTACCGCGATGTGGATGTCCTGCTCATCGACGACATCCAGTTCCTGGAGAACAAGGAGCGCACCCAGGAGGAGTTCTTCCACACCTTCAACGCGCTGCACAACGCCGACAAGCAGATCGTCATCTCCTCGGATCGTCCACCCAAGAAGATCAGTCACCTCGAGGACCGCCTGCGCACACGCTTCGAGTGGGGACTCATCACCGACATCCAGCCCCCCGACCTCGAGACGCGCCTGGCGATCCTGCGCAAGCGCTCTGGCTACGAGCAGCTGCCGGTGCCCGACGAGGTCCTCGAGCTGATCGCGAGCCGCATCTCCTCCAACATCCGCGAGCTGGAGGGCGCGCTCATCCGGGTGACCGCGTTCGCCTCGCTGCAGCGCACCGAGGTGACCACCCACCTGGCGCAGACGGTGCTCAAGGATCTCTTCCCCGAGACGGCCGGCCAGGACATCGGCGCAGGCCTGATCATGTCCGAGACCGCGAGCTACTTCGAGCTGTCGCTGGACGAGCTGTGCTCCTCGCGGCGGACTCGCCAGCTGGTGCTGGCCCGCCAGATCGCCATGTATCTGTGCCGCGAGCTGACCGATCTGTCCCTGCCAAAGATCGGCCAGGCCTTCGGTGGCCGCGACCACACCACGGTCATGCACGCCACCAACAAGATCGGCTCGCTGATCCAGGAGCGGCCCGCGGTCTACGAGCAGCTCCAGGAGCTCACCAGCCGCGTCAAGACCGCCGCGCATCACGCGGGGTGACGCTCCCATGACGCGTCCGCGGCCGCCCTGGACCCTTGCGTCCGCCCTTGTGGACCCTCAGGGGACAGGCTGGGTGACAACCGGGTCGTTGTCCACCGTCATCCCGAGGACGGCGACGCGAGCGAGCGCCCCTGGGGACAACCCAGCACCTGCCCACATGGGGTGCACAGGCTCGCCCACCGCTTGGGCACAACCGCGGATGCCGGGTGACCTGCAGCTCGACGGCTTGTCCACAGCGTCACCGTCCCCCTACGGTCCCTACGCTCTTGACATACTCCTGAGACACCCAAACCCCAGGTGCCCCGACCCTGTTGATGACACGATCGCGGCCGGCGAGCGCACCCGTGCCGCAGAGCACTGGAGGATCCATGAAGTTTCGCGCTGAGCGCTCGGAGTTCGCCGATGCCATCACGTGGGCGCTGCGCAGCGTGGGAGCGCGGGCCACGCTGCCGGCGCTGTCGGGGGTGCTGCTGCGCCTGGAGGGCGATGAGCTGCAGCTGTCCTCCACCGACCTCGAGCTCTCGGGCACCCTGCGGCTGCCGGTGCAGGTGGAGCAGGAGGGCACCGCGCTCATCCCGGGACGGCTCCTCGGTGACGTGGTGCGCACGCTGCCCAACGCCGCCGTCGAGGCCGAAGTCAACGGCGACGTCTTGCAGCTGACGTGCGGGCGCGCGAGCTTCGCCCTGCGGCTCATGCCAGCAGAGGACTTCCCGGCGCTGCCCCAACCGGCCGAGGACGCGGCCGAGGCGACGTTGAAGGCCGATGTGTTCGCCACCACCGTGACCCAGGTGGGGCGCGCCGCCAGCACCGACGAGCACCGTCCCGCCCTGACGGGGGTGCACCTGGCCAGCGCCGATGGTGTGCTGACCGCAGCGGCCACGGATTCCTACCGACTCGCGGTGCGCTCGGTGCCGTGGGATGCCGCGGTCGACGCCCAGGCGCTGATCCCCCGCCGTGCCCTGGACGAGGGACGGCGCGCCGCGGAGTCGCTGGGCGCCGATGTGCACCTGCTGCTGGAGGGCTCACAAGCCACGATCAGCCTGCCGGATCGGCGCCTGACCACGCGCCTGCTGGAGGGCACCTTCCCCGAGTACCAGAACCTCATCCCCCAGACGGTAGAGCGTCAGCTGCGGGTGGATCGGGCCGCGTTGCTAGAGACCGTCAAGCGCGTGGCGGTCGTGGGCGAAGCCAACACCAGCGCGACGCCGGTCACGCTGCAGATCAGCGCTGACACGGTGGAGGTCACCGCGGGCAGCGGCGAGGTCGGCAAGGCGGAGGAGGCTCTGCCGGGCCAGCTCGATGGTGAGCCGCTGCAGATCGGCTTCAATCCGCGGTATCTGGCGGATGGCCTCGAGGTCGCCGGTGGTGAGGAGGTGACCCTCGAGTTCCGTGACGAGCTCAAGCCAGCGGTGCTGCGCCCTGGCGCAGAGCCCGACGAGGGCGGCGACTTCCTCTACCTGCTGATGCCCGTGCGCCTGTGATCGTCGGGCGCACCGCTGGCACGATACGCGAACCAGTGCTGCACGTCTGATGCGCGTCGCGCGCTTGGAGCTCATCGACTTCCGCAGCTATCAGCACGCGGTGCTGCCGTTGCAGCCGGGCTCGCAGGTGCTGATCGGCCCCAACGGCGTGGGCAAGACCAACATCCTGGAGGCCCTGCATGTGCTCGCTGTCGGAGCGAGCCACCGGGTCAGCGGTGACGAGGTCCTGGTCCGCACCGGCGCCAGCGAGGCCGTTCTGCGCGCCACGACCATCGATGCGCACGACCGAGAGCAGCAGGTCAGCCTCGCGCTGCGGCCGGGAGGACGCAATGCTGCGCGCCTGGACGGGGCGACGGTGCCGCGCTTGCGTGATGCCTTGGGACGGGTGCGGGTCGTGCTCTTCGCGCCCGAGGACCTCGCGCTCATCCGCGGTGATCCGGCTGACCGGCGACGGTTCCTCGACCAGCTGCTGGCCCAGCGGCGCCCGGCGTTCCACGCTGCGCGCCAGGACTTCGACCGCGCGCTGAAGCAGCGCAACGCCCTGCTGCGCCAGCAGCGGGCGGGCGACCCGGCGGCAGCCGCTGGACTTGCCACTTGGACCGAGGCGGTGGCCGCCACCGGCGCCCGCGTCGTGGCCGCTCGGCTGCTGGCCTGTCACGCGCTGCTGGAGCCCTTTGCTGCGCACGCCGGCCATCTCGCCGGTGACGCGGCAGCGGCTCCTGCTCGCCTGACCTATCAGCTGAGCACCGATCGCCAGGTGCCCGCGGATCCCTCGGTCGAGGAGCTCGATCCCCAGGCGCTCGCGGCGGAGATGCGCGCAGCGATGGAGGCTCGGGCCGACGAGGAGCGCGAGCGTGCCACCACCCTGGTCGGACCGCATCGCGACGAGCTGCGCATCGAGCTCGAGGCGATGCCAGCGCGCACCCACGCCAGCCAGGGCGAGGCGTGGACCCTGGCGCTGGCGCTGCGCCTCGCCGGCCGCGACCTGCTCCGCGAGGTCGGCGAGGAGCCCGTGGTGCTGCTCGACGACGTGTTCAGCGAGCTCGACACGCAGCGCCGCGAGCGCCTGGCCGCGTGGTGCGCCGAGGCCGAGCAGGTGCTGGTCACCGCCGCGGTGGATCAGGACGTGCCCCTGCCGGGGCCACGCGTGCAGGTGCGTCAGGGCCGCGTCGAGGCGTCGGATTCGGCCCTCTCGGATGCGGCCGTCGCTGCTGACAGTCCCGAGGGCGAGGAGCACACATGAGCGCTGGTCGGCGATCTCGTCGCACCGAGGGCGACAGCCCAAGCGCTCCGGCGCCACTTGCCGGGGTGTTGGGCGAGCTGGCTCGTCGTCGAGGGTGGGACGAGCGCCTGCGCGACGCGGCGATCCACCAGCACTGGGAGGAGATCGCGGGATCGGAGCTAGCGCAGCGCGCCACGCCGGTGCGGCTGCACGGCGGGGTGCTGGTGATCCGCGCCGAGACCGCCGCGTGGGCGGGGCAGCTGCGCTACCTCGTGGGCGATCTGCAGCGGCGGGCCAATGAGGTGCTTGGCGAGAACCGCGTGCAGCAGGTGCGCGTCGTGACTGACAGCCCCGGTCACACCACCCGCTCCGGACCGTGAATTGCCGTGTTGACCTGCGACGACGTCTGTGGAGCTCCCGTCCGCTCGCAGCCCCGCTGTGGTAGGATGGTCTGACCGCGACCGGGGGCTGCCGCCAGCTCGAGCAGCCTCGCGTGCGCGCATGCGGTGCACGAGCGCATGTGACCACCATCCCCTGACGAGTCGATCTGCCTGTGAGCGAGCTTCAGCACGCTGTCAAGGACGGCGACTACGGCGCCGCGGACATCACGGTCCTCGAAGGCCTGGAAGCGGTGCGCAAGAGACCCGGCATGTACATCGGGTCGACGGGGCCACGCGGGCTCCACCACCTGGTCTATGAGGTCGTCGACAACGCCGTCGACGAGGCCATGGCGGGGCGCTGCACCACCATCGAGGTGACGTTGCTGCCCGATGGCGGCATCGGCGTGGCCGACGACGGCCGCGGCATCCCGGTCGACGACCACCCCACCGAGCGCAAGAGCGCGCTCGAGGTGGTCCTGACGATGCTGCATGCCGGCGGGAAGTTCGGCGGCAAGTCCTACGCCGTCTCGGGGGGCTTGCACGGTGTGGGCGTCAGCGTGGTCAACGCGCTGTCCTCGGTCCTCATCGCTGATGTGCGCCGCAACGGCACGCACTACCGGCAGACGTTCCGACGCGGCGTGCCCGACGCGCCACTGGAGGTCGTCGGCTCCGCGGACGGGACCGGCACCAGCATCACCTTCTGGCCCGACCCGGAGATCTTCGAGACCACAGAGCTCTCCCGCGACACCCTGGTCACGCGCTTCCGGGAGATCGCGTTCCTCACCGCCGGCCTGCGGCTGCGCCTCACCGACGAGCGCGACCTCGAGCCGGGCGAGTCCGCCGAGGTCGAGGAGCTGCACTACCCGGGCGGACTGCGTGACTTCGTGCGACACCTGAACGCCAGTCGCGAACCCCTGCACGAGGAGATCGTCCACTTCGAGGAGACCGAGACCGTCGAGGGCGGCCTGCAGGAGCTCGAGGTCGCCCTGCAGTGGCAGAGCCACTACAACGAGTCGGTGCACACCTTCGCCAACACCATCAGCACCCACGAGGGCGGCACCCACGAGGAGGGCTTCAAGAAGGCGTTGACCGGCGTGATCAACCGCTACGCCAAGGAGACCGGGCTCCTGGGCGGCAACGGCAAGGACCGCGATCTGCAGATCACCGGTGAGGACGTGCGCGAGGGCCTCACCGCGGTGATCGCGGTCAAGCTGGCCGACCCGCAGTTCGAGGGGCAGACCAAGACCAAGCTCGGCAACATGCCCACGCGCAACTTCGTGGAGCGCGTCACCGGCCGGTGCCTGCGCGCGTGGCTCGACGAGCATCCCGCCGAGGCCAAGGTCATCGTGGCCAAGGCCATGCAGGCGGCGCGGGCACGCCTGGAGGCGCGCAAGGCGCGCGACCTCACCCGCCGCAAGGGCCTGCTCGACGGTGGTGGGCTGCCCGGCAAGCTCGCCGACTGCGCCTCGCGCACCCCCAGCGAGACCGAGCTGTTCATCGTCGAGGGCGACTCGGCCGGTGGCTCCAGCAAGATGGCCCGCGACCGCGCCACCCAGGCCGTGCTGCCCATCCGCGGCAAGATCCTCAACGTGGAGAAGGCGCGCCTGGGCAAGATCCTCGAGAACAAGGAGATCCAGGCGCTCATCACCGCGATCGGTGCGGGGATCGGCGAGGACTTCGACCTCGCCAAGTGCCGCTACCACAAGATCGTGATGCTGATGGACGCCGACGTCGACGGCGCCCACATCCGCACGCTGGTGCTGACGTTCCTGTTCCGCCACATGCGCGAGCTGATCGATGCGGGCTACGTCTACATCGCCCAGCCGCCGCTGTACCAGATCACCCCACCGGGGGCCAAGAGCCGCAAGCAGAAGCGCTTCGCCTTCTCCGACGAGGAGCGCGATCGCCTCGTCGCCGAGCTCGGCAACGACGGGGCCAAGCGCGTGGAGGTCGCGCGCTTCAAGGGCCTTGGCGAGATGGACGCCGAGCAGCTGTGGCGCACCACGATGGATCCCGAGCAGCGCACGCTGCTGCAGGTGACCATGGCCGACGCGGCCGCCGCGGACCTGCTGTTCTCGGTGCTGATGGGCGACGACGTCGCCGCGCGCCGCGACTTCATCATGCGCAACGCGCGGGACGTGCGCTTCCTGGACGTGTGAGCGAGCCCGGCGCGCCGCCGGTGACCGCACCCGCGGGCGCGCCGCCTGCCTGGACGGAGCAGCCGTGAGCGACGATCAGACCCAGCCTCCGGTCGAGGAGGCGGAGCACAGCGACGAGGGCGCGGTCCGCAGCCACGTCGAGCCGGTCGAGATCGAGACCGAGCTGCAGCGCTCCTACCTCGACTACGCGATGAGCGTGATCGTGGGCCGGGCGCTGCCCGATGTGCGCGACGGCTTCAAGCCGGTGCATCGCCGCATCCTCTACGCCATGCACGAGGGCGGCATGCGGGCGGGGACCCAGCACCGCAAGTCCGCGGCCGCCGTGGGCGACGTGATGAAGAAGTACCACCCCCACGGCGACGCGGCGATCTACGACGCGCTGGTGCGGATGGGCCAGGACTGGGCGATCCGCTACCCGCTGATCGACCCGCACGGCAACTTCGGCTCGGTCGACGGGGACCCGCCGGCGGCGATGCGCTACACCGAGGCTCGGCTGTCGCAGATCGCCATGGAGCTGCTGCGCGACATCGACGAGGACACCGTCGACTTCGCCGACAACTACGACGGCCAGGAGACCGAGCCGCTGGTGCTGCCCAGCCGGTTCCCCAACCTGCTGGTCAACGGGTCCAGCGGCATCGCGGTGGGCATGGCCACCAACATCCCGCCGCACAACCTCGGCGAGATGGTCGATGCGATCACCGCCCAGATCGCCGACCCCGAGATCACCCTCGACGAGCTGATGCGCCACGTCCCGGCGCCCGACTTCCCGACCGGCGCGGAGATCGTGGGTGTGCAGGGCATCCGCGACGCCTACGAGACCGGCCGAGGGGCCATCCGGATGCGCGCGGTCAGCGAGATCGAGGAGGACGGCCGCGGCAAGCAGCGGATCATCGTCACCGAGCTGCCCTATCAGGTCAACAAGGCGACGCTGGCCACCAAGATCGCCGAGCTCGTCAGCAGCAAGCGCATCGCCGGCATCAGCGACGTGGTCGATGAGTCCAACCGCGAGGGCATCCGGCTGATCATCGACCTCAAGCGCGACGCCAACGCGCAGGTGGTGCTCAACCAGCTCTACAAGCAGACCCAGCTCCAGGAGAGCTTCGGGGTCATCAACCTGGCGCTGGTCGACGAGGTGCCCCGCACGCTGGGCCTCAAGGACACGATCCAGCACTACATCGACCACCAGGTCGAGGTGATCGAGCGCCGCACCCGCTACCGCCTGCGCAAGGCCGAGGAGCGCGCCCACGTCCTGCAGGGCCTGATCGTGGCGCTGGACAACCTCGACGCCGTCATCGACCTGATCCGCCACGCGCCCTCTGCCGATGATGCGCTGGGCCAGCTCCAGTCGCGCTTCGACCTCTCCGAGATCCAGGCGCGCGCCATCCTCGACATGCAGCTGCGGCGGCTGGCCGCGCTGGAGCGCCAGCGCATCCTCGACGAGCACGAGGAGATCACCGCCCGCATCGCGGATCTGCGCGACATCCTGGCCAAGCCCGAGCGGGTGCGCCAGATCATCGTCGAGGAGCTCGCCGAGGTCCGCGAGCGCTTCGCCGACCCGCGCCGCACCCGAGTGGTGCCCGGCGAGGGCGACCTGGCGATGGAGGACCTCATCGCCCAGGAGGAGGTGGTGGTCACCCTCACGCGGGCCGGGTACGTCAAGCGCGTGCGGATGGCGGAGTACCGCACCCAGAAGCGCGGCGGTCGTGGTGTGTCGGGCACCGCGCTGCGCGAGGACGACATCGTCCGCGACCTGTTCGTCACCACCACCCACCACTGGCTGCTGTTCTTCACCAACCAGGGCCGGGTCCACCGCGTGCGCGCCTGGCAGATCCCCGAGAAGTCGCGCACCGCGCGGGGCACCTACGTCGCCAACGTGGAGGGGCTCGAGCTGCGCCAGGACGAGACCGTGGCGGCGGTCCTCGCGGTGGACCAGATCAGCGAGCAGGACGACCGCCACCTGCTGTTCGCCACCCGCCGCGGGCTGGTCAAGCGCACGCCGCTGCACGCCTATGACTCACCGCGCACGACCCTGATCGCGGTCCGGCTGCGCGAGGACGACGAGCTCATCGGTGCCCGGATCACCAGCGGCGACGACGACGTCCTGCTGGTCAGCCGCCGCGCGATGGCCATCCGCTTCAACGAGCAGGACGTGCGACCCACCGGGCGCGACACCTCCGGGGTCATCGGGATGAGCCTGTCCGAGGGCGACGAGCTGCTGTCGATGACCACCGCCGTCGAGGAGGGCCAGCTGCTGGTGGTCACCGACGGTGGCTACGGCAAGCGCACACCGCTGGAGCACTACCCGCTGCAGCGCCGTGGCGGCAAGGGCGTGCTCACCGCACGGCTGGTCGAGCAGCGCGGAGGTCTGGTGGGGGCGCTGGTCGTGAGCTACGACCAGGAGGTCTTCGTCATCACCGAGACCGGCACGATCATCCGCACCCAGGTCGCCGATGTGCGCCCCACCGGCCGGGCCACCCAGGGCGTGCGCGTCATGCGCACCGGCCAGGGCCGCGTGGCGGCGCTCGCCCCGGTCGTGGACCGCGGGGACGAGCAGGACCACGCCGCGCAGGGCGCGCCCGCCGGACAGGCAGCGCCAGGCGAGGAGCCCGGCCCCGGCGAGGCGGGCCCCAGCGGGGAGCCCGGCCCCGAGGAGCCCGGCCCCGAGGAGCCCGGCCCCGGCGAGGTGTCCTAGGCCCCGCCCGCGCCTGGCACCTAGACTGCACGGCCATGGCTGGCTCCCCTCCCGGCGACGGCGGATCCTCGACCGGCGCGGCCCGCCCCGCCGCGGCGCGGCGACCGCCCAAGCGCGTGGTGCGACGGCACACCGTGGTGCGGCGCCTCGACCCCTGGTCGGTGCTCAAGCTCAGCTTCGTGTTCTACCTGTTCCTGCTCGTGGTCCTCTTGCTGGGCCTCGGGGTGCTGTGGGCCGTCATCGACCGCCTCGGCATCATCGAGCAGGCCTTCGAGTTCATGGAGACCCTCGACCTGCCGGTGGTCGAGCTCGACTTCGCCAACTTGGCGCTGACGGCGGCGCTGATCGGCCTGCTGCAGGTGGTGTTCCTCACCGCCCTCAACGTGTTCCTCGCCTTCCTGTACAACCTGGTGAGCGAGCTCATCGGCGGCCTGAAGGTGACGCTGGCCGAGGAGCAGCGGCTGCCGCCGAGCTCCGGCGCGCCCACAGCGGGCACACCGCCCGTCGGCGCTCGCGGTGACAGCGACGGCACTGAGCGGCTACACTGACCGGTCGGCACGGGCCATTAGCTCAGTCAGGTTAGAGCGCACCCCTGATAAGGGTGAGGTCCGAGGTTCAAGTCCTCGATGGCCCACGTGCACCCAACCGCCGGTGAGGAGATCCGATGAAGAAGCTGCTCGTGGGACTGGCCGCGGCGGTGGGTGTCGCGGCACTCGTCAAGCGCCAGCGCGACCGTGAGCTCGACGAGGCCATCTGGGAGGAGCCCGAGGAGGTCTGACGGCCCCACGGGGCCGCGCGCGACCTCTCGCGCTCGTCGCACGACCGCCACCGCTCGTCCGCCGCGTCACCGCCCCAGCGGCTGCGTGGCGCTCTCGGGCCCTTAGCTCAGTCGGCAGAGCGCCTGCCTTGCACGCAGGAGGTCGCCGGTTCGAATCCGGCAGGGTCCACCCCGCCGCTCACCGACTCGCTCCTCGGTGTCCCTGTCTGGGTGCACCAGCCGGCGCTTCCGCATCCTGCGCGGGTGTCCTAGGCTGACGGGCCGAGGAGGAGCATGGCATGCGCGATGCGGTGATCTGTGAGGCTGTCCGCTCTGCGGTGGGCCGTCGCGGCGGGATGCTCGCGCACTGGCACCCCGCCGATCTGCTCGGCGCTGTCCTGGCGGGGCTGGTGCAACGAGCCGGGCTCGACCCGGCGCAGGTCGACGACGTCCACGCCGGCTGCGTCACCCAGGCGGGCGAGCAGGCCGCCAACGTGGCGCGCAACGCCTGGCTCGGCGCTGGCCTGCCCGAGACGGTGCCGGCCACCACGGTGGATCGCCAGTGCGGCTCGTCGCAGCAGGCGCTGCACCAGGCGGCCCAGGCGGTTGCCTCCGGAGCGCAGGACGTGGTGATCGCCGCGGGCGTGGAGTCGATGAGCCGGGCGCCGATGTGGAGCAACGTCGGCGACGCCGACCCCTTCGGCCCGCGGATGCGCGAGCGCTACCAGAACGGCTTGGTGTCCCAGGGCATCAGCGCCGAGATGATCGCCGCTCGATGGGGCCTCACGCGCGAGCAGTGCGACGCGCTGGCGCTGACGTCCCATCGGCGTGCCGCAGCGGCGACCGAGCGTGGCGACCTGCAGGCCGAGATCCTGCCGCTGGCGGGCCTCGCCCGCGACGGTGCGCCGCACAGCCACGAGGCCGACGAGGGGATCCGCACCGACACCAGCGCCGAGGCGCTCGCGCGGCTGTCCCCGGTGTTCCACACCGACGCGCTGGCCGCCGCCCACCCGGAGCTGCCCTGGCTGGTGACCGCCGGCAACGCCTCACAGATCTCGGATGCGGCGGCGGCGCTGCTGGTCTGCACGCCCGACCGCGCGGCCGAGCTCGGTCTCACGCCCCGCTGGCGTGTGCGCGCCACCAGCGTGGTGGGCAGCGACCCCGTGCTCATGCTGACCGGGCCGATCCCGGCGACGCGGCGCGTCCTCGACCGAGCTGGGCTGACGCTCGACGACATGCACCACATCGAGATCAACGAGGCCTTCGCCCCGGTGGTGCTGGCCTGGCAGGCCGAGCTCGGCGCTGACCCGGCGCGCGTCAACCCCGTCGGAGGCGCCATCGCGCTGGGCCACCCGCTGGGAGCCTCCGGTGCTCGGCTGGCCACCACGCTGGCGCACGGCCTGGAGCGCACCGGGGGGCGCTACGGGCTGCAGGTCATGTGCGAGGGCGGAGGCATGGCCAACGCCATGGTTCTCGAGCGCCTCGGCTGACGGCGGGCAGGATGGCGCCATGACACGTGTCTGGGCCAAGCGGCTGGCGCTGCTCGCAGCGCTTGCTGGCCTCGGGCTGTGGCTTGGCGGGGTGGTGCCCGCCGCGTGGGTGCTGGCCCCGCTGCTCGGCTACCTCATCCTCCGCTTGGGGTTCGCCAGCTTCGGGTCACTGGCTCGGGGCGGGGCGCACATCCCCAGCGGTGATCCCGAGCCGGTGGACCAGGCGCAGGAGCGGGTCACCTACTGGTGCGAAGGCTGCGGCGCTGAGCTGCTCCTCCTGGTGCGCGGCACGCCGGTCCCGCCACGGCACTGCGGCGAGCGCATGCACGAGCGAGCCGAGATCCCCCGCGATCACCTCGGCTGAAGCGCGCCGTCGGGGTGTGAAGCACACCGCTGTGGGCTGGGATCGCGAGGATCGAGGGTTTGTCCACAAGGCTGTCCACACCTGTGGAGTGACGCACACCCAGGTGATTCGCCGCCCGGACGACGACGGGCGCGGTCAGCGCCACTGGCTGAGGGTCACCAGGCCAGCGGCCATCGCGACGAACCCGCCGAAGATGATCCACGCGCTCCAGGCAGCCAGGTAGGCCACGACCACCGTGAGGGCGCCCACACCGATCAGGCCCACCCCCGTGTAGGGAACCCACTTGGGCGTGGGTGGCGGCTTGGGCTGCTCGGGGGGCACGTAGGTGTCGCGCTTCGAGCGGCGCTTCTTCGCCATGGGCTCCTCCTTCGAGGACCGGGGCGCGGGCGGGCTGATGGTAGCGTCCCACCCGCGTCCGCTACGGGACGTGGCAGGGCTCGCGCCCGGCGCGGCGCCCGACCGTCCCGATGACCCTCACGGCCACGCATGCAGTCACCGCGCCCGACCAGCCCGCCCACCCGCCTGCGGGTGCGCCTGCTGCTCGCGGTCGGCAGCGTCCTGGTCATCACCGGGCTGGTGATCGGCCTCTATGTGGTCTATGCGCTGGTGCTCACCGGCCGGGAGACCGCTGCGGTGCAATCCGAGCTCCGCGAGGCCTGGGCCGCCGCAGACGCCGAGGGGATCGAGCCCAGCGGTGCAGGCGAGACCGGTGACGACCTGGACGCGGGTGACGACGCGGGCGTGGCGCTGCTGGAGGCACATCCCGAGGACGGCTCGGCGAGTCCCCTCGGGGACGAGCCTCTCGTGGTCGTATCCGGCACGACCTATGAGGAGCTGAAGCGTGGGCCGGGGCACTACCCGCACAGCGCCGCGCCGGGTGAGGACGGCAACGTCGCGGTGGCCGGTCACCGCACCACCTACGGCGCCCCATTCTTCGACCTGGACGCCCTGGCTGCCGGGGACCGGCTCGACCTCACCGATCAGGAGGGCGAGCGCCACCACTACGAGGTGCGTGAGCAGCGCGTGGTGCAGCCCCACGACACCTGGGTGGTCGGCGACGACCCGCTCGATCTGGACGCGCCGACGCTGACGCTGACCACCTGCCACCCCCGGTTCTCTGCCGCGGAGCGCCTGGTGGTGTTCGCCGAGCTCGTGGACGCGGAGGAGCCCTGATGCGACGCTGGTGGGTGCTGCTCGGCGCGCTGCTCGTGGTCGCGGTGGCGGTGTGGCTGCTGTTCACCGTGGCGTTCCCGTGGGTGGACCGTCAGCTGAACGATCCCGCGCTGGGGCTGCTGCTTGCCGGTGCCCCGCTGGTGGCCCGGCTTCGGACGGTCAGCGGCGCCGGCTGGCCGGGTGCGTTGGCCTGCGCCGATGCGAGCGGCGATCATGGCGCGTCGGCACACTGCGCCGACCGCGGTCGCACGCGCCGGTGAGACCCGCCCGCCGCGCGCCGAGGCGGGGGCAGTGCACAGCAGCGCACAGCAGGGCGAGGAGCGAAGGCAGCCGTGACCAGCGAGCGCATGCCAACCGACGCGACGCCCCCAGCGGGCGAGCCGGCGGCAGCCGATGAGGTCGCCTGGCCGTCCCCGGCGTCGGCGCCTCGCCCGTGGCTGGCCTCCTACCCGCCGCACGTGCCCGCCAGCTGGCCCTACCCGCCGGTGGCGATGACCCGGCTGCTGGATGACGCCGCAGCCGACTTCCCCACCACCACAGCGCTGCGCAGCGCCGGCGTGGCGCTGACCTACCGCGAGCTGCTCGACGCGGTGGACCGCTTCGCGGTGGCCCTCGGCGCGCTCGGCGTGGAGCCCGGCCAGCGCGTGGGGCTGCTGCTGCCCGGAGTGCCCCACCACGTCATCGCGCTGCTGGCCGTCTGGCGTCGCGGCGCCAGCGCGGTCAGCCTGCCGCCCGACGCCCCAGCGGCGGTGACGGGCGCCCGACTGGAGGACGAGGGCTGCCGCGTCGTGGTCTGCGCCGAGTCCTGCTATCCCACGCTCGCGGCGCTGAAGGGCGAGCTCACCACCGTGCGCCATGTGGCGCTCAGCGAGACCACCGAGGACGCCCCGCTGCCGCGCCGTCTGCTGTGGGGGCTGCGCGGCTGGCGCGAGCGCCGGCGGCTGCTCGCCGGCGAGGGCGTGCAGCGGATGCGCGACCTGATCGCAGCGGCACCGCCCGCGCCGCCCGAGGGCGCCGTCGGTGCCCGCGACGAGGCGCTGGTGGTCCACCAGGGCGGCGAGCGCCTCGCGGTCAGCCACGACAGCCTCGTCGCCGCGACGTTCCAGCTGCGGTTGTGGCTGCCCGACATCCATGCCGGCAGCGAGGCGGTGCTGGCCGCCGAGCCGCTGCACACCGTGCTCGGCGTGGTCGGTGGGCTCGGGCTGGCGACGCTGACCGCCGCCACCCTGGAGCTGACCGCCGAGAGCGCGGCGGGCGCGCTGCGCGCCGCGGCGCGGCGTGGGCGGCCCACGCTGCTGGTCGCCGGGCCACGCGCCACGCGCGCGCTGGCACAGGCACACGAGCGCCGAGACCTCGGCGCGCTGCGGCTCGGGCTGTGCGTGGCCGGGCACACCGAGGCCTCCGAGAGCGCTGACGCCGCTGCCCCCGAGTCCGCTGCGGTGGCCGAGGAGGTGCAGCAGGCCGAGGCGGCCGCCGACGCGCTCGCCGCACGCAGCGGTGCTCGTGTGCGCGTCGGCTGGGGCTGCCCGCCCGCACCGCTGATCAGCGCCAACCCGCTGTACGGCCGTGCCGAGCGGGGCAGCCTCGGACTGCCCCTGCCTGATACCGCCTGCTGGCTGGGAGAGCAGCCTGACCCGGCCGCACCGGCCCACCCCACCCAGGACACGGGCCCGCTGTGGGTCGCGGGACCGCAGGTCGCTGCGATGCGCGGTGCCTGGCAGGACGGCGAGCCCGACGCCCGGCACTGGCTGGCCACCGGCGTGCGCGCTCACCTCGACCGCGCCGGCTATCTCCACCCGCGCGACAGCTAGCCGCGCAGCCCGGGAATCCCAGTACAGCCCGCGCGTCAGGGCTCGGCGCGCCCCACCAGCACCGTCGCGTCGGCGCGGTGGGCCAGGCGCGTGCCCACCGTGCGCACGCCCAGGCGGTCCAGCGGCAGGTCCTCGGTGGCCCCCAGCGCGAGCAGGCCGCTCTCGTCGGCGGCCTCGACCAGCAGGTTGACCACGTCGCGCCCCACCTCGATGCGGCTGTGCGCGTCCGGCATCAGCTCGGTGCACAGGTACTGGGCGTTCTCGATCTCGCTCTCGTCGTCGACGCCGCGCAGCGCCCGAGCCTCCACCCCGAAGACGTGGGCCATGCGCTGGCCGACTGCAGCCGCCAGCGGCGCGTTCGGCCCCGGTCCGACCGCCACCGTCACCGACTCGAGCCGCGACAGGCTCCCAGGACGCACCAGCAGCAGGTCGCAGGGCGGAGCCTCGAGGACCCGACGGGCGAGGTCCTCCTCGCCGCCGACCATGCGGGGCTGCCACTCGACGATCAGCATCTCGGCGGTCACCTCGCCTGCGAGCCGGTCGACCCCGGCGGCGTCCACCGGCGCGTCGCCGTCCCACAGGCGCACCTCGCGGTCGTGCGCCTCGGCGAGCGCCTCGATGGTGGCGGCGATGTCCTCGCCCTCGAGGCCGTGGAGCGCGGGACCGTGGGCGTGCACCACCGACGCGTCGAGGCTGGCCAGCGCGATGCTGACCATCAGGGGAGCGCTGTGCGGCGTGCGATACAGCACGACCGTGGCGCGTCCGTGCGTCATCGACCCGCCTCGACGAGGGACTGGTGGGCCGGGATCGTAGCGCCGTGCGAGCGGCGCTGGGTGCAGCCTGGCGCCCGGCTCCGGGGCCCGGTCGCGCCGTCGTGGCGGTGGTGGCGCCGGGATAGGCTGGCGCCATGGCCGGTCAGCGCGTCCTTCTCATCGACAACTACGACAGCTTCACCTACAACCTCGCCCAGGAGCTCGGCGAGCTCGGCGCGGAGGTCGAGGTGGTGCGCAACGACGCCGCGACCGCGGTCGAGGTGGCGGCCTGGCAGCCCGACGGGGTGGTGATCTCCCCGGGCCCGGGCAGGCCCTCGGACGCCGGGATCTCCAACGACGTGGTGCGCGAGCTCGGCGGGCGGGTGCCGCTGCTCGGGGTGTGCCTGGGGCACCAGTGCATCGCCGAGGTGCACGGCGGCTCGGTGGTGCGCGCCGACGAGCTGCTCCACGGCAAGACCAGCGACATCCACCACGACGGGCAGGGCGTGTTCGCCGGGCTCGACAACCCGTTCCCGGCCACCCGGTACCACTCGCTGGTGCTGGACCCCGCCACCTGCCCCGAGGAGCTCGCCGTCACCGCCCGCACCGACCGTGGGATCATCATGGGCCTGCGGCACCGCTCCCACCCGGTCGAGGGCGTGCAGTTCCACCCCGAGTCGATCCTCACCGGGGTGGGGATGCGCCTGCTCGGCACCTTCCTCGCTCGCCTCGCGCCCGCCACCGCGGAGCAGGCGTGAGCGGGGCGGGGGACGCCACACCCGCGCGCGTCGCGGACGTGGTCGTGGTCGGCGCCGGCCTGGCGGGGCTGATCGCCGCTCGTCGGCTCGCCGAGGCTGGCGCCGAGGTGGTGCTGCTCGACAAGGGGTCGCGTCCCGGCGGTCGCGCCAGCACCAGAGCGCTCGACGAGGTGCGCGTGGACCAGGGGCCCCAGTTCTTCACGGTGCGCTCGCCGGGCTTCGCCGAGGAGGTCGACCGCTGGCGGGCCGCGGGCGCGGCGGTGGTCGAGTGGTCGCGGGGTCACGCGCGCGCACGCCACATCGCCGATGGCCCCGAGACGGTCTCGGTGCCCACCGACGGCCACCCCCGCTACGTGATCGAGGGGGGCTTCGGTGCGCTGACGCAGGTGCTCACCCGAGGCCTGCCGGGGACGGTGACGCTGCAGCCCGCGCAGCGGGCCGTGGCGGTCGCCGAGGGGCACGATCGGCTCGCGGTGCTGGTGGAGCCCGCACGCCGCCCCGGCCCGGTGCGCACCCTGGAGGCGCGTCAGGTCCTGCTGACCGCGCCGCTGCCGCAGGCGCTGGCGCTGTGCGAGGCGGGCGGGCTCGACCTCGGTGCGACCGGCGACGACCTCGGCGCGGTGCGGTGGGGCGCGTGCCTGTCATGGCTCGCGGTCCTCGACGACGACCCGCAGCTGCCCGGGCCGGGTGGGGTCCAGCTGACGCAGGGCCCCGTGGAGTTCATGGCTGATGGTGCCCGGCGTCACGTCGATGCCCGACCGACCGTGACCGCACATGCCAGCGGCCCGTGGAGCCTGGCGCGTTTCGACGCGCCCGACGCGGTGATCGCCGACCGTCTCCAAGCGCTGCTGCGACCGTGGCTGGGTGGCGCGCAGCCGCTGGCCTGGCGCATCAAGCGGTGGCGCTACGCCCGCCCGCTGAGCTCCCTGAACGCCCAGGAGCACGGCAGCGCCGTGGTGACCGCCAACACCGGCACCGTCGCCTTCGCCGGCGACGCCCTCGCCGGCGCGGCGATCGAGGGTGCCTGCGTCAGCGGCCTGGACGCAGCCCACAACCTCGGCGGTGTGGTTCAGGGTTAGTGGCGGCTAGCCCTGGCGCCGTTCGGCGAGCACCACCAGGTCCAGCGCGTGGCGGGTCTGCCCGTCCTCGCCGGTGACCGGGCGCGGCGCCCGCTCGGCGCGGTGCACGGTGAACCCGTCGAGCGCGGCCAGCACCTGCTCCTCGTCCTGCAGCAGGTCGCGGTCAGGGGGACCGCCGACCCCGTGCTCGAGGTTGTCGGTGTGGTGGCCGACCAGCAGCAGATGGCCGCCGGGCGCCACAGCGGCCACCGCGGCGCGCAGCACCGGGGCGAAGACCTCCGAGGGCAGCTGCAGGTAGGCCAGCAGCACCAGGTCGTACGCGGCCGGCGTCGGCGTCCAGCGGGTGACGTCGTCCTCCACCCAGGTGACCGTCACGCCGGCCTGGGCCGCGACCTCGGCGCCGCGTGCCAGCGCCACGGCGGAGAAGTCGACCGCGGTGACCTGCCAGCCCTGGCTGGCGAGCCACACGGCGTGGCGCCCGTCGCCGCAGCCCAGGTCCAGCGCGGTGCCGGGCGGCAGGGAGGTGGCGTGGTGGGCCACGAACAGGTTGGGGTCATCGCCCCACAGCGCTGGCTTCTCCTCGTAGCGGGCGTCCCACATGGCCTGGCTGTCCCGCTGCTCGGCGGGGGCCTCGGTGTGCTCCTCGGTCACCGCTGCGCCTCCGCGCCGGCGCGGACCAGGCCGTCGAACCCGCCGATGTTGGCGACGTCGGTGAAGCCCATCTCGACCATGGCGCGCGCGGCCTGGCCGCTGCGGTTGCCGGTGCGGCAGTACAGCAGGTACGAGCCGTCGCGGTCGAGCTCGTCGACCCGGTCGCGGAAGTCCGCGCCCTGCCAGTCGATCAGGTCGGCGCCGACGAGGTGCCCCTCGGCGTGCTCGGCCGGGGTCCGCACGTCGATGAGCGTGACCTCCTCGCCCCGCTCGGCGAGCTCGGCGGCGCCCTCCTCCTCGTCGAGCGTGCGCAGGCTCGGCTCCTCGGTCTCCTCGGCGTCAGGGGAGGCCTCGGCGTCGCCGCTCTCGTCGGTGCAGGCGGCCAGCAGGGGCACCAGGGCGAGCACACCCAGCAGCAGCATCAGCGATCCCTTCGTCGTCAGGGTCATCGGTGGTCCTCCGGTTGGTCGTGGGGGTGTCGGTGGTGGCGGGCGCGCTGCCAGCCGCGGTGGAGCAGCCCGGCGGCGATGCCGACCGCGAGCCCCGCTTCGACGCCCAGCGCCAGCGTGGCGGCGAACGTCGTCACGGCAACGATGCCGTCCCCGGGGGTGCGGCGCAGCAGGCCGCCGAGCGCGCGCAGGCTCACCAGGCGCAGCACCGCGGTGACGATGACCGCGGCGAGCACCGGCTGGGGCAGCGGCTCCAGCAGCGGTGTCAGCGCCAGGGCCACCACGACCATCAGCCCGGCGGTGACCAGGCCGGCCACGGGGGTGCGCGCTCCGGCCTGGTGGTTGACGGCACTGCGGGAGAAGCCTCCGGCCACCGGCATGGCGCGCATCGTGCCCGCCGCGATGTTGGCCAGGCCGGTGGCCACCAGCTCGCGGTCGGCGCTGATGCGCGCGCCGGTGCGCTCGGCCAGGGCGCGTGCCACGCTCAAGCCCTCGGCGAAGCCGATCAGCGCGATCGCGGCTGCTGCGGGCAGCAGGGCCACCAGGTCCTGGGAGCTCACCGCGGGCAGTGTCGGGGCGGGCAGGCCCGCAGGGACCTCGCCGACCACCGACACGCCCAGCCCGGCCAGCCCCAGCAGGGCCGAGGCGCCGGTGGCCAGCACCAGCACCAGCAGCGGGGTGGCGCGCGGCAGCAGGCGGCCGCCGACCAGCAGCGCGACCACCGCCAGCGTGCCGACCGCGAGGCTGGCCGGATGCGCCTGCCCCAGGCGCTCCGCGGCGGCGCTGGCGGCGCCGAGGGCGTCGGCGCTGCGCGGGGCGTCGATCCCCAGCAGCCCGGGCACCTGGGTGAGCGCGATGACGATCGCCGCGCCGCTGGTGAAGCCCAGCACCACGGGGTGGCTCAGCACCGCGGCGACGCGGCCCAGGCGCAGCAGCCCCAACGCGAGCTGCAGCCCGCCGGCCATGAGCGCCAGGGCACCGGCAAGGGCCACCGCCATGGCCGGGTCGCCGTCCGCGCGCGGGCCCACAGCGCTGGCGGTCAGCAGCGCCACGATCGCCACCGGGCCGATCGCCAGCTGCCCGCTGGTGCCCACGAGCGCGTAGGCCAGCAGCGGGAGCGTCGCCGCCCACAGGCCCACCACCGGCGGCAGGTCGGCCAGCGCGGCGTAGGCCAGCGCCTGGGGCACCAGCAGCACCGCGACGGTGAGGCCTGCCAGCGCATCGGCGCGCAGGTCGGCCAGGCGGTAGCCCGCAACCCACCACGGCAGCAGCCAGCGGGCGCCGCGCCCCCGCGGATCCGGTTCCCCCGGCCCCGTCTCCGCGTGCGCCGTCGCAGCACCACCGCCGCCCGTCGGCGTGGGCCGCTCGGGTGGGGTCGGGGTGTGGGTGGTGGGCACGGCACGCTCCAAGGTCCGAGGCTGCGGGTCCGCGGCCGGCAGGGCCCGGGCCGGTTCGCGCGAGGCCGGTTCGCGCGAGGCCGGGTAACCGGCCCGGGGAACCCGCGGACGACTCAATTGTACGGACAATAGAACGCACGGGGCGCGGCGCGTGTTCCCGGTGAAGGTCCCAATCGAGCGGGGACCTCCGGGCCGAGACAGCACTGTTTCGCAACGCAGACTCGATCCTGCACACACGCCGGAAGGCGCCAGCGCGCGTGACCCCGCGCCACCCCGCTGGTGTCGCGGGCGCCCGCGGTGGGCGCGACCCAGGAGTGGAAGGGCAGCACATGGAAGCGCTCGAGCTGGCCCGCTGGCAGTTCGGGATCACGACCGTCTACCACTTCCTGTTCGTGCCGCTGACCATCGGGCTCGCGCCGCTGGTGGCGATCATGCAGACGGTCGCCTACCGCACCGACGACGAGCGCTGGTGGCGGCTGACGAAGCTGTTCGGCAAGCTCCTGCTGATCAACTTCGCCATGGGCGTGGTCACCGGGATCGTGCAGGAGTTCCAGTTCGGCATGAACTGGTCGAGCTACTCGCGGTTCGTGGGCGACATCTTCGGCGCGCCTCTGGCGATCGAGGGGCTGGCGGCGTTCTTCCTCGAGTCGACGTTCCTCGGCCTGTGGATCTTTGGGTGGCGCCGCATGTCCCGCGGGCTGCACCTGGCCACCATCTGGCTGGTCGCCCTGGGCACCTGGGCCTCGGCGTACTTCATCCTCGCGGCCAACTCGTGGATGCAGAACCCGGTGGGCTACGCCATCAACGAGGAGGCCGGCCGCGCGGAGCTGCAGAGCATCGGGGCGGTGCTGACCAACCCGAACCTCGGCTGGATGTTCGCCCACACGATCGTGGCGTCGCTGGCCACCGCCGGGTTCGTCGTGCTCGCCGTGGCCGCCTACCACATGCGCAAGGGCAACGATGTGCGCGTGTTCCGCGGCACGGCGGTCATCGGGCTGGTCACCGCGCTGGGCGCCACCGGTATCCTCGGCTTCACCGGGCACGAGCAGGCCCAGCTCAAGACCGACCTGCAGCCGATGAAGATCGCCGCTGCCGAGGCGCAGTACGAGACCGAGTCCCCGGCCAGCTGGTCGGTGTTCGCGATCGGCTCGCTGGACGGCGAGGAGCTGCTGTTCGACGTGCGGGTGCCCTACCTGCTGTCGGTGCTGGCCACCAACACCCTCGACGGCGAGGTGGAGGGCATCGACGACCTGCAGTCGCAGGCGGTGGCCGAGCACGGCGAGGGCGACTACACCCCCAACATCCCGTTGGCCTACTGGACCTTCCGGCTCATGATCGGCCTGGCGATGCTGATGCTCGCCTTCAGCGCCTACGGGCTGTGGCAGCTGCGGCGCGGCCGTCTGGAGACCTCGACGCGCTTCCTGCGCTACGCGATCCCGATGGCGGTGACGCCGTTCGTGGCCTCCTCGGCCGGCTGGATCTTCACCGAGATGGGCCGCCAGCCGTGGGTGGTGCAGGACGTGCTGCTGACCGCCGACGGCGTGAGCCCCTCGGTGTCGCTGGGCGAGGTGGCGTTCTCGCTGGCGGCCTACACCGCGATCTACACGATCCTGCTGGTGGTCAACGTCGGCCTGATCGTCAAGTACGCCCGACAGGGCCTCGGGGAGGAGCGCAGCCCCGAGGACGTCGGCGACGCCCTGCAGTACTAGGCCCGGGAGGACCCTCGCCATGGACTTCATCGACCTTCCCGCGCTCTGGTTCCTCCTGATCGCGTTCCTGTTCCTCGGGTACTTCTTCCTCGAGGGCTTCGACTTCGGCGTGGGCATGCTCATGCCGGCGGTCAGCCGCGACGACGTGGATCGCCGCGTGGTCATCAACACCATCGGCCCGGTGTGGGACGCCAACGAGGTCTGGCTGATCGTGGCCGGCGGCGCGATGTTCGCGGCGTTCCCCGAGTGGTACGCCACGCTGTTCAGCGCCTACTACCTCCCGCTGCTGCTGATCCTGCTGGCGCTCATCGCCCGCGGGGTGGCCTTCGAGTACCGCAGCAAGCGCGACGACCCGACCTGGCGGGCGCGCTGGGACCAGGCGATCTTCTGGGGCTCGGCGCTGCCGGCGCTGCTGTGGGGCGTGGCCTTCGCCGGGATCCTCAACGGCATCCCGATCGACGCCGACCGCGAGTTCGTCGGAGGCTTCCTGGACCTGCTGCACCCCTACGCGCTGCTCGGCGGGCTCATGACCCTGTCGCTGTTCCTGCTGCACGGCGGGGTGTTCCTGACGCTGAAGACCTCCGGTGAGCTCGTGGAGCGGGCGCGCGCCTACGCCCGGCGCCTGTGGTGGCCGGCCGCGCTGACCACCGCGGCGTTCCTGACGTGGAGCTACATCAACGCGCTGACCCAGGACGACTTCGGCGTGGTGCCCGACCTCGTGCCGATCCTCGCCCTGGCGGCGGTGGCCAGCGTCTCGTGGCTGCTGCGCGAGGGCCGCGACGGGTTCGCGTTCCTGGCCACCGGCGCGACGATCCTGCTGACCTTCGGCACGATCTTCGCCAACCTGTTCCCCCGGGTGATGGTGTCCTCGACCGACCCGGCGTTCGACCTGACCATCCGCAACGCCAGCTCGACCGACTACACCCTGACGATCATGACCTGGGTGGCGCTGGCGCTGACCCCGGTGGTGCTGGCCTACCAGGCGTGGAGCTACTGGGTGTTCCGCCAGCGCGTCAGCCGCGACCGGTTCGTGCGCGCCGGCGCCGCCGGCGGCGACGCCGACGACGAGGGCGGCGAGGGCGGCCACTGATGCGCCCGCACGCGCAGCGGTGACCGCCCCACCGGTCGCGTCGGGACGTCGCGGACCGCCCATCGACCCGCGGCTGCTGCGCCACGCGCGCAGCGCCCGCGGGTTCCTGGCGCTCACCGTGGCCCTCGGGCTGGTCACCGCGGTCACCGTCATCGCCCAGGCCGAGCTGCTGGCCACCGTCATCGCCGGGGCGTTCACCGACGGGCGCGACCTGGCCGGGCTGGCCACCCCGCTGCTGGCGCTGCTCGGCGTGGTCGGGGTGCGCGCCGGCGTGGCCTGGGCCACCGAGGTCGCCGCCCACCGCTCGGCCGCCGGCGTGCGCGGCGAGCTGCGCCGCCGCCTGCTGCGGCGCGTGGTGGCCGAGGGGCCCGTGGCCCGCAGCGGCGACCAGCGCGGCGCGCTGGCGGTGTCGGCCACCCGCGGCCTCGAGGCCCTCGACGCCTTCTTCTCGCGCTACCTGCCGCAGCTCGCCCTGGCGGTGCTGGTGCCGCTGCTGGCCATCGCCTGGATCTGGCCCCGCGACCTGCTCACCGTCGGGCTGCTGGCCGTCACCCTGCCGGTCATCCCCGTCTTCATGGCGCTCATCGGCAAGATGGCCGGACGCCACGTGGCGCGGCAGTGGTCCTCGCTGCAGCAGCTCGGCGGGCACTTCGTGGACGTCATGGCCGGCCTGACCACCCTGAAGACCGTCGGCGCGGCGCGACGCCAGCGGGAGCGGGTGGAGGCGATCACCGACCGGTTCCGCGCCTCGACGATGCGCACGCTGCGGGTGGCGTTCCTGTCGGCGGGCTGGCTGGAGCTCATGGCCATGATCGGCACCGCGATGATCGCGGTGGGCATCGGGCTGCGCCTGGTCGAGGGCACCCTGGACCTGCAGACCGGGCTGGCCATCCTGATCCTGGTGCCCGAGGTCTACCTGCCGGTGCGCAACCTGGGCCAGCAGTTCCACGCCGCACGCGAGGGCATGGAGTCGGCCGCCGAGCTGCTGGACGTCATCGACGCCGATGACGACGCGCCCGCCGCCACCGGCGACGCCAGCGGCGAGGACGAGGGTGTCAGCGAGGCCGCGGCGAGCCTCGGCGCGCGCGCCCGCGAGGCCCCACACGCCCCCGCACACCCGGCCGGGCACGCGCCCATCCGCCTCGACGCGGTGCACTACGCCTACCCCCGGCGGCCCGAGGGCGCGCTGCACGGCCTCGACCTCGCGATCACCCCGGGAGAGCGCCTGGCCGTCATCGGCCCCACCGGCGCCGGCAAGTCCACGCTGCTGGCGCTGCTGCTGGGCTTCGCCGCACCCCAGCAGGGCGCGATCACCGTCCCCGCCGAGCCGGACGGCACGCCGAGGCCGCTCACGGCGCTGGACCTGCGCGCCTGGCGCGCGTCGCTGGCCTGGGTGCCCCAGCGACCGCACCTGGTGGCCGGCACGATCGCCGACAACCTGCGCCTGGCCCGCCCCGAGGCCACCAGCGCGCAGGTCGCCGAGGCCGGGGCGCGCGCCGGGCTCGACGACGTGGTCGCCGCCCTGCCGGCGGGCTACGACAGCGACGTCGGCGAGGACGGCCAGCGGCTGTCGGCCGGGCAGCGTCGGCGCGTGGCGCTGGCCCGCGCCTGGCTGCGCCAGGCCAGCCTGGTGCTGCTCGACGAGCCCACCGCCGACCTCGACCCCGCCAGCGAGGCCCACGTCGTCGAGGCCATCGACGGGCTGGCGCGCGACCGCACGGTCGTGGCGGTCACCCACCGGCTCGCGCTCGCCGAGCGCGCCGACCGGGTGGCCGTCATCGCCGATGGTCGCGTGGTGCAGCAGGGCGCACCAAGCACGCTGGCGAGCCTCCCCGGCCCCTACCGGGCGATCGCCGAGGCCGACCCCGAGGCGCTGCGCGGGCTGGGGTGGGTGACGTGAGCGACCTCGCCGTCCTGCGCCGCCTGACCGCCCTCGCCGCGCCGCTGCGCGGCCGCTTCGCCCTGGCCGGCCTGCTGGGGGTGGGCACGCTGGCCGCCAGCATCGGGTTGCTGGCCACCAGCGGCCTGCTCATCTCCTGGGCCTCGCTGCAGCCGCCGCTGCTGGACCTGATGGTGGCCATCACCGCGGTGCGGGCGCTGGGCATCTCGCGGGCGGTGCTGCGCTACCTCGAGCGCCTGGCCAGCCACGACGCGGCGCTGCGGCTGCTCGGCCGGATGCGGTCCCGCGTGATCGCCCGCGTGGAGGCCCTGGCCCCCGCGGGCCTGGAGGGCTGGCGTCGCGGCGACCTGGTCTCGCGCCTGGTCGACGACGTCGAGTCGCTGCAGACCGTCTACATCCGCGCGCTCGCCCCGCCGCTGGTCGCCCTCGGTGCCATAGCGGTGGCGCTGGCCATCGTCGTCCCCCTGGCGCCGCGGGCCGGGCTGGTGCTCGCCGCCGGCCTGCTCGGCGGCGGCGTGGCGGTGAGCCTGCTGGCGCTGCGGCTCGGGCGGGCCGCAGGGCGCCGGCTCGCCGACGCGCGAGGCGCGCTGGCCACCGCCGTCGACGACGTGCTGGGCGGGGCCGGCGAGCTGCTGCTGTACGACCGGGTCGAGGACCACCTCGACCGCGTCGACGCCGCCGACGCCGCGCTCGAGCACCTCCAGCGCCGCGAGGCCTGGCGCGCGGGGCTGGTGGCCGGCGCCAGCGCGGCGCTGTCGGGCGTGACGGTCGTGGCGGTGGCCGCGGTCGCTGTGCCCGCGGTCGCCGACGGCGCGCTGCCGGGGGTGCTGCTGGCGGTCGTGGTGCTGACCGCGCTCGCGGCGTTCGAGGCCATCGCCCCCCTGCCGCAGGCCGCCCAGCAGCTGTCCGACGCGCTCGCAGCAGGCCGCCGGGTGTTCGCGGTGCTCGACGCGCCCGACCCGGTCGCCGACCCGCCCTCACCGCAGCCTGCGCCGCAGGGACGCGTGCTGGCCCTGGAGCGCGCGACCCTGCGCTACGCGCTCGGACAGCCCCCCGCCCTGGACGGCGTCGACCTGACGGTGTCGCGCGGCGAGCGGGTGGCGCTGCTCGGGCCCAGCGGCGCGGGCAAGACCACCGTGGCCGAGGTGCTCACCCGCCTGCGCCCGCTCGCATCCGGTCGCGCCACGCTGGACGGGATCGACCTGGCCGAGCTGGCCGGCGACGACGTCCGCGCGGTGGTGGGCCTGGTCGAGCAGCAGCCGCACCTGTTCGCCACCTCGCTGCGGGAGAACCTGCGGCTGGCCAAGCGCGACGCCGACGACGACGAGCTCGCCGCCGTCCTGGCGCGGGTGCGCCTGGACCGCTGGGTCGCCGGGCTGCCCGAGGGGCTCGACACCACCGTGGGCCCCGGCGGGGCGCAGGTGTCGGGCGGGCAGCGCCAGCGCCTGGCGCTGGCCCGCCAGCTGCTGCGCGACCCGCCGCTGCTGCTGCTGGACGAGCCCACCGCCGACGTCGACCGGGTCACCGCCGCGGCGCTGCGCCGCGAGCTCCTCGACGCCGCCACCGGTCGGGGCGTGCTGCTGATCACCCACGAGCTGCCCGCCCCCGGCGAGGTGGACCGGATCATCACCATGGAGCGCGGCCGCGTGGTCGGCGAGGCGACCGGGGCCGCGCCCCACCAGGCCGTGGGCGCCGCCACCTGAGGCAGCCGGGCGCTGCGGCACCGGCTGAGGGCACCGCCGCGCGGCCGCTCGCACGCAGTAGGGTGCGGGCGATGAGCAGCCCCCGCCTCGACCGCCACAGCGACGTGCCCCTGTGGGCCCAGCTCGAGAGCGACCTGCGGGCGCGGCTGGCCCGCGGCGAGTTCACCGCGCGCTTCCCGACCGACAGGGAGCTCACCGAGGAGTACGAGGTGTCACGGCACACCGCCCGCGAGGCGGTGCGGCGGCTGCACGCCGACGGGGTGCTGTCGCGGCGGCGCGGGCGCGGCTCGTTCGTCAACGCCGAGTCCCTGGAGCAGCCGCTCGGCGCCCTGTACAGCCTGTTCCGCAGCGTCGAGGAGCAGGGCCTGGCCCAGCACAGCGAGGTGCTGGCACGCGACCTGCGCCGCGACGCCGCCGCGGCCGCCGACATCGGCGAGGCTGCCGACGCCGACCTGGTGTTCGTCGCGCGGCTGCGGTGGGCCGGCGACGAGCCCCTGGCGGTGGACCGCGTGTGGCTGCCCGCCGAGGCCCAGCCGTTGCTGGAGGCCGACCTGTCGCGCACCGCCCTCTACGAGGAGCTCACGCGCCGCACCGGCATCGCGGTGGTCAGCGGCGAGGAGCGCATCCAGCCCGTCCTGCCGGACCCGGCTGACGCCGCCCTGCTGGGCATCCCCGCCAGCACGCCGGTGTTCGCGGTGGAGCGCCTGGGCAGCACCCGTGCGCGGGTCATCGAGCGGCGCCACACCGTGGTGCGCGGCGACCGGTACGCGTTCGTCGCCCGCTGGGGCGAGCAGGCCGGATCGGGCGAGCTCCGCGCCGCCGCCGCGCGCCGCTAGTCGCCGTCGCCGTCGCCCTCGCCGTCGCCGAGGCCGGCGCCGGTCTCGCCGTTGCCCTCGTCGCCGCTGTTCTCGTTGCCCTCGTTGCTGTTGCCCTGGTTGCCCTCGTTGCTGTTGCCGTCGTTGCCGTCCTCCGGGGGCTCCTCGGGCTCCTCGGGCTCGTCGGGCTCGTCGGGCTCGTCGGGGCCCCGTGACACGACGATCGTGACCGTCGAGCCCTGTGGCACCTCGTCGCCGGCCGCCGGGGTCTGGCGGATGACCCGCCCCTCGTCGACCGCGTCGCTGAACTCCTCGACGACCTGCACCTGCAGGCCCTCGGCCTCCAGCAGCGAGCGTGCCTGCTGCTCGGTGCGGTCGACGACGTCGGGGACCTCCACCGGCGGGTCGCCCTCGGAGATCACCAGCGCCACGGTGCTGCCCACCTCGACGCTCTCGCCGGCGGGCGGCTGTGTGGTGATCACCGCTCCCTCGGCGATGTCCTCGCTGGGCTCCTCGGAGACGTCGCCGGGCTCGAGCTCGGCGTCCACCAGCACATCACGGGCATCGCCGAGGTCCTGCCCGGAGACGTCGGGCACCTCCACCAGCGGTGGCCCGTCGGAGAGCACCAGCACCACCGCGCTGCCGGCCTCCAGCGGGGTGCCGGCCACCGGCTCGGTGCGGATCACATGGTTCGGTTCGACCTCGGGGTCCTCCTCGGCCTCGCCGAACTCGGCCTGCAGGCCCACCTCGGTGAGCTGTGCCTGCGCCTCGTCGAAGGGCATGCCGGCCAGGTCGGGCACCTCGACGGTCTCGATCACCTCGCCCTCGAACAGCTCTGCGCCGAGGATCACCGCCGCACCGATCGCGGCCAGCAGCAGCAGGATCAGCAGGATGATGCCGGCGGCGCGGCCGCGGCGGGGCCGGTCCTCCTCGGGCTCGGCGGGCGGGCTGGCGCTGGGCAGGGGAGCGGTGGCCGGCGCGCCGAGCGCCTGGGTGCTGCTGTAGGCCGCCGCCGCGCTGGCGGCCAGCGGCGCGCTGACCGGCAGCCCGGCGATGGCCCGCTGCAGGTCGGTGTTGAGGTCGCGGGCGCTGGCGTAGCGCTGGTTGGGGTCCTTGGCCATGGCGCGCAGCACGACCGCCTCGAGCTCCGGCGTGACGTCGTTGGACAGGCGGCTCGGCGGGATCGGCTGGGCCGACACGTGCTGGTAGGCCAGCGCCACGGCGGTGTCAGCCGAGAAGGGCTGGCGACCGGTGAGCAGCTCGTAGAGCACCACGCCCAGCGCGTAGACGTCGGTGCGGCGGTCCACCTCGAAGCCCTGGGCCTGCTCGGGTGCGCAGTAGGCGGCGGTGCCGAACACCGCCGCGGTCTGGGTGGCGTCCTGGGCGTCGACGGCCCGGGCGATGCCGAAGTCGGTGACCTTCACCTGACCCTGGGGGTCGATGAGGATGTTGCCGGGCTTGACGTCACGGTGGACCAGCCCCCGCGAGTGCGCGTAGTCCAGGGCGAGTGCCACGTCCCCGACGATCTCGGCGGCGCGCTCGGGCAGCAGCCGCTCCTGGGCGACGAGGTCCTCGAGGCTGCGACCGGGGACGTACTCCATGACGATGTAGGGGCGCCCCTCGGTCGCGCCGCTGTCGAGCACCGCCACGATGTTGGGGTGCGACAGCATGGAGGCGTTCTGGGTCTCCCGGCCGAAGCGCCGCTGGAACGCGGGGTCGGTGGCGTAGCGGCTGCGCAGCAGCTTGACCGCGACCTGGCGGTCCAGCTCGCGGTCGTGGGCCAGCTCGACGTCGGCCATGCCCCCCGAGCCGATGAGGCCCTTGAGCTCGTAGCGCTCGGCGAGCAGCCGCGGCGCGTCCCCGGTGATGCGCTGTGTCTCGTCATCCATGGTCGTCCGGTCGTGCGATCGGTCCTGTCCGGTCTGACGCCGTGGAGCCCCGAAAGGATCCCTCGGCGTCGCAGCGCGGCCTAGTCGGCCAGTGCGGCCTGCATGATGGTGCGTGCGGCGGGTGCGCCGACGCTGCCGCCGGTGGCGCCGGCGCCGGCCCCGCCACCGTCCTCGAACACCACCGCGACCGCCACCTCGGGGTTGACCGCGGGCGCGAAGCCGGCGAACCAGGGGGTCGGCGCGCTCTCATCCTCACGGGCCTGGGCGGTGCCGGTCTTGCCGGCCACGTCGACGCCGTCGATCTGGGCGTTGGTGCCGGTGCCCTCGTCGACCACGTCGATCATCATCGCACGCAGGGCCGAGGCGGTGCTGCTGCTGATCGCCTGCGAGCTGTCCTGGCCCGGCGGGACGAAGGGCTGGGCGGGGTGCTGGGCCAGCGTGGCCCCGCGCTCGTCGCGGACCGCCTCGACCACGCGCGGCTCCATCAGCACGCCGCCGTTGCCGATCGCAGCGGCCACCTGGGCCATCTGCAGCGGGGTGGCGCGCACGTCGAACTCGCCGATGCCGGTCTGGGCGGTCTGGGGCTCGTTCAGCTCTGTGGGGAAGCGGCTGGCCAGCGGGTTGGCGAGCTGCTCGAGCGGCTCGGCGTTGAAGCCGAAGCGCTCGGCCTGCTCGATCAGCGCGTCGTCGCCCACCTCCATCGCCATCTCGGCGAAGGTCGTGTTGCACGAGACCTCCATGGCGGTGGTCACCGTGATCTGGTCACCGTCGACGCAGGGCCCGCCGCCGAAGTTGCCGATCGTGGCGGTGGTCTGGGGCAGCTCCAGGCGCACCGGGTCGTCGTAGGTGGCGCTGGGGCTGATGCCCTGCTCGAGCCCGGCGGCGGCGGTGACCAGCTTGAAGGTGGAGCCCGGCGGCCACCACTCGCGGGCCGCGCGGTTGATCAGCGGCCGGTCGGGGTCCTCGTTGAGCTCCTCCCACGCCTGCGCGGCGGCCTCGCGGTCGTGGTCGGCCAGCCGGTTGGGGTCGAACGTCGGTGTGGAGGCCAGCGCGAGGATCGCACCGCTGCGCGGGTCGATCGCGACCGCGGCGCCCGGGCGCCCGTCGAGGGCGTCGAGGGCGGCCTGCTGCACCGTCGGGTCGATGGTCAGCGCGAGGTCGTCGCCGGTGCGCTCGCGTCCAGCGAGGATGTCGGCGACGTTGCGCCCGAACGCCTCCTGGGCGCGGCCGGCGAGCTCGTCGTTGAACGACTGCTCGAGCTCGGTGAGCCCGTAGTTGACCGCGACATAGCCGGTGAGGTGAGCGTAGTCCCCGGCCTCGGGGTAGCGGCGTTGGAACCGCAGCTGGCCGTCGGTCTCCTCGGACTCGGCGAGCACGGTCTCGTCATCGCCGGCGAGCATCAGCCCCCGCGCGACCTCGTACTCGCGCAGCAGCGTCCGCGAGTTGCGCGGATCCTCGGACAGATCGTCGGACTGCACCACCTGCACGTAGTTCAGGTTGAGGAACAGCGCGCCGAACAGCAGGAACATCGCCACGGCGGTGCGGCGCAGGGCGCGGGTCATGTGGGCACCCCCTCGGCGGGTCGCACGGGTCGGGCGGGCTGGGGCGCCGCAGAGATGCGCAGCACCAGCGCGACCAGCAGGTAGTTGGACACCAGCGCCGAGCCGCCGTAGGAGGCGAACGGCAGCGTCATGCCCGACAGCGGGATCAGCCCGGTGACGCCACCCACGATCACGAAGACCTGCAGGCTGAACACGATCGCGAGGCAGGCGGCCAGCAGGGTGCCGAACTCGTCACGGCAGCGCACCGCGATCGCGAAGATGCGCCCCACCAGCAGGAAGTACAGCAGCAGCACGGCGGTCACGCCCACCAGGCCGAGCTCCTCGGCGAACGCGCTGAAGATGAAGTCGGTGCGCGAGAACGGGATCAGGTCGGGCCGACCACCGCCCCAGCCCACGCCGAACAGGCCGCCGTCGGCGATGGCGAACAGCGACTGGACGATCTGGAAGCCGGCCCCCGAGGGGTCGGCGAAGGGGTCCTGCCAGATCTCCACGCGCTGGCGGAAGTGATCGAACGTCTGGTAGGCGAACAGCGCGCCGGCCACGAACAGCACGCTGCCGCCCAGCAGGTAGGCCAGCCGCTCGGTGGCCACGTACAGCAGCAGCACGAACATCGCGAACAGCAACAGGCTCAGGCCCAGGTCTCGCTGGTTGATGAGCACCAGCAGGCTGGCGGCCCAGACCGCGGCGATCGGTCCGAACGAGCGTGGTGGCGGCACCCGCAGCGGCCCGAGGCGGCTCGTGGCCGTCTGCAGCAGCTGGCGGTTCTGGGCGAGGTAGCTGGCGAAGAAGACCGCCAGCCCGATCTTGGCCAGCTCGCCGGGCTGGAACGCGAACACGCCGAGGTTGAGCCAGATGCGCGCGCCGTTGACCTCCTGGCCGATGATCGGCAGCGAGGGCAGCAGCAGCAGCACGATCGCCCCGACGCCGATGAGATAGCGGTAGCCGTCCAGCGTCCGGTGGTCGCGCAGCCCCACGATGAGCCCGCAGAAGACGAGGACGCCCACCAGGGTCCACACGGCCTGCTGGGGGGCGAACGCGACCTCGGTGCCCCGAGCGGTCTGCAGCGAGAGGTCGATGCTGCGGACCATGACCACGCCCAGCCCGTTGATCAGGAAGGCGATCGGCAGCAGCAGCGGGTCGGCGGCGGGCGCGAAGCGGCGCACGCACAGGTGGGCCACCAGGCCGAGCCCCGTCAGCGCGACCCCGTACAGCGCGAGGTCCTCGGGGATGTCGTCGCCGGTGGCCAGGCCGAGGCTCACGTAGGCGAGCACGACCAGCAGCACCGCCAGCACCAGCAGGCCCAGCTCGCGGTTGCGGATGCGCCGCGTGGGCGGTGGTGGCGTGCGGACGCGGTCGCGTCGGCGCGTGCGGGCCATCAGTCCCCGTCGCCGTCGTCGTCGGCGTCGTTGTCGTCGTCGGTGTCGTTGTCGTCGTCGGCCTCGGCTTCCAGGTCCTCGGACCAGCCTCGCACCGTGCTGTGGGCCTGGTTGAGGTTGTTGACCGCCAACCCGTCCTCGAGGCGGCTCTGGCGGTAGCTCGGCAGCTCGTCGGCGACCAGGTCGGTGCCCTCGACCTCCCAGTGGAGGGGCACGCCGGCGATCTCCTGCGGGATGCCGTTGTAGATCGTGACGAGCCCGTCGTCGTCGACGCCGAGGAAGTAGGCGCGCGCGACCAGGGCGTACCCGCCTCCGCCGATGAGCCCGACCAGCAGCACCAGGCCCAGCAGCCCGGCCGTCAGGCGCCCGAGGCGGCCGCGTCCCCGCGGCGACTTGGGGTCGCCGACGCTGCCACGGCGTGCCCCCTGCTGCTCCCCGAGGCGCCCGAACTGCGCGGCCCAGTCGGAGCTGTCCAGCGAGCCCGGGGCGGTGCTGATCTCATGGGTGGGTCCGGGCGCGCCATCACCCGCTCCTGCCCGAGCCCCGTGCGCTTCATCGGCCCCGGCGGCGCCGGCCGCGGCGGCTGGCGTGGCGCCGTCGCCGTGGTCCTCGGCGCCTTCCACGCGGAGCAGGACCGCGGTGATGTTGTCGGGGCCGCCAGCCTCGTTGGCGGCGCGCACCAACTGCGACACGGTCGCCTCGTCGGCCTCGCCGGCCGTCAGGCGCGCGCGGATCACCTCGTCGTCGACCGGGCCGGTCAGACCATCGGAGCACAGCAGCACCTGGTCGCCGGGGCGCAGCGCGATGGGCTCGAGCGTGTCGACCTGGACCTGGCGCTCGACGCCGATGGCCCGGGTGATCACGTTGCGCTGGGGGTGCTTGGCGGCCTGATCGCGGCTGATGCGGCCGTCCTGGACCATCTGCTCGACGAGGTTGTGGTCGGTGGTCAGCTGCAGCAGGTCGCCGTCTGCGTGCAGCAGGTAGGCGCGGCTGTCGCCCACGTGGGCGAGGTGCAGGCGCCCCTCACGCAGCAGCCCGGCGGTCAGCGTGGTGCCCATGCCCGCCAGCTCGGGATGCTCCTCGCCGTGGGCGACGACCCTGGCGTTGGCCTCCAGGATCGCGTCGCGCAGGGCCTCGGTCGCCTCGGCGGCGGTGGCGAGCTCCCGCGCGTCGAGCGCGGCGATCGGCTCGAGCGCCTCGCTGGAGGCGACCTCGCCGCCGGCGTGGCCGCCCATCCCGTCCGCGACCGCGAACACGGTGGTGCCGACGAGGTAGCTGTCCTGGTTGTTGTCGCGCACCTGGCCGGTGTCGCTTGCGGCAGCGGTCCGCACCCGGATCGGTGGGGTGCTCATCAGCGTGCTCCCGTGAGGTCGTGCTGGCGGTCGGAGGGATCCACGCGGGGACAGACGCGGCTCATCGGCGCACCCCGCGGCTCATTGGCGCACCTCGCGGCTCATTGGCGCACCTCGCGGGTCATCGGCGCACCTCGCGGGTCATTGGCGCACCTCGCGGGTCATTGGCGCACCTCGCGGGTCATCGGCGCACCTCGCGGCTCATCGGCGCACCTCCACGACGGTCTTGCCCACGGTGAAGGTGTCACCCGAGCTCAGCATCGCGGTGTCCTGCAGACGCTGGCGGTTGAGGTAGGTGCCGTTGGTCGAGCCGGTGTCGGCCAGCGCCCAGCCGCCCTCGTGCGGGAACACCCGGGCGTGGCGGTCGCTGGCGTAGGAGTCGCGCACGGTCACCTGGCAGGTGGGGCTGCGTCCCAGGCGCACCTCGCCGCCGTCGAGGTCGACCACCTGCGGCTTGGCGTCGGGGTGGTGGACCACCAGCTGGCGCGGCGTCGCCCCTCGGCGGCGCGGCTCGGTCGCGGCCGCTTGGGCGGGCGACCGGGCCCGCTGCGCGGCGGCGCCGCCGGTCCGGGGCGCTCCGGGGGCCGGCGCGGTTGCGCGCTGCTGGACCGGCTGGCGGGGCGGGGCCTGCTGGCGGGCCGAGGGGGCTGGTGCGCGCAGGTCGCGCAGCACCGCGCGGACCGCCCGCGCGACGAACAGGTACAGCAGCAGCAGGAACAGCGCCTGCAGTGCGATCAGCACGATGGGTGGCATCGCGATCACTGCTCCAGGCGGAAGCTGAGGGCGACGCTGCCGAGCTCGAGCTGGTCGCCGTGGGTGAGCTCGGCGCGGTGCACCGCCTCACCGTTGACCCTGGTGCCGTTGGTGGAGTCGAGGTCCTCGATGTGCCAGCGGCTGCCGCTGGGCTCGAGCCGCGCGTGCCGCCGCGACACCGACGGGTCGTCCAAGCGCACGTCGCACTCGGGAAGACGACCGATCGTCGCCGGCCCGGTCAGCCGCGTGGCGGCGCCGCCGGCGTGACCGACCACGGCGGTGGGCGGCCCCACGCTCAGCACCTGGGTCTTGGAGGCGGCTGCCGTGCCGTCGCCCTGCTCCCCGCGTGGCTCGGAGGACGCGCCGCGCGCCTCGGCGCTGTGGCGGGCCTCGACCTTGCCGCGCAGCTCGTAGGTCCCCACGCGCACGTGGTCGGCCTCCTCGAACTCGATGCGCACTGGGCCCTTCAAGGTCCAGTCCCGCTCGGCGGCGGTGCGCTGGACCACCTCGGCGAGCTCGCGCTGCAGCGCCTCGGTGTAGCCGCCGAAGCGGTCGAGGTCCGCGCTGGCGAGGCTGAAGCGGAACACGTTGGGAACGGTGATGTCGCTGACGCCGACCTGCTGGTAGTTGCCCATGTAGCGCTGCACGGCCTTGGCCAGCTCGACGGGCTGGAGCCCCGAGCGGAAGGCGCGCGCGAAGAAGCCCTCCACCGCGCCCTCGAGGCGGCGTTCGAAGTCCTTGAGGATGCTCATCGGGTGGCGATCGCTGGGTTGTTGGAGGTCAGTGCGTGCGGGGCGCAGGACGCGCCGTCGTGGTGCCGTGCGTGGCGCGGCGGTCGTGCCGCGGTCGTGGCGCGACCGGGGCAGGCCGGTGCGGCGCTGGACTCGTCACCGCCCCTCCGAGTCTAGTGGGCAACCGGTGGGACCGGGGTACGCCGGGTTTGGGTGCCCCCGCTGGGCTGGGCCACCGCGGCAGCGGCGCGCCGCGACGCGGTAGCTGGTCCTTCTGAGCGGCAGGCGGGCCTTCTGCGCGGCAGGGGGCGTCATCCGCGCTCGGCGTCGCGGCCGCTCAAGTCTCATGGTAGGTCGCCCGCGGCGGCGCCGGGCCCAACGGGCATGTCCCGCCGGTCGGTGCGTCCCGGCGCCGGCGGGCGCCGACCTGCACGTGGCCGAGCGGCAGCGGTGGTGCTAGCCTTCGCCGCTGCCGCCACCGGCGGCGCCACGGGCGAGTGGCGGAACTTGGTAGACGCGCAGGCTTCAGGTGTCTGTGGGCTTCGGCCCGTGGGGGTTCAAATCCCCCCTCGCCCAC
>Ga0207421_10000521_pt1 | contig 49305 bp, 49 predicted proteins | sample SodLakKL_010_SED_4_FD_187542 | JGI IMG/M metagenome (GOLD analysis project Ga0207421, IMG submission 187542) | Alkaline sediment microbial communities from Lake Tanatar, Kulunda Steppe, Russia - 8KL_010_SED (SPAdes) (version 2) | ecosystem: Environmental > Aquatic > Non-marine Saline and...
AAGGGATTTGAACCCTTGGAGGCCTACGCCACAAGGTCCTAAGCCTTGCCCCTTTGGCCTAACTCGGGTACCCCCGCATGGAGGTGAGTTTTCGTCACTTTTTAGAAAATGACCGCAGTTTACATCCACATGAGGTCATTTCGGAAGAATATCAGTATAACCTTCTTTATAAAATTTAGTATTTGTACTCACAAATCTTTAAGCCTTCCTTCTTTGGTCCTCTCGACCTTACCGAATTCATCCATCTCTTCCAGTTCCTCTCCATTGAATATAGGTCCATCGATACAGACCTGCTTTCCATCTATAGTACAAGAATCACAGATGCCTATCCCACATTTCATATAACGTTCCAGTGAGGCTTGAACAGGTACACTATTACTTCTACATATATTCACAACTTTCTCCATCATAACTTCAGGTCCGCAAGTCAAAACTATATCGAAATCCTCTTTCTCCAGTATCTCTGCCGCGATATCAGTAACGAGACCTTCACGACCTGCACTTCCATCCTCTGTTACTATGGTAAGATCGCTTTTTTCTGACAACTCATCTCTAAAGAGTAATTCGGATTCAGTTTTCGCTCCGAGACAACTTTTGATCTTTTTCCCACTTCTTTCTCCTTCATAAACAGCCTGTATCAAGGACGCTCCCCCACATCCTCCTGTAACTATCAGTATTTTTTCTCCCTCAATAGAATAGCTGTTTCCATAAGGTCCTCTTATACCGATTTTATCTCCAATTTCCATATCATGAAGTGCTTCGGTCGCTTTGCCTCTTTTCTTTACTGTGATGAATTCATTATCTTTTTTAGATACCGCCATTGGAACTTCATCCAAACCAGGTATCCAAATCATCACGAACTGACCGGGCTTAAAATCTTTTGACCAATTGAAGAACAGACTTTTCACGGTAGGAGTTTCCTGTTCAACTCTCTCTATTTCGACAATATCTAATTTGCTCATCGAGGTTAGATGTGCACTTTAACTTTTAGATATTTCGGTTCTCTAACCTGTATCCTTATTTCAGCCGAACAGTAAATAAATAGATGCTGCGACTCCAACGATAATAGCCAACATGGGTACCATCAACTTCAAAAATTTACCTATATTCCCATCGAAATATTCTAAAGAGATGCTGATACAGGGATGGACAGGCGTGACGATATAGCCTGCGAACACAGAAACGTACATCGCTTGAAAAGCTGCCAGAGAGAATGACCCTACCGTTGCTATATATATCGGCGCTAAGATGGAAGCGGGAACCATTATCCTTCCAGTACCGAAACCGAGCAGGAATCCGAATCCGACCAATAGTACGATTCCGGGGACCTCTAGACCTGCGATCATGCTCTCTATTCCTGAAGAATGAAAAATGTTGATAAAGAAATAAAGGCTGAATACTAGAATCATGAAATTCCAGGGTTCCATCTCTTGAGCTGCTTCTTTTAACGTTGTCTTTCTAGAGTCTTCGATCAAAATTATAGCTAAGATTAAGCTTAAAGAAACAGCTATCATCACGAAAACGTTTTCAAGGTGGTCAGCGATCCCGACTCCGTAACTCAGAACAGCCCAGACAATCGGTGCGGTCAACAGCACGCCCATTGGAGGTACGAGCGATCTGATATCGATCTCAGAATCGTATTCCATCTTACCTGTATCCTTTCTTAATAAGAAAAAATAACCTAAAACGATAGTAAAAAGGAAGAAAGGGGTCTGGAACAATATGATCTGAAATACCGACAGGTTGGCAGCGTCAGCAGCGACGATGATTGCATATGAAATAGGATAAATGAAATAGATAATATGTCTAAACCACACATTGATCCCTGCTTTTATATGGCCAGCTAATCCCTCTCCTGCTTTATCGATCAATGGTGCTGAAAATAGGGCCCCTCCTGGTATCGGTAGAAGACCTATAAAGGCAGGAGTAGCGCCTAAAAAAGGACGTTTACCTATGCGGAGATTGTTTATAATGTCCTCGAGCTTCCCGCTCACTTGTAATATTCCACCGATCATCGGGATCATGCCTAGTGCTAAGATCAAGAAGATAGTATTTGGGGTAGTTATAGTTACATGTAACTGGTTCAAAACCGCTACGGGTTCTAATGTGAAAAGGCCTAAGATTATCGATCCCGAAAAAAGTGCTAATGTCAGATGATAATTAGCGCCGATAACGATAACGGCCATCGCCAATAGAAAACCGATCCATTCAATTGCCATCGAAGATAGCTGAGGGTGAAGGGATTTTTAAGGTTTTTGCCTACCTAATATCCTCTATATCTATCTATAAAATCATCTTTGTAATCCTCAAACCGACCATCTTTAATCGCTTCCCTACAATCTTGCATCAGATCCATCATAAATTTAAGATTGTGGATAGTGGCCAGGCGCATCCAGCTTAATTCATCCGCCTTGCAAAGGTGGTGTATGTAAGATCTAGTATAACTTTCACAAGTTGGGCAAGTGCAATCAGGATCAAGCGGATTGTGATCGTTTTTGAATTCGCTTTTATCTATCCTGATATCGCCATCTCTTGTGAAGAGGGTCCTATGCCTTGCGTTTCTAGTGGGATAGGCGCTGTCAAAGATATCTACTCCTCTATCTACACATTCTAGTATATCGACTGGAGAACCGAGACCCATGAAATATCTAGGTTTACTCTCTGGAAATATCTTTGTTGAAACTCTTGTGTTCTCGTACATGACCTCGGTTGGTTCACCTATAGACAATCCGCCTATAGCATTGCCTTCAAAATCAAGATCAACAATCTGTTTACAACTCTTCTCTCTCAATTCAGGTTTTGTTCCCCCCTGAGAGATCCCGAAAATATTTTCTCCTTCTTCTCTGCATCTCTCCGCCCACTCTTTGGTTCTAATTATCGATTTTTCCAGCTCTCCTCTATCGCTCGGGTAAGGAGGACAGTAATCCAAACACATAGCTATATCAGAATCTAATCGCTTTTGAATATCGATACATTTTTCGGGTGTGATCTCATAAGTTTTACCGTCCTGGTCAGAACTGAAGATCACACCTTTGGAAGTCACCTGACTTTCGAAATCACTCCTTATCATCTGAAAGCCCCCGCTGTCTGTGAATATCAGACCGTTCCAGTTCATGAAATCGTGTAATCCTCCAGCCTGCTCTATCACTTCTATGCCGGGTTTGAGAAGGAGATGATACATATTAGCTATCAGAGCTTGGACATCGATCTCTTCAAGATCCTCTGATATCAAGGTTTTTACAGAACCTTTCGTAGCCACAGGCATAAACATCGGAGTCTCTATCTGTTTCTCATCTACGCTCATCAGGGCGTGTCTTGCTTCTCCCTCTGTGTTCAAAATCTTGAAATCGAACATCATTGCCCCTCTATCAACATCGAATCTCCAAAGCTGTAGAATCTATAGTCTTTCTCTACAGCCTCCTCATAAGCCTCTAAAATACGTTCTCTACCAGCAAAGGCACTTACCAACATGATCAAAGTGGATTTTGGGAGGTGGAAATTTGTGAGGAGTAGATCCATCCCTGACTGGAATTCGTAACCAGGATAAATGTAAAGATCGGTCCATCCTTTTTCAGGTCTAACCACACCGTTTCGGGAAGCAGTTTCTACTGCCCTAACAGTTGTCGTTCCAACAAGGATAACTCTTCTATCTTCTTCGTTAGCTCGAGTTATGGCCTCTGCAGTTTCTTTTCCTACCTCGTAATATTCTTCATCCATATCGTGATCTTCTATCTGGTCCTCTTTAACTGGTAAGAAAGTCCCAGGGCCAACATGAAGTGTGATATCATATATCTCTACACCTTTTCCCTCGATTTCTTCTAGTAGTTCTTCTGTGAAATGAAAACCAGCAGTTGGTGCCGCTACCGAGCCTTTTCGCTCTGCATACACTGTTTGATATTCATCCGGCGATTCTAGTTCCTCTTCGATGTAAGGCGGTGTAGGCATATCTCCATGATTTTCCATCAGTTCATAGGCCTTTCCATCACTGCAGTCTATAACAAATCTTCCTCCTCTTTTGCTCTCTATTATCTCATATTCTGTTCCATCTAGTACTATTTCACGCCCCTCTTTGATATTGCTGCCCTTTATGAGGCATTCCCATCCCTCATCTAAGGGTCTGTTGAATAGAACCTCTATATTACCTCCAGTGTCCTTTTTCCCTTCAAGCTTGGCGGGGATCACTTTAGATCTGTTTTTTACGAGTACATCCCCTTCTCGAAAAAATTCGGTTATATCTTGAAATCGAATATGTTTCTTCTCATCTTTTCCAAGATAGAAAAGTCTCGATTCGTCTCTAGGTCTCATAGGTCTCTGGGCGATCTTCTCTTTAGGGAGGTCGTACTCGAATTTTGAAAGCTTCATCGTACGGTCATCTAAGAGGGGCTACTAAAATCTTTATTATTGTAAATGGAATTTTGAATCTTATTCCCCTACATATAGGAAGTTCTAAAAATAATTTATAATTGTATTAATTCAGTCAAATAACTTGGACTTATTATATTTTAAATAAAGATATTTAGACTTACTTTCTTAATGTGAAAAAAGGTTTCCTACAATCATCAGAAAGATGGTTATTTTCACACACATAATTATATTCTTAGTCGATCAAAATTGTACAGATCTATACTAAGCAAAGATATAAATATCGAATCCCATATAGAGATATGATTTGTCTTAATATAAATGGGGATTAATGTATGAGTATTGAAGACATGCTGTCGTTTCCAAATTCGAATCCGTATTTACAACCAAAAATAAAGGAAGCTAGGGAGATGTTCAGATACGCCGCTATATTCTTTTTAATAGCAGCATTAGTAACCGGGCTGTGGGGATTAGTAGACATCCTTTCAGGCTTAATCTTTCTTTCAGGTTTCAGTATATTATCTGGGATTGTCAAGATAGTCCTAGCTGTGTTAGCCATCCTCATCAAAGATAAATTTGTAGATAATGTAATAACTCCTATCGACCAGGGAATGTATAGAATATCTCAGGAGGATATAATTCTCTATATGATACTTGGATTCATATTTGGTCTATTGATATCAGGTATTCTTATTTTATTGGGATATATCAAATTCAACGAAATAGATACCCAGGCTAAAAACTGTCCCGACTGTAGATCGACTCTTAGATATGTTCAGCAGTACGATAATTGGTATTGTGATAACTGCGGTGATTACAAAGTTCCAGTACATGCGGCCCAACCCTCTACTACACCACCACCTGGACAACAGCAGCAACCACAACAGCAATCACCACCAAAACAACAGCAATCCTCACCAGCACAGCAGCAACAGTCGCAGCAGCCACCCCCTCAACAACCACAACAGCAACAACCACGACAACAGCAGCAGCAACCATCTCCACCACCCCAGCAACAAAAGCAGGAAAACCAATGCCCAGATTGTAGTGAACAGATGCGGCATATAGATGAATACGATCGGTGGTACTGCGATAACTGTCAGGAGTACAAATAAAAAATTCTTTTCTATTTTTCTTTATTATCTTTGAGCTTTTTTTGATTTTACTGAAAACTTTCACTATTTCTACTTACTCATTTAAAGTATTTCAAAAGGCAATGCATAATCCTTTTATCTCAAAAGATAATGTATCTTTGATGACCGTAGAACTCCAACCGATAGATTCCCTCAGTCGGGAAACATTGACTGATTTGATCTATTCTATCTTTCCTGAACCCCATTCTCACTGGGATATACAGGAAGAGATAGAAGAATCTTTCAAAGATATGGTTGAAAAGACGTCCGCTATCGCATGGGAAGGAGATAAACCTATAGGAGCAATAATCTGTGTTGATAGAGAAAAAATCCAGATAGATCATATTGGAGTCCTACCGAATCATCAGAGGATGGGTGTCGGTAGGATGCTCTTGAGACACGCTGTAGATAATGCTGAGGAAGAGATTATAAGTCGTATACCTAAGGATAATCAAGCGATAATCGAGCTGATGGAGGAGGAAGGTTTTGAACGCGCAGATGAAGAGAATAATCATTATATCTACAAATATGAGATGTCTGAACAGAACTGAATTAGTCACATAAAAAATAAAAGATCAATGCGATAATGTTTTTAAGTACTTGTTTTATCAGGACTAATCGAAACTCATAATTTGTATCTGACCAATAAATACTCAAATATCTTCCTAAACTATCTCACAAAAGCCCCGTGGTGCTTCGGAATGGAGCATTCCAAGTTACCACTAAACTATAGCTTCGCTATAGCCCGTGGTGCGTAGGAATCAAAGATTCCTTCTTACCTCGGCCTTTCACAAAAGCCCCGTGGTGTAGAGGTCAATCATGTGAGGTTCTGGACCTGGCGACGGCGGTTCGAATCCGCCCGGGGCTATTCCATTGTTAGATGATTTCAGCACTGTAATCTACTGGTTCTTCTCCCTCTGGTATAGTTATCTCTTCTTGATATTCTTCCATAGAGGTCTCGGGCAAGTTGACCCCACTTTTTACCCTCCTGTATATGTCCTCTTCAGTCTCCACCTCTATCTGGATCGCGATTTCTTCTTCTTCATAGAGGGTGTTACCGATAGTCACATTGACTAGAGCTGAGTTTTCAAGATGCTCGCCTGAAACCTCGACTATACCGAATTCGTCTTCCCACACCAATATCCTTGCCTCTACATCTTCAGGCGATTCATCTTCGGGTATGTTGATAGAGTGGGAGTATTCATCTTCTGAATCCGCAGGCAGCTCTAACATCTCGATACCATCATATACATTCTCTTCTAGAGTTTCAACCATGAATCGGACCACTATGCTTTTGTCTTCATCATAAGTATTCCAAATAGGTATCGTGATCTCTACTCGATTTTCCTCTTCATGATAATCTCCGATAGATCCTGCATCTCCTGGAATACCTACTTGACCTTCATGTTCCTCAGTGCAGCCACTTAGAAAAACTGTCGCGAATATTAGAACTACAACGACTATCGAACTTAATAACTTGTCATGAGTAGACATGAAAGTCCCATTTATATCTTCATGCCAAATGTGCTATTTAAAGTAAGGGTATCGGCCCAATTATTTTTAGAGCGACAGGAAAATGTTTATATTTTAGGTATTCCTAAAGCTTCTCAAGATGGAAACAGCACTGACCACAATAGCTTTGATAGGCCTACTCAGCGGTGTGATCGGAACTACTGCTGGAGGTTTGTCTGTTGTTTTAGTCAAGACGATAAGTAATAGAATATTAAGCATTCTCCTAGGTTTCTCCGCAGGTGTGATGGTCGCTATAACTTTTCACGAATTAATACCTCATGCTATCGAAGATGGTACTATTTGGAGCGCAACATTTGGAATCTTATTGGGAATAGGAATAATAGGTATTTTAGACATAAAGTTTCCTCACAGACATTTTTCCATGGTCATCGATGGGGACGAAGAGCGAGGTAGACATCTCAAGACAGGAATTCTTTTGAGCTTAGGGATTGCGATGCATAACTTACCTGAGGGGGTAGCTATCGGGGTGACATTCGTCGAGAGTTTTGAGGCAGGAATTTTACTAGCCTTTTTGATGGCTCTACATAACTTCCCTGAAGGGATGGCAGTCGGTGCCGCGATGAGTGTTGGAGGTGTAAAGGGCTCTAAAGTAACGTTGGTTACTGCATTGGCAGGAATTCCCATGGGCATAGGTGCTTTGATAGGCGGCTTTTTAGGCGAAGTTTCTGATCTTACATCGTCTATTGCTTTTGGTTTCGCTGCCGGCGCGATGTTATACATCGTCTTCGATGAACTGATTCCAGATGCACATCGGAAAATGAAAGGGCATTATGCGATCATGGGTATACTTTCTGGCATTATATTAGGTATAGTCTTCCTCGAACTTCTTCATCATTGAAAAACCCTAAAAAGGGCAAAGGATAATAATAACTAAGCCTTTTTCAGTCTGATTGAAAAAGTCCGGTATCAGAAAATAATTTAGTTCAAAGTATATTTATTTAGTGACGTCCACTATGGCCCCTTAGGGTTGTATCGGAACAAAAAGTTCCAAATATCCCTAAGGTCCTTCACTCGTCGTAGCTCGTTCAGGGCCCTTAGGGTAGTTTGGATATCCTTTCGGCTTTCGGAGCCGAGGACTGGGGTTCGAATCCCCGAGGGTCCGCTATTTGTATATCCATCATCCAACAAACAGTCAGAAAAGCTAAAGTTTAATTAAACCCTATTATGATAATACGTTGATGAAAAGACATCTTTCGGTAATCTTTATCCTCATATTAATTGTATCTTCCTTAGGGTGTATCGAAACACCTGACCCACCAGGGGTAGATATACCTAGGTTGATTGTAGATTATGACGAGAGGGCAGATGAAACGATAATCCATGTGAGCGGGACGGAAGCAACAAGATTTGAGAATATGACCATTAATTTGAACGGGACTGAGGAAAAGATCAGAACAATCGGATACAGTATTGAACATAGGACTAACCGATCTAGCTTTGATTTAGTGGTGAATGCTACTCGAAAAGAGAATCGGTATAACTTCAACGCTACATTCGATGTTAACCCTGAGGTTGATGAGGAAGAGTTTGGGGAAGACGTTATATTTAAGATCACTTATTATGACGAAGAAGAAGAATATATGGATAAAAATAATCTTCCATTTATGCGCATCCTAAATATAGTTGAGGAGGATGAAGAACAATGAGAAGGATACCGTTATCATTGAAGGCGTTGAGTATAGCGATAATAATACTAGGATTTGTAGGATTGGCTATGATAACCGGTTGGATACAATTTCAAGATATTTTCTATAATTTCTTCGCTTTCGTTTTTGGGTTGGTCATCATTTCATTCCTAGCGATCGTTGGAGCTCTGTTCGTAGGAATGTTCATCTCACATCGGATTTTTTCATCTAGGGAATTTACGAATTTTGAAGAAGAGATGTTGAAGATGAGGAGAGATGTTGAGGATATAAAGAAAAAAATTGATAAGCTGGATAAGGATAATTAAACTAGAGATTCATCACAGATTTTCCTTCTAGAGCAATTCTTACATTTTCCTTCTCTGTTGTGATTTCTATGGACATCTCCATTTTTTATATGATCCCTCATATCTCCTATCTTTTCGAGTAATAAATGTTTAAGATCTTCATCATATTCGATATCAAATTCAGTATCTCCATATCTTATAAGCCCATATGGAGGTTTCTTTCCTATATCTTCTTCAACAAGAAGGCAGTAAGCGGCTATCTGGAGTATATGAGAAAAGAAGGGCCCCTCGGGCACTCTTCCTGTCTTGACTTCAACTGGTACTGGATTTCCATCTTTTTCCAGTATAAGATCCGGCTTTCCTCTCAATTTGTACTTATCAGATTTCAAAAGTTTACTCTTTTTTTCAAGTTTATCAACATACTTTATCTTTCCTTCTTCTAAGTTCAGATCTCCTCTTTCTTGTTCTGTTTCGGTCTTAATTTTTAACGAATGGTTGAGCCAGTAAGACGCGCCGATCAACCAGGACAGTGAGAGTAATTGAGCGATTTGGGCGAAAAAATAATCTTGAAGAGGTATAGAAAAGCTGAATACTGAGAGCATAGTAGCTATCATTGCAAATATAAGCACTGTCCTTTCCAATTTTGTCTTTTCTATCAAACCTTTATATGCTTCATCGATGAGTAAAAAGAAGGTCGCAGCTAACAGCCATATAAGAGCTAGAACTATGAATATATTGCTGAAAATTTCATCAGAAGTCAAAAAAGATATACCAAAAACCGATACCACTGTAGTTAGGATAGCAAGTCCCAGGATCAAATTCTCAAGGAGTTTAAGTTTTTGTTCTTTGATTTTAAGTCCTTCTAGTTTTTTCCCTATCTGTTTATGTTCTTTTTCTCCTTTCTCCAAACTTTCATCTGTTACTTCTTCTTCCTTCTCCCTACTCAGCCACCAACTCAGTGGGCAGTATCCGAATTTTTCCACATCACTAGCTGATATCCATTCCTTTTCCATCAACATTCATAACTTTCTCTGTTAACTAAATGTTTTTGGGTCGGATAGCATTTAAAACATTTCCTCGAGTTCGTCAGTAGAAAAAACACCTTTTTCGGTGATGTAACCATCGATATATTTAGCAGGGGTAACATCGAAAGCAGGATTTTTTACTGGTGATCCGTCAGGAGTGATCGATAAACCGTTTATCTCTCTGACTTCTTTTTCCTCTCGCTCTTCTATCGGTATCTTCATACCGTCGCCTGTACTTTGGTCGTAAGTAGTGACGGGAGCTGCAACATAAAATGGGATATCGTTTTCCTTAGCTAACACGGCTTTTTCATAGGTCCCGATCTTATTGGCTATATCACCATTAGCTACTATCCTATCTGTACCAACGATGACCATATCGATCTCTCCTCGCTGCATGTAGTGACCTGATGCATTATCTACTATAACAGAATGTGATATATCTTCATTATACAGCTCCCAGGCAGTCAATCTAGCACCCTGGAGTCGGGGTCGAGTCTCATCAACATAAACGTGGATATTTTTCCCTGCCCTTTTAGCCACTCTCATCGGTGCAAGAGCTGTTCCATGATCTACAGTTGCTAGAGCTCCTGCGTTACAGTGAGTGAGTATACCATCACCACTTTTTATCAATTCTTCACCGTTCTCACCGATTTTCCTGCATTTCTCTTTTACCATCTCTGAATACTTCTCCGCTGCATCTTTGGGTTCTTCTAAATGTTCTAGCATGTAATCCACAGCATGAAATAGATCATACGCGGTTGGTCTTGCAGATTTGATATTCTCTGCAGCTTTCTCAACCTCGCTACCTTGAAGTTTAGCTTGAGCGATTCCAAAAGCTGCTGTAACTCCAATAGCAGGAGCTCCTCTCACCACCATCTCTTTGATAGCTTTGTGGACATCATAGTGATCTTCAGCTGTAAAGAATTTCAGTTTGCCGGGAAGGTATCTTTGGTCTATCATCTTGATCCTTTCTTCTTCCATCCAAACGGCGGGTAGATCCTTTGAATCCTCATCTATTTTAATTTTCATCTGAACACCTCGCAGAAATATAAGCTTCCCATAATTTAGGGACTGTTTTCATATCTTTCATCTCATCTGGTTGTATCCATCTATATTTTTCATTTTCCCAATTTAACTCTGGTTCACCTTCTACTTCGAACAAAAATGGGTGTACGTTCCATATCTTTTTTCCATCTCTAGTTCGAACCACTTCCCCTTTAGATAAAAGTTCCCCATTCAATCTCGTCTCTTCTTCGATTTCTGTCTTGACTTGAGCTATTGGATCGTCTTTCTCTAAATAACCGGATACACCTGCCCATCTCCCTTTGAATGTTTTCACCTCTTCGCTTCTTTTCATCAATAGTATCGAGTCGTCCTTCTTCAAGAAGGCGGTCACCACATCCACTCGTTCCACATTTTTGATCTCGACTTCCCCCTTTGCTCCATCGATACGGACCTCGTCTCTATCTTCTAGGAGACTTATATCTATCTCGTCTACGAGTGGAATTTCGGAAATGATAGCACCAGAAGCTACGATGGTTTCAGTTTTTTCGTTGATCATCCCTTTAGGGGCTGTTCCATTATTTTTCAATTGATATATTACATATGATCCGACCGTACTTCCCTTTCCACCTGGGAAGACGAATATAGAATCCTTTATGCTTTTCTCACCGAAAACCTTTCCTGATTCTGGATCGACATCACCTAGGAAAGAAACCGGTTTTAAAACTTTTACAACACTGCCTTCCGTTCGTCCTCTAGATATACTCCTTCCAGATATGATCAACTTATCATCTCCATCAAGGTCTCTAAGTCGGCATATATGACATCTTGACCTGCCAATTTAGGGAGGTACGTTGCTGCTTTCCCAGAATTCGTAGCTGCTACGTCGTACTTCTCTTCTAAAGGAGAAACGACCATGCACGTATCACTTATGACCCTCCCGAATCTCTCTATCTCAGCAACGGCTTCATTCGACTCTTCTTTCACTTTTCTACTGGTATAAACGAAAAGATCTGGACCGTTCTTTTTTTCTTTACCTTTTAGTCGTTTTCCGATCTTTTCTATTTCGGTTTTAGAGAGATGTGGACAACCGATCACGATCACATCCGGTTGAGAACTAAATTTTAATTCTTCTCTGACCTCTTCTATATCCTCTTTTTCAACCTTTATCTTCTCCAAGTTTTGTGTTGAAAAATCATCTGCCTCTGGAGTCACCCCTTCGACATGGTACATGGCTACAGATCCAGTAGCGGCCATCGCTGCTCCAAGAGTTTTTAGTTCATCATCTGAAGGTTTCAACCCTTTAAAATAAGGTATGTTATCTCCTGTTTCTTTACCGACTAGATAACCGAGGAGAGAATAAGGGAATTCCTCACTGACTTCATAAACGATATCAGGTCTCCTATTTTTATTGATATGCAACCCATAGTTAGGTGTCTTTCCGATGACTGCTGCCATCAGAGCGGACGGTCCTCCTTCCCTATTCGTCCTAGCTCCAAGTACAGAATTAGCAAAAGATACAGCAGAACTTTCACTCCATGCCAGATGGTCTCCCAAATTTGGACGATTTCCTACCAAATACGGGGTACAGGTACATGTCATTTCTATGCCTAACTTACGGTATGCATCTATCAATTGAGATTGTTTTTTCCTGAAGTCCTCCGATTCGTAATTCTTTTCTCCTAAGTCCATCCCGGCAGGGTTAAGCATTGATTTGACTTCTACACTAGCTATCTGCGCAAAATCTTGGATAAATTGAAGACCACCATCACCCATGGTCTTGTAAGAAACACCTGCGATCTGAGCGGATTCAATAGGGATCAATCTGTCCGCTCCGTATATTTTTCCTATAGCTACCAGTAATTCCATCGCTTTTGCTGGTCCTTCCCCCTTCTCGCCTTCTAGAATCTTTTCTTCCTCTTTATTCAGGTGCATAAGATCAAAACCAAAAAGTGCCGCAGGCCGGACTTGAACCGGCGACATCCACGTCTTCAGCGTGGCACTCTCCCAGACTGAGTTACTGCGGCTTATCAATGGGTAAACTTTACTTGAATTTTAATCTTACGCTTCAAAATGGTTAAGTAGGGTGTCTCTAATAATCAAAAAGCGATATGATATCAGATTCGGGTATACAAGATATAGATACGGATAATGTGATCGATTGTATCTATGATCTTTCTGAATTAGACAAAAAAATACTTTCTCTACTTTCGGACGGTGAAGAACTCAAATCATCGGAGATCGCCGAGAGGATTGATAAAGATCAGAGTACAGCTTATAGATCGCTTGAAAAACTTTCAGAATGTGGACTTATATATAAAGAAAAACAAAATATCAGGAACGGTGGATACTATTTTTTATATTCTAGACGTCCTTTAGATAAGATAAAGGAAGAAGCTAGAAAAACGGTCGATAAGTGGTACGATGAGGTAATTGAAGCTCTTAAAGAACTCGAGGATATTTGAATCAATCTAGATCAAAATATTTTTCCATCTTTTCTTTGAATCCCTCTTCATCTAGTTTTCCTGTGACTTTTTCCACGATATCCCCATCTCTGATGAAGATTATACTAGGAAGAGACTGGACTTCGAGTTCAGATGGTATCCTTTTATTTTCTTCGACGTTGATTTTACCGAATTTCACTCTTCCGTCGAATTCCTCAGCCAACGATTCAACGATAGGATCCATGTAAACACAGGGTACACACCATGTTGCCCATAAATCTAGGACTATTTGTTCATTGTTTTCAACGAATTCTTCGTAATTCTCCTCCGTTATGGTCTTAACGAATTTTTTTTCATCGCTCAAGTTATCACTTAGATGGGATTTAGTATCTATCGACTATAGGATGCTGGTATTTATTTTTTTACTTCAAAAACAAAAGATTAAAAATACTCCTTCTCTATAAGGTCATGAGAACATGTCTGAAGAAAAAGAACCAATGGTTTCGATAGATTTCATTTACTCCGACACTTGTCCAGACTGTCCACCGGCTAGGAAAGCCGTGGAAAGAGTCACAAAAGACATGGAAGGTGTTGAAGTCAACTATCATAGACCGAAAGATGTGCCTGAGATGGTGGACGAGTATGATATAACTCATGTGCCGACGATAATAATCAACGATGAAGTTTCGTTTGTAGAACAGGTCAATGACAAAGAATTAAAAGAGATCATAGAAGAAAAATTGTAGAATGTCCGATCTATTTTTTGAGCTAGTAGGTCCAAATTACGAACTTGCTAAAGCAGAGATATTAGCTGCGATAGAGGGGATGTCTTATGATTACGAAATAAGTCGGTTTGATCCAGGCGTTCTTTCCCTTAGCACAGATTGTCCTACTCATGCTTTAGCTGAAAGGCTGGGGCTCACACATCGAATTTATAGAGAGATAAGTAAGTCTTCTAGAGATGATATCCCAGAACTTGAAGGAGATATTGATCTATCCTCTGGGAGTGCCGCTGTTAGAACGAGACGGATCGAAAATTACAGCGCTGATACCCAGGCTATTAGAGAAGATCTTGGAGAGGTTATATCTTCTGACAATCCTATCGATCTAGATTCACCCGATCATGAGATCTATGTAATAATATCTGAACAAAATTATATCGGTGAAAAGCTTTGGGAGGTAGATAAGGAAGAATTTCGATCTAGAGAGGTTAAAAACAGACCTTTTTCCTCTCCAATATCTTTGAAGCCGAGATACACTAGAGCACTTATAAATCTATCTCGAGCTTGTAAGAGTGCTAAAATACACGATCCCTTTTGTGGTACTGGAGGTGTTTTGATAGAAGCTTATCTTATGGGTTTGAAAGTCTCTGGAGGTGATAAAGATCCAGAGATGATAGAAGGATGTAAAAAAAATTTGAGAAAGTTTGAAGTCCAGGCTTCTCTAAAAGTCGGCGATGTTGCCGAGACCATCCCTGATGGTATAGATCGGATTGTAACTGATCCTCCATATGGAAGAGCCTCTTCGACTTCTCAAGAAGAACTCTCGTCCATCTATGAAAGATTATTTAAGACCGCGCAAAAAAGGCTGGAAAAAGACGGATATCTCTCGGCGATTTTTCCCGGACAAGATTACATTGCTATGGGAAAAGAGCATCTAAAATCGATAGAGACCTACAAAGTCAAAGTTCACGGCTCTTTGGATAGACATTTTACAGTGTTCAAAAAGGATTGATACACTATTCTTGAACTTTTATACCTATTAATTCAATAATCCTCTCTTCTCTAGTATTTTCAGACTGAATAGATATTTCCGTCATGATCACAGTGAGATCTTCTTGAGGTTCGAAGAAATTATTTTCCTTCAATTTCAAGGTAGCAGTCACATTCACCCTTTTTGCATATCCTAGTTTTATTTCTTCATGATCGAATTCAGTGATGTTTTCTCTCTCAAAATCTACTGTCCAATTGTCGTCGCTGATATCTTTCATGGAAATATTATAGGTATCATTTCGTCCTTTATTTATTAGTGAGATATTAAACTCCGCTTGATTTTCATCGTCTATCAGAGAAAATGACCTATCTAGATGAACGTCAAAATCGTCTCCTATTTTGGTCTCCATCATTCTCTTTTTTCTTTGTACAACAGGTTCTTTCATTTCTACATTAAATGTCATTTGATTCTCCATCGAGGCTTCTTTCGTTGGACTTATCTCTAATCGATAACTCTGCTCTTCACCTTTATCTAGCATTAAGTCCGTGGGAAGTTCCTGAATTTCAGTCCAATTGTTTCCATCCTGTATCCATAAACGGGCGTCCCAACCATCTTTCGAGAGAGAGTAATTCACTTCGTATTTTATACCATCTCCAACATCGACATTATAGGCTTGATTCTCGACGGTAAGAGTATAATTGAAGGATTCACCCAAGATCAATTCTTGCTCTGAATCTTCCTCTAATTCTACTCCGAAACTGTAGCTGAAATTTTCTTGCTCTACTGGTATAGGATGGAAGCTGATGAACAGTATCAGTATCGCGACTCCTCCAACTACTAACCTTTTCTTGTCGAGTTTAGATATATCATTGAGAGGGGGAGGATGTTTTACACCTCCAAGGAAAAGAATAAGAACCGCAAAGACTATCCATCCTATATACTGCCATATACCTACTATTATAAGGAAGGCAAAAGCCGCATAACTCACATATTTCGCATTTTCTCCAAACAATGAGCGAACTACATGTCCACCGTCAAGCTGAGAAGCGGGTAAGAGATTCAATCCAGTTACTAGAAATCCAACCCATCCGGCGAAAAGTGTAGGATGTATGATTTCTCCACCAGTCCAAGGTATCAATCTCGTCATCCCTCGAATGATCACAGGGAAATTCCATATCTGTCTTATGCCCTCTGTAGGAGGTGTAGCCGTGGGAGTCATCATGTCACCAAGATAAAGACCGATCAATGTCACAGGTATAGCTACAACAAAACCCGCGATAGGTCCCGCAATTCCGACATCTAGAAGTGACTTTTTATCCGGTATCGGCTCTCTTATACTTATAAATGCTCCGATAGTACCCAATGGTGGAGCCATCGGTAGAAAGAAGGGTAATGAAGCCTTGATGTTGTGAAATCTAGCCATGAAGTAATGACCCATCTCATGGGTTCCCAAAATCAAGAGAAGAGGCAATGTGAAATATATTGCTCCATTCATTATATTATGAAAGGATAGCATTCCTTGACCCGCAGGATCATAGTTTGACCACCACCATGCTCCCGCTATCAAAGTAGTTCCCAAGGTTATGAAAAGCATCGCGATATTGACTTTCACACTTTTGAATTTTTTTTCCTCTTGTTTTTTCACTTTTATCATATGTTCCCCATGTCTCTCTACGAGATGAGGAACGTAATTCTGTGGAACGAATTCCTTTCTGAGATCATCGAACTTTTCTTCGAGTTTCTTCTCCTTCGGTGCTTTGATATAAACAGAAACAACGTCGAATTCGACCTCGGTTTTATAGATAGGAAAATATTTGCTGATCTGGTCTCTGATGAAATCTATTTCATCTTTGTAATCTCCTGGTCGACTCGCCATAGTATTCAAATTAGGCGAGGGTTGTTAATAAGTATTTTGAAAAAATTTTGAAAGTGCAATCAAAAGTCGTTTAATTTTTTTTCTTTCCAAGAACCTCCTTCCCCTATATGGATAACTTCCCATCCTTCTTCTTCAAGTTCCTCCGATATAAATCTTCGATGACATTTCATAGGATTGCTCTCTAAACACAATATGACCGTCTTTTTTTCTTTAGCTAATTCTTTCAACTGCTCGAAGTCTTCACGCCACCCTTCCTCTTTCATTATCTCCTCGTAGTCCTTATCTCTTAAACCGCCTAATTGAGATAGATGCCGATATTTGATACTAGCCTTGAACAGTTCATCTTTCAGGTTCTTCTTATCGAATTCACTTCTCTTTGAGGAGGGATATGACCTCACGTCTACGACTCGTTTCACCCCGTATTCATCTAAGAGTTTGAGGAACTCGTCAAATTCCTTTCCCTCATATCCGATTGTATAAACTTTATTCACATTACTTAATCAAATAAACAACATAAAAAATTTTTCTTCATTACAGCCGAAAATTCGGATCATAGACGAAATCATTAAATATGAAGTTCTATATACGATTGTACACACAAAAAACATCTAATAGATGTATAATGTACACAGAAATGGAGGAAAATTGTGTCTGATAACGAAAGAATAAATGTTAGGCTTCCGAAAAGTTTCCTAGATAGGATCGATTTTTTAGTTGAGATGGACGATTTTCCCTCCAGATCTGAGGCCATCAGGACCGCCGTTAGGGACATGCTTTATTATAGAGTAGACCTAGTGGCTGAAAAAGTTGAAAAGATGGCTGAACAGGAGCAAAAGATGGCGAAAGCCAAAGCTGTTAGAGAAGAGTATCTTAAAAAATAATGGGATGGATGCACTCGATCTGCTAGCCTCGAGCCCTCACGGGCTCACTTTTTCTTTTTTTAGACCCCCATGGCCAATCTGAGAGTATTCCTAACTGCCGGAGAAGCTCCGAGAATTATTATAACTAGCTTCAGTATGGACCTTATATTACTGTTGCTAGTAAAATCTTCCTCAAGTAAAATATCTAGAACGTATATTATGACCAATATCAAAACGATCTTGACCGCGAATATCACTAAAGGACCTGTTTGTTCTATCAAAAATCCTGGAAGGACGTGTTTCTCAGCGTACCCGTAAGCGGTTATGCCCCGATATGTTGAGGAGGCATCGAAAAGATGTGCCCAACATATAAGAACATTCAAAGGATTGCTTAGGATACTAAAAGCATCATTTTTTGAACTCCATATCGAGAAACGCTCAGGTATCCAAAAGAGCCCCAATAATAAAACGGTTAATATAGTTCCTGACACGGGTATGATGATCGCTTCCCAAGGATTAGTTCCTTCCTGATAGAACATGAAGTACACATTATAAGAAAGGGATATAGAAAGCATAACTGTCCCATATGTGAAGATAATATACTTCCCATCCAAATCGATGTATTTTATAGCGATCAAAAAAGACAGAATTGATGAAATTAGTATCACTAAGAGAAATGAGACTATGAATGGATCCAAGTAGTTCCAAAAAAGTAAGTAGAAAAAGGGTAGAGGAGCAAGTACCAACAATCTGATATACTTCGATCTACCTGGCTTCCACTCTATTCTAGATATATATGTGCCCAGTAATATCAGAAGGATAGCTAAAAATCCGAGGAGGAAATAGATCATCGGTGTTATCATCAGTTTGTCAAAAGGTGGATTAAATAGGCCAGCGTCCTCTAAACTTCTTAAAGACCCGCCTAGCGTTATCCAATATAGAAGTATCACCCATGAAAAAGGAGATCGAACGAATGTTTTATCTATATCGATCTCGAAGTGTTTTATAAGTTCGATAATACCGAAAAATGAGATCACCAATATGATCCCGTATGTGATCGTATTTACTAAATTGTATCCGGCCGAAATACCGTTAACTTGTTCCCCTTCCGCATCTGCAACGATAGGACCCCAGAAATATTTCCATAAAAAGGAATCCCAAAATATGTTACGAGCTAATAATGAACCTACAGCCAGAATTATCAATGGAACGAATATTATCGATATCCAAACAACTAATTTTCTATTTTTGTAAACCTTTTTTATTTTTCCTTTCATTCTACTGTCACGCTCTTGGCGAGATTTCTAGGTTTATCGATATCTCTGTCCAATCTATATGCGGTATAATATGAGATTAGCTGTAGAACCACATTAACTAGAAGAGGTGAAAAAAGCGGAGGTACTTCAGGTATGAAATAAGCATCTTCAGCCAGTTTTTCAAGTTCTTTATCTTTATCTCCTACAACTATCAGTGGGCTGTCTCTAGCGGCGATCTCTCCTATATTCCCCAACATCTTTTCAAAGGTCTCATCTTTGACGGCGATAGCTATAACGGGCGTATCTTTCGTCAACAGCGCAAAAGGACCGTGCTTCAGTTCACCTGCGGGGTAACCGGCGGCGTGGATATATGCTATCTCTTTTAGTTTTAGAGCTCCTTCCAACGCTACTGGATAGTTTATATTTCTGCCTACAAAAAAGATGTCATCAGCTTTTGATAGTCTTTTAGTGATCTTTCTAATTTTTTCTTTATCATTGAGTATGCTTTCTACTTTTCTCGGAAGTCTTCTCAGCTCATCTCTATACTTGTCTGCTTGGTCTTTACTCAATACACCTCTTTCAAGCCCCATCTCGATAGCGAGAAGATAAAGCATGATTACTTGAGTAGTGAACGTTTTTGTGGCTGCAACACCTATCTCTGGACCTGCCTGAGTGTACATAACTTCATCTACTTCTCTGGTTATAGAACTGTCCAGAACATTCGTTATCGCTAAAGTATCGTTCCCCCTTTGGTTTGCCTCTCTTGCAGCCGCTATAGTGTCTAGTGTCTCTCCACTTTGGCTCAATAAGATGGTCAAAGGATAACTATCAGAGGGTGATGAATGCCTGTATTCAGAAGAAAATTCGAGATTGCATGGTATGTTAGCGATCTTCTCAAAGATATATTTACCAACGAATCCCGCATGTGCCGATGTACCACATGCTATGAACTGAACCGCATTCAGGTTATATTTGGATAGATCCAATTCATCGAAATCCGTAAGTCTTCCCAATATAGATTCGTGAATAGCTTTAGGCTGTTCAAATATCTCCTTGAGCATGAAATGCTCGTAGCCGCCTTTTTCCGCATCTTCAAGGTCCCAATCGATCTTCTTCGTCTCTCTTTCTATTGATTCGTTATCCTCATCCCATATATCCACTTCTTCTTCTCTTACCCTAGCGATATCGCCATCTTGGAGATATTTTACATTTTTAGTATATTCAAGTAGAGCAGGTGCGTCTGATGCTACAAGATTTTCTTGATTTCCGATTCCAACTACCATCGGGCTTTGATTTCTAGTGACTAAAAGTTCGTTGGAATCCTTTTGTAGTGCCAATACAGCATATGACCCTTTTATTTTGTTGATGGTTTTCCTGAAAGCTTCTAAAAAATCTCCTTCATAATTTTCTTCTAAAAGATGGACGATGATCTCACTATCAGTCTCGGATGTGAATTCGTGACCTTTTCTTGTTAATTCCTCTTTGATCGGATTAAAATTATCTATTATCCCATTATGAACGATAGCTATTTCTTCGGTGCAGTCTAAGAAGGGGTGAGCATTATCATCGGATGGTTTACCGTGTGTAGCCCATCTCGTGTGTCCTATACCAGATTTTCCATCAGGTATGTCTTTCTTAGAGAGGTCTTCTATCCTTCCTTTCTTCTTCTGTAAATAGATCTGGTCCTTTTGTGCAACTGCAACACCGGCCGAGTCATAGCCTCTATAATCTAACCTTTCAAGTCCACCGATCAAAACTTCGCCTGTATTTTTTGGACCGATATAACCCACTATGCCGCACATGACAATACCTCATAATACTTTAGACCCTGATTCGATTTTTTCACGAACCGTTCTACCTGATCGGATCTCGCATCCTTTTCCTACTATAACTCCTGCTTCTATAGTAACCCCTGAACCGATCATACTATCCTCGGCTATCATACATCCTATATCTTCTACTAGATTTAGGTTTCCGTTGGTTTCTATCTTCTTATCGCTAGAATAAGTAGAAAAATTGTTCTTGATTTTCACACCACTTCCGATCACTGAATTTATAACCGACGAATTAGTTCCTATAGCTACTCCATCCATCACCAGACTATTTTCAACTGTAGTGTATGGTCTTATTTTTGTATTATCTCCGATACTTGACCCTGAAGTGATACATACATCTGGACCGATATCACATCCTTCACCTATTACTGCAGGGCCTTCGATAAAAGATCCTCCTCTTATACGCGTCCCTTTCCCTATCTTTACGTTGCCTTTGATCATTACATTTTCTCCTATCAACCCATTGTATTTTTTACTTGTTTCTTTTAAAGCGGCTCTATTTAATTGAAGCAGGTCCCACGGATAAACGGCATCTATCCAATCTCCCTTGGTTTTTATAGCTTTGATATCATCCGTTTCCATTATTTTTTCTATCGCAGAAGGGATATCATAATCTCCTTCGCTCATCACTTTCTCTATATGATCGAAAATGTCTGGTTTGAAGGAATAGATACCAGTAGATATAAGGTGACTAGGACTTTTCTCGGGTTTCTCGATAATTCTTTCTACAGTCTTCCCCCCGCTTTTCAATGTTACTACGCCATATTTTGAAGGATTTTCACTCCTGGTTATCAGTATAGTATATTCTTCCTTATTCTCCAAAAGATCGGAAACAGTCTCTTTCGATATCACATTGTCCCCAGGAAATAATATGAATTCTTCGTCGATCTTGTTTTTGGTCTGATAGAGAGCGTGTGCGGTCCCTCCAGAAGGGGGTTGATTTTTTTGCACCACATAATCTATATCTGCTCCAAAATCATCTCCATTTCCAAAATATGACATTATCTTTTGTCTTTTGTAACCGACCACCATGATGATATCTCTTATCCCGTTTTGGACTATGGCATCAACAACATATTCAAGGATAGGTTTGTTTGCCACTGGTATCATCACTTTAGGCTCTGTAGCCGTGAAGGGACGTAATCTTGTACCTTCCCCCGCAGCAAGAATTACTGCTTTCATGGATGAGAATCGGGATAGGTCAATTTAAGGATTTTGTTTATTATTAGATTTAAAATTCCACAATCTTTAACTACTCAATCTTAATTCTTGAAGTGATATCATGTTGAAAACCCCGATAATAATAGTTAATTACAAAACGTATGGTCCTTCCATAGGTGATAAAGCCGTAGAGATCACCTCTTCTATAGAAGAGAACTGTAGTGAAAATTGGGCTGTAGCTCCTCAAACAGCAGACGTTAGAAAAGTACGTGAAAAAACAGATCTACCTGTACTTTCTCAACACGTAGACGCAGTAGAACCCGGTAGTAATACAGGCCATACCCTTCTAGAGACGATGAAAGATGCCGGTATCGATGGTACATTGATAAATCACTCTGAAAAACGGTTAAAACTATCTGATATCGAGTTTATAGTAAAGCGGTGCAAAGAAAAAGGTGTAGAAACGATCGTCTGCGCTAATAATCCAGAAGTAGCTGCCTCAGCCGCAGCTTTAGATCCCAGCTTCGTAGCCTATGAACCCCCAGAATTGATAGGAGGAGATGTTTCGGTCTCGTCTGCAAAGCCCGAAGTCGTGAAAGAGGCTGTAGAAAAGGTAAAGGAGGCAAATCGTGGGGTGAAAGTGCTCTGTGGGGCCGGAGTTAAAACAGGTGAAGATGTCAAAGCGGCTTTAGAACTGGGCACGGAAGGAGTTCTGTTAGCATCAGGTCTAGTGAAATCTGATGATATAGTAAGCGTCATAGAAGATCTCGAAAATGGTATACGATAGTTATCTACTTGGCTCTCTCTAACTTGTAGCTCCGATCCATTTATCCAGCAGGTCCTCACTGTCTCTAGGTCCTCTAGCGAATATTATGTCGCCGGCTTTCAACGTCACTTTTTTATCTGGCCCATAGGCCCAATTATTTCCTCTTCGGATGGCGATGACTTTCATACCGATCTCTGTAGTCATATCTGACTCTTCAAGGGTCTTACCGTCTAGAAAAGCTCCTTTTTGAATCTCTTTCCTTACCATGTGTTCATCGGACTCTTCCAGGCTTTGCTTTATAACTGGATGCAGGTCAATATCTCTCAGAACTACGTCGGCGATATCCAAAGCTGCATCAGCGAATCTTTCAATCGAATCAGCCATCTTGAAAAGAACATAATTCTTGTCCGGATCGATTTCGTCGTCATTTTCTAAGATCTTTGTGTATATGGAATCTTGTAGATCATCGACTTTTTGCTCAAGGTTGAATACTTCTTCCGCTATTTCTTTATTGTGATACAATAGAGAGGAATATGCTAAATCAAGCATCAATTCGGAAGTATCTTTCATCTCTAGAAGTTTTTCTTCTACCTCTTTCATTCTACCAGCCCCTCCCATTTTTTCTCTTTATGGGCGATTGGCCAAAGTTTTTCGTATCCTTCTTCATGGGCCCTGACTATCAGTAAGTCATCACCTTGTAGTTCTGTTTCTCCATTTGGACCGTGAATCCATTTAAGCTCGTCTCTTATGGCGATAACTCTAACTCCGGTGACAGATTCCAGCTGAAGTTCTCCGAGTTTTTTCCCTGCAAGATCGGAACCATTCTCCACTTTAAGAGTAAACACTTTTTCATCCGCCTTTTTCAAAAGATGTGGAAGTAGGGGTTTAAGTTCAACGTCAGCTTGAAGAAGCTCTACCATATCTTCAGCTGCATCAGATATCTGTTCAGCAGCAGAGGCTACCTGTAGAAGACCGCTTAGCTGTTCTGCATCTTTTCTTGTTCTCGCACCGAGCATAGATTTCAATCTTATCTGATACATCATCTTGTCCATCTCTGATTCTAATTTGTGTACTTCTTCCGCCAGCTCTTCGTTCTCGAACACCATCGCGGCATAAGCTAAATCAGCGATAAGCTCAGAATCATCTTTCATCAATGTCAATAATTCTCTTACAGATTCATCCTCATAGTCGAGCTCGGCATGATCTTCTTCTAATTCTTCCTTCTTGGATTTTTCATTCACATTATCACCAACCATACCATCAAAGCCAAAGTTATTATGCCTATAAAGTCGCAGAGAGTAGTTTCTACGGGAATAACTATATTATCTGGATCTAACCCTTTATGATAAGCCCACAAAGCCACCACAGTTGTTATTAGAGTAATCGAAAAGATAGTAATAAATCCTGCGCCTATTATGATAGTGAATATATTTAGCGGGGTTATGCCAAAACCAAGAAAGAAACTAGTGAGGGCCACAACTAGACCAAAAAGGAAAAAGACCAAAAATCCCATCGCCATCATCATCCATACATTTTCTTGGAGCTCTTTGTCTTTGAAGGTTGAATCGATTTCACCTGTATGGAGAGATGAGCTTATCCTAGCACCTAAGACAGCTCCTAAATTTCCTCCTACGTCGTTTAATATCGGAACCAAAAATAAAAGTATTGGGGCGGCTAAAAGCACTTCCTCGATAGATTCAAGAACGAAACCACCTGCCACCCCGATAAATCCCATCAAGGCTAGAAGTCCAGCACTTTCCTTGAATATGTTTTTCCAGTTGTAAGAACTCATAATAACCACCACCAGAACAGATTTGAATATCCGAACATTATGATCAAAGTGAAGACATCACCAGCGGTGGTAAGCACTGGACCGCTTACATTATCTGGGTCTATCTCGAATTTGATAGATGTAGCTACAATGGTAAATGATATGATTATGAGTACAAAAGCAGCGGTAACACCTGTAAAAACGGAGATGAGAAATATCACTCCCAACCTCCTAAAAGTTATCTCAAAGGGCAAGACGAAGCTTATCAACCATAAAAATATCGGAAATAAAATGGATGTGAATAGACTCAGAGCCAAAGAACCTTTCACATTTTCTTTACCTACGTCTGAAAATAACCCTTGGTGTATCAATCCCAGGTGAAAAGCGGAACCTAATCTCGAACTTAAAGCTGTCGATATATTCCCTCTCATATCTATAATTGCGGGAACGATTATGATCAACCCAGGTATTTCACTCAATACCTCTTCCATCCAAGCTAGAACTGAACCCGCTAAGGCACCTCCTAAAACAACAAGCAAAAGGACTGGGAGTGTTTCTTTGATGACCCGCTTTTTATCCATGGTTTGCTTCTAGATTTTGAAAAACATATTAAAGATTTCTGCTTTCGTCATGTAAACTAGACTTTCTAAAGATCATACAAAAAATCCGAATTTCTAAATTATAGTCAAAGACGTAACTTTTGCTAGATTTTTCTACGTCTTTGACTCATTTCGGGAATTACATTCCCGATGTCGAAGGAAAGCTTACAGCTTTCCTGTAGAAGTTGCGGATGAGATAACGAATTTCTTATGAGTTATGTCTTCCGCTATATTCTTTTACGACTCCGTGATACGGGTCAAAGCCCGCATACCTCCGTCTTTCTGAGGAAGCGGAGCTTCCTCGTCTTGAGAGGAATTTTCAATCCCTCGCAATTCAGGCGGAGGAGGTCAAAAGCGCTTCTTCGGGACACCCTTCACTGCAGCTGTAGCATCGGATACATTTCCACCAACTTATCTTCGGTCCATAGTCTTTTTTCTTTATCGCGTTTTCTGGGCACATCTCATGGCATCTCCAACATTTTATGCATCTCTCTCTATCCAGTTTTGGTCTATCTAGATAAAAATTAGCGAAAACTCCTGATATGACATCAGGGATCCTCAAAGGTGCTGCTCCACCAGAAGGATACTCGATATCACGTTCGAATGAATTTGGAGATCTATTCAGTTGAGCAATCTCTTCGAAATCCACTTCAGCCTCCATAAGCGTAGGAACCTTCTGAGGAGGTATACCCGAAACTTTGCAAGCTGTATAGTCTACGGCGATCGGATCTTCTGATGCTATGATGCAGTTCAAATCTACAGGTTCTCCGCCAGATGGACCGTTTCCTTCCATTCCTACGATCCCGTCCATGATACTCAATCTAGTTTTAACCAAATCATTCACATCGAGTAACATCTTACCGAACTGGTTGAGTTTCTTGAATTGACCGTGATAAGCAGCTTTAGTGAGTCCCGGTACGAGTCCATATTGGTTCTTTACAGCGCCGGTAAAAACGGTCAAGGAGTGTGTTTTCAACTTCGGTAGATTTATGATTCCGTCCACTTCATCAACGATCTTCAAGATCTCAAAGTTCTTTTTTGTTTTTCCATCTTTCAAAGTCTTTTTAGTACGATCGACATCGTAATTTAGCCTAGCACTAGTTACCTCTTCAATTTTTTTCCACCCACTCTTCTCATAATGTTTTTCTAAATTTTTTTCCTTCATCCTACCCGCGGGGCTGTCACCAACTATTATCTCAATATCCTTCTCTTCAAATACTTTTATCACGGAGATGATGAAATTGGGATGTGTGACAACTGCCTTTTCGGGAGAAGCACCTTTGAGTAGATTCGGATTTATCAAGATCTTTTCTTTATCTTTAACAAAATTATCGACTCCTCCTAGGGCCTCTATAGCGTCTTCGATAACTTCCTTACAACTTTCGTAGTCATCACATCTGTCCAAAAAGACTTCCATGGTAGCTTGCACAATCTTTATATTATAAGTAATTGTAGGTTAGTATTGCAATGTGTTTAGCTGTTCCTGGTCTAATAGAGGAGATAGAAGGAGACGAAGCCGAAATAGATTTCGGCGGCGTGACTAGAGAAGCCAATATATCACTTGTGGATGCAGACGTGGGCGACTATGTGATAGTCCACGCAGGATATGCAATAGAAAAACTGGAAGAAGAAGAGGCGAAAAAGAGTCTAGAAGCGTGGGATGAAGTTCTAGAGACACGAAAATCTGTTGAGACAAATTGATTTTTCGATTTCACATTCTCTAAATGTAATAATTTTTCATATGATTTAGACTTAGATTCGTCGATCTACACTCAACTGCCATTCACTTTTTAGAAATCTTTTTTACTATGAAAATAGAAAATTAAGGGGTTTTAGAAGAACCTACTATTTTATCTAGCTCTAGATTCACTACATTCCTGGAGGCATTCCGCCGCCCATTCCGCCGGGCATTCCACCGGGTCCACCGGCTGGTGGTCCGCCGCCTTCTTCATCGCCTCCGCCTTTGGAGGCTATGACATCATCAATCCTCAAGATCATGTTGGCGGCTTCTGTAGCGGATTTTATCGCTTGGTTCTTGACTCTATAGGGTTCGATTATTCCCTTCTCTACCATATCTTCTGGTTCTTCACCGTCTTCTACGTTAACACCGTATTTCTTCTTCTCTTCCTTCTCGTGTGCGGTGTTCAGATTCATCAGTACATCTATACCGTCTAACCCGGCGTTCTCGCTTATCGTTCTTGGTATGACATCTAGTGCATCAGCGAACTCTTCGAAAGCTATCTGTTCTCTGCCTTCTACACTGCCAGCCATGTCTTTCAATCTGTTAGAAAGTTCTATCTCTGTAGCTCCACCACCTGGAAGAACGGCACCGTCTTCTATAGCTACTGAAACGACCTTTATAGCGTCTTCTATAGCTCTTTCGAGTTCATCGACTACGTGGTCCGTACCTCCTCTCAATAAGAGAGACACGGCTTTAGCTTCTTCTGTACCTTCAACGAAGGTCATTTGAGATCCAGATATCAGTTTTTCACTGACTTTATTAGCTGTTCCAAGATCGTCGGAAGAAAGATCCTTCAAGTTATTGACTATGTTTCCTCCAGTCGCTCTTGCGAGCTTCTTCATGTCGGATTTCTTCACTCTTCTGATCGCTAGGATGCCTTCTCTAGCGAGATAGTGCTGAGCGAGATCGTCGATACCTTTCTGACAGAGCAGTACATTTGCACCGGATTCCTTGATCATCTCGACCATCTCTTTGAGGCTCTCTTCCTCCTTATTCACGAACTTTTCGAGTTGATCTGGGTCTGTTATCTCGATCGACGCGTCCATCTCTGTCTCCTGAACTTCTAGAGCAGTGTTGAGAAGTGCTATCTTCGCATTTTCGATATCTTTTGGCATATTGTCGTGAAGTCTTTCCTTGTCGAGTATCATACCCTCTATCAATTCTGTATTGTCGACGCTAGCGCCTGCTTTCTTTTCGACTTTGATATTATCGATATCAACGGTGTATCCGTCTTCGCTCTCTTCCGTTATATGGCGGACTGCATCAACGGTTATATCAGCCAATTTTTCCTTGTTAATCTCTACGTTTTTACCGGTCATCGCCGTCGAAGCGATATTTTTCAGGTTTTCTTCGTCTTCTAGATTGATGTCCATCTTCAGGTCATCGAGTATTTCAGAAGCTCTTTGAGAAGCTATCCTATAACCATTAGCTATTATGGAAGGATGAAGCTGATCTATTCTTTCTTCCGCAGTCTTCAACAGTTCACCAGCAAGTACTACAGCAGAAGTCGTTCCGTCGCCGCATTCCTCTTCTTGGGTATCGGCAACTTCGACTAGCATCTTAGCAGCGGGATGCTCTATATCTATCTCGTTCAATATAGAAACGCCGTCGTTGGTGATGACTACATCTCCTAGATTGTCGACTAACATCTTGTCCATTCCTTTTGGACCTAATGTACTCCTCACCGCGTCAGCTAATGCCTTAGCTGCCTGAATATTGTTTTTCTGTGCATCTTTGCCGCTTTCTCTTTCCGTATCCTCTTTCATAACGAATATAGGTTGCTGTCCTGACATCATGTGTTACACCTCTTCTATTTTCTCATGAAAAAGAGGTTCTATATATAGTTTTTTACGAAAAGAAGGAAGATGCCCTAACCTGAGGCAGAAGAGAATTTTAGAATCTGGATTTTAGAACAACTATCCCGTCTTCAGTGGTGATACTGATCGGTTGTTTTCCTGTAGTATGATCTGTTCCCCTCATCTTCAAAACTTCGAGATACTTTCTTCTAGAACCTTCCTCTTCCAGCATAGTTAGTAATATAACGCTGTCAACGGCGTAAGTAACTTCCTGGGGATAAGGTTCCTCAGGTGCGACCTCTCCAGTCAGTACTGAGACGGCTTGCCAGTTCTTTAATAGATTGATAAGCTCGAAAAGAAAAGATCTATAATCTTGCTCAAAATGAGGCGCTACTACAGTTATAGGATCTATCACTATACGCTGAGGCATGACCTCTGCTATCTTATCGTCTATAAAATCCAACAATTCTTCATAACCCTCATTCTGTACGAGTAGCCCTATATCTTGGTATTTTATCTCATTGCCAAAGAAGTCTTTATCTATGAAATCAAATTGGTTTGTGTACCTCAGCATCCATTGGGTCGGTTCTGATAGAGTAGTGAAGAAAAGTCCCTGTTCTCCTTGTTCAGCACCTTCAGTCAAAAATTTCAGACCGAAAGTTGTTTTTCCAGTACCCGCCCCTCCAGCAACGAGAGAAACTGAGGGGAACGGAAAACCTCCGTCAACCATCTCATCTAGCCCTTTTATGCCGGTCGAAAGTCGTTCGAATTCAGCCATTTTCATATATCCTCCTTGAGTTTTTTAATATCTATAATGCTTTTTATATGTTTTTTTACGATATTATCTAATTCTGGATTGGAATCAGAATCCATCACGATACATCCCATTAGAGTTTCATAGGACGTGATAAGCTCCTCAAAAGAACTTAAAAACTTTTGCATATCATCTATATTATTGTAGTTCAACATCGGTGCGAGATTATCGATTAGCACGAAATCGATATTATCAAGAGTTCCGAAATCCTCACCTCTTTTTTTCTTTTCTTTGAGTGTCTCGGTCAAAGTTTCTATCTCAAAGGCGTTATCCACTACATCCACATTATTTCTATAAACTTTTTGATTACCAGATAGATGATTTACTGAATCTATATACCATATGTTATTTTGATTTATGTCGTGATTATCTAATAAATAAGCCATATTTTGATGGGGTCTGTCTAAGGTCATGAAGTAGCCTTTTTTATCTTCTAAATCCAAGAGACCCTTAAGAAGAAAAAAATTTGTTTTGGCGATTTGAGTCGTTAGGGTATCTAAAAGGACGGTGCCTGGATTATCGACTCTTTTCAGTTCATCCATTATATCTCTCACCAGTTTTAAATCCTTCTTGTCCATTTAGTATTCCCACAACAAAACTTCACTAAGACATATATATAATTTTCTAAGATTTAAGAAATTATCTACTTAGAAGAGGAGGAAAAGAGATAGAAAAAGGTAAATAATCAATATCATAACATAGGGTAGGTAACATGGATTTAGATGAGATGTTCTGGCCGGACAATGTGGCTGTGATAGGTGCCTCGAACAAGGAGGGTAAAGTCGGTAACGCTATAATGAAATCGCTGAAGAGGAAATTTGAAGGAGGTATATTTCCTGTAAATATTAAAGAGGATCAAATACTCGGTATTGAAGCTTATGAATCCGTGACAGATATAGATGATAAAGTAGACCTAGCTTTGGTCTCTTTACCTGCGAAAATAGTTCCCAATATCATAGAAGAATGTGGGGAATCGGGAATAAAGAACGTGATAGTGGTCAGTGCGGGATTTAGCGAAGCCGGAAGAGAGGATTTAGAAAGGGATATCAAAGAAATCGTAGATAAATATGATATGAATCTAATAGGTCCTAATTGTTTAGGCATCTATAACCCTTGGATAGAGCTCGATACGATCTTCAACCCTCCCGAAAGACAAGCCCGTCCAGATCCAGGGTCTATCGCATTCCTTTCTCAAAGTGGAGCTTTCGGCGCTGCGGTTTTAGATTGGTTCTCTGAATCCAATATCGGTTTGAGCAAATTCATAAGTTATGGGAACAGAGCCGATATCGACGAGGCAGACCTGATCGATTATATTTCAGAGGACGAGAAGACCGACTATCTCATCTTTTATATAGAAGGGGTCAAAGACGGAAGAAGATTTTTTGAATCCGCTAAAGAAAGCAAAAAACCGATCTTTGCTATCAAGTCTGGACGTACCGAAAAGGGTTCCACCGCTGCGACATCTCATACCGCTTCACTAGCCGGTAAGGACGGTGTTTACGAGGGAGCATTCAAACAGTCAAATGTTATCAGGATAAAGACTTTGAGAGAGATGTTCAACGTGGCGAAAGCTCTCTCTTTTCAACCTCTACCTGAAGGAAAAAAGATAGGTATAGTAACAAACGGTGGTGGCGCCGGAGTCATGTCGACCGATTCACTCATCGATAAAGGTTTGAAATTAGCTACTTTTTCTGATCAGACAAAAAAGAAATTTGAAAGAGCAGAGGAAGAAGGTATTATGCCCGATCATGCTACCCTCAAAAATCCAGTCGATATCGTGGGTGATGCCCCCTCGGAAAGGTACAAGAAAGCTATGGAGATCACACTCGAAGACGAGAGTGTAGATCTCCTTATCGTAGTTTGTTTGTTCCAATCCCCTGCATTGGACGAGGAGATAGTCGACAAACTCGATAGGATGCAGGAAAAGGGAAAGCCGATTATAACTATTGCCTCTGGTGGTGAATTCACTGATAAGATGGCTGCTCGAATCGAGAAAAGAGGTTTGCCTGTTTATCAAACGCCTGAAGATGCGGTTCAAGCGGTTAACGGTTTGTGCAGAAGTGCTGAACATATGCGGTAGGACGTAATCTCTATCGAAAATCTTTTTTCTATCCTTTTCAATGATGAGATGATATGATAAGAAAGCATTGTTTCTTTAGTGGGAAGGTCCAAGGAGTTTTTTTCAGAGCGAACACCAGAGATAAGGCTCAAGGAAAAGGTGTAAAGGGCTGGGTAAAAAATCTTAAGGATGGTCGAGTGGAAGCTGTTTTCGAAGGTCCAGAGGAGAAAGTGGATGAAGTAATTGAGTTCTGTAAGAAAGATCAACCACATGCTAGAGTAGATGACTTCGAGATCGAAGAAGAAGAACCGACTGGAGAATTTGATTCCTTTCGTATCAAACGCTGATCTTCTAGGATAATCTAATCCTTTCCTTCTTCTATCAAGTCCCTAACTGCCCTTATCTGCATCGTATTAGTTATACCAGTCACTGGAGTAGGTACACCGGCGGTTATCAAGAGTTTATCATCTTTTTCAACCATATCCTTGTGGTAAAGTGTTTTTGCAGTATCACATACCATCTCATCTACATGTTCTGGAAACTCGGTGTAAAAAGCTTTCACTCCCCAGGCAAGACTTAAACTTCGTTGGACTGATTTTTTGTCGGTGAAAGCTATTATATCAATGTCTGGTCTGAACCTTGCAATCTTGTGGGCAGTATAGCCGGATGAAGTATGAGCAACGATGAACTTCGCATCGATCTCTCTAGCAGCTTGAGTCACGTTTTTTGCTATTATATCAGCGATGTCCCTACTCTCTCTATCAGTAGTGAAATATTCTCTTCCTTTGACGTAAGCTTCCATCTTCTCTAATATTTCAGACATAAATTTTACCGACTTGACAGGGTATTTTCCTATAGCAGTTTCTTCAGAGAGCATAACCGCAGCGGAACCATCTATGACTGCATTTGCAACATCGGAAACTTCTGCTCTTGTAGCTCTCGGACTTTCCGTCATAGATTTTAACATCTGCGTTGCTGTGATAACTGGCTTTTCCTGCAGATTCGCTTTCTCGATTATCTGCTTCTGCAAAACTGGAACATCAGAAGCCGGGACCTCGACGCCAAGATCACCTCTCGCTATCATCACCCCGTCAGAGGCCTTTATTATTTCATCGATGTTTTCTACTGCTTTTAGATGTTCTATCTTCGCGATTATATTCATATCCGAATTTTTCTTTCTGATGATCTCTCTTATCTCTTCGATTTCCTCTGCGGATTTTACGAAAGAGGCAGAGACAAAATCGAATCCTTTTTCCACGCTAAATTCGATATCTCTGATGTCTTTGTCGGTAGGTGCTTTAAGGCCCATATCCTTTCCCGGTACGTTAACTGACTTTCTTGAGAGAACTTTCCCACCATATATCACTTCGCACTCTACTTCTTCTTGAACATCTAAAACATTGAGTTCGATCTGCCCGTCATCGATCAATATCGTGTCTCCTTTCTTCAAGAAATCTTCTATCGTGGGGTGGTCCACAGGGAGTACTTCTTCGTTTCCTTCGACATCTTCGGTTACTATCTTAACCCTTTCTCCCTGATGCAGCTCGGTATCTTCTTCTATTTCATTCAGTCTTATTTCAGGACCTTGAGTATCCATCATCACTCCTACTTCACTAGAAATGTCTCTGATCATATTCAGCATCTCAACATGTTCTTCGTGAGTTCCGTGGGAAAAATTTTGTCTAGCAACGTCTATCCCTGATGATATGAGTCTTTCCATGTTTTCTCTATTATTTGAGACTGGTCCTATGGTGGCTACAATTTTAGTTTTCCTCATCGAAATCCACACTCACAAGATTTTATAACTATTTATTATTTTCAATACCTCGTTCGGTAAAAAGATTTTCAAAGGGCATAGATGGAAATACAGAATTTTCCATAGTTTATCAAGAGTGATCAATATGCTGGGTGAAAAAAAGATCTATCGCCTACTATTTTCTCCTTGATATATGAACGGAGCAGTTGATACTGCGTTACGAAGAGAGTAGAATCATTATTATTGTTACTCGAAAAGACCGATCTGCTATTTCCCAAAAAATACGAAAATCTAGAGAGGATTACAGAAAGTACCGGAATATATCGATAACGGCTATAATAGCGCTACACTTAGTGAATCACAGATAGAAAAAGTATTCGAGATGGGGGAAACCTACGTTGAAGCCACCAAAGAACATTATGATCTAAGCATCATAGGCCCTTTCTGTCTGCAGACATGTGTTGACAAATATCTAAATTTTTAAATTATGACCTCGCACCTTAAGTAGGCGGAGGCACTAACGTTCATATTGTTGTCAGACACCTTTATTTAAATACACTTTAGGGTAAAAGGATGTTAACAGGAAGGAGACTTCTCTAGAGATAAATATAGCCATTGAGAGAGATGAATTGGAGGTTCTCATCATCTGAAAAATCTTTTCTTGGATACTACTTTAAATTTGCCAGTAAAAAACATTATATATAAACAACCAATTGATTGAATGAAATAGGAGGATCAATAATGGATATCTTAGATTCTATTACTTCATTATGGGATAAAGAAAAAAGAGCTTTGAAAAAATCCCGTAAATTACTAACGAATGCAGAAGATAGCCATCAAGATGGAGATGTAGAGAAAGCTAAAGAGAATTGTGACAAAGCGTGGGATTATATAGATAAAAAGAAAGGGGTATTACGTGAAAGAGAAGAAGAGTTGTCAGAACTTTACGATAAACTTGGATGGCTTTATTACAATTTAGGTTTTGAAGAGGAAGGCTTAAAAGCTGAAGAAGAAGCTCTAGATTTTGATGAGAAAAATGTTCAAGCTCTTAATCATAAAGCACTGCTCCTCGCTGAGCAGGGAAAAGAGGATGAAGCATTAACGTTCTTAGAGAGAGCGATAGAGGTGGACCCTGAAGATAAGTTGATCTATGCTAATAAAGGGGATATCTTGGCAGATATGGACAGAGATGACGAAGCTATTAGAGCATACAAAGCTGGATTGGAGAGAGATCTAGACGATATATCTCTTTATGATAAAATATTAGATATAAATCCAGATGATGCAGAGACTTTGACCGAAAAGGCCCTTGCCCTAAAAAGAGAAGGTAATATCAGTTCAGCTATCGAGACCTTGAATAAGGCATTAGATATCAGTCCGGATGATGAAAATATTTGGCTAAAAAAAGGCCAAGTTTTGAAAGAACAAGATAATCTGAATGATGCCGTCGTTTGTTTTGATAACGGGATAGACATAAATCCGGATCGGAAGGAACTCTGGATGGAAAAAGGAACTACACTCCATCAACTCGAGAGGCATGAAGAAGCTCTAGAAGCCATCGATAGTGCTCTAGAGTTGGACCAGGAGGACAAGGAGCTTTGGAACGAGAAAGGAACGATATTATTTGAGATGGAGGATTATGAAGGAGCAGTGAGTGCGTTCGAGAAGGGGATAAATTTAGACATGAGCGATCATAGACTTTTGAATAATAAAAAAGAAGCTCTCAAGGAGTTAGAACGTTACGAGGAACTGGTTAAGGTATGTGATCGCATCTTAGAAAGCAACCCAGAAGATGCAAATGCACTCTATGATAAGGGGGTAGCACTTCAAGAGTTAGGAGAGAAAGAAAAAGCCATAAAAGCTTTCGAAGAAGCCCTGTCTTTCAATCCTAGGGATATCGATGCACTTGAACATGAGAAGGAGATATACAAAGAGAAAGAGGAATGGAGCGATGTGATCCGTATAGCGGAGAGGATTACCGAGATTGACATAGAAAACATCCAGGCCTGGAACGATATGGGTAAAGCGAATCTAGAGAAGGATAATCCGTCAAAAGCTCTAGAAAATTTTGAAAGGTCTTTAAATCTAGAAGAAGACAACCCCGAAGCTATGAAAGGGAAAAAGAGAGCTTTGATGGACTTGGGTAAGTACGATGAAGTTATAAAGGTCTGTGACAAGATTTTGAATTTAGACTCTGACGATGCACAGGCTTATTTTGACAGAGCTAAAGCCTATCGAAAGAAAGATGATTATGAAAAGGCGATAGAAGACTCCAAAAAAGGTCTGTCTATAGACGATTCTAGGGAGAAAGAATGGAATTTTAAGGGTCTTTCAGAATATAAAAAAGGAAGATATGAGGAGGCTGTAGAGAGTTTCGAAAAAGCACATGAATTGGATCCCACTGATAAAAGATATTGGAATAATAAAGGCCATGCCCTGAACAAATTAGAAAGGTATGAGGAAGCTATCGAGGCTTATGATCAGGCGTTAGAGATCGATCCAGATGATTATAAGATATGGTACAGCAAAGCTCTCGCTCAGGAAGGAGTGGATAGATACGAAGAAGCTGTGAGATCATATGAAAAAGCACTAGATATCGAAGAGAAAGATGAAAATATATGGTACAGCAAAGGCGCGGCTTTAGAATGGCTGGAGAGATATGAGGAAGCTATCGAAGCCTTCGAGAAATCTTTAGAGTTGGATCCAAGTAATAGATTTGCCCATATCAGGAAAGGTATTTGTTTAGCCGAGATCGGAGATCATGCGAAGGCGGTCAAGTCCTTCGATAGAGCGCTAGACATGAAAGGATACGATCTCAAAGTACTCGAGCATAAAAAAACATCACTCAAAGAACTCGGGCGCTGGAGTGAAATTCAGAAAACTGCCGATAAGATATTGGAGATGAATTCCCAGAACGTTGAGAGTTGGAGGGATAAAGCTGAAGCTTTGAAAAAGCTAGGTGAAGCAGAGTCCGCTCTAGAGGCCATGGAAAGAGTCCTTGAGTTGGAGGAAACATTGGATGATATCAGAAAAACCAAAGATATCTTGAAGGAATTAGACCGTTGGGAAGATGTTGTTGAATACTGTGATAAGATATTGGAAAAAGACGAGAACGACTTCGAGACTTGGAAAGATAAAGCCAAAGCTCATAAGCACCTGAAAGAAAGAGAAAAGAGTATAGAAGCTTTCGATAAAGCTCTAGAGCTAGATCCAAAAGACAAATCTTCATGGATGCAGAAAGGGATGATCCAAGAACATTTAGAGAGATACGAAAACGCTCTTAGGTCCTACAATAAAGCTCATGAACTAGACGAAGATGATGTTCACCCAATTATCAGGAAAGCTGAAGCTCTGAAGAAGATGGAACGATACGATGAAGCTATAGAATGGTATGATAAAGCTCTAGAACTTGAACCAGAAAACACAAAATATCTCAATCTCAAAGGTAATTGCCTGATCGAATCTGAGAAATACGAAGATGCACGAGAGATATTTGAGGAGTCCTTGGAAATAGATGATCAGAACGGAGAAACTTGGAGATGTAAAGGTGAATTGGCCTTTGAAACAGGGAGATACGAAGAAGCGATCAATTCTCTAGATACCGCCATCAAGTTAGGTATGAGAGACAAATCTACCTGGAAGGTCTTAGCGGAATCGTACGATCTCGTCGGCAGGAAAGAGGATTCAGTAGAAGCCTATGAAGAGGCACTTGAAAAGGATCCGGAGGATGCAAATCTTTGGTTCAAAAAAGGACAGGTAGAATCAGAATCGAAAGATATACCGATCCAAGAAGCTATAGAAAGCTTTAAGAAGGCTACCAAGAAAGACAAAGAATATCAAGAAGCTTGGTTTGAGTTGGGTCGTTCATATGAAGAAGCAGAAAAAATGAAGAAAGCCCTCTCTGCGTATGATAAAGCTATCGGCTTGGATCCGAATGATAAATACGCATGGAACAATAAGGGGAGAGTCCTATTAGAGATGGAAAAATTGGAGAAAGCCAAAAGGGCTTTTGAAAGAGCGATCGAAATTGATTCTGACTTCCAGTCCGCAAACGAGGGATTAGAGTTAGCTAAAGATAAAGAAGAATCTGTGAAATTAGAGAAATATGCTAGAGATATCTTGGAGTACGAATGTAAAAGGGGCAAGCAGGTCACAAAAGAAGAGGCTTTCCAGAAATGTGATGTGCCCTATAATCATATCGATGACGTTTTCAGATATATCAAATTGAAAGAGGGTATGGACCTCAGTTCTTTGTCAAGAGAGAAGAAAAATGAGTTGGAAAAAGCTTCTAAAGTCATTATTAAGAAGCTAGCGGAAGAGAAAAGAGATAAACTTGTAAAAGAAGGAATTAAATTATGTGACATCGTCACCAATTTCCCGGACAAAGAAATCAAGAAGTGCAAAGAAGTGCTAGAATATATCAGAGCGGTCGATAAGATGGATGTCCAAATCGACGAAATCGACGAGGAAACAGAAAGACTCCTAAAACATAAAGCCCTAGATCTATCTCCTGAGAACAGGGACTTCTTGAGTCTCGTCAGAAATTTAGATATTGGTATCTTCCAGGCCAAGAAAGTCCAAGCAGCTTTAAAGAAATTTGAAGGCTCTGACTATCAGGCTCCTAGCACAAAGATTTCTAGTCTAACGGACGCAGAGATCGAAAGGGAAAAGAAGAGGGAAGAAAGTGAAGATATAAAAAGAGAAGAGGTCTCATCCGCTGATAAAGAGGAGAAGAAAGTAGTACAAGATAGAGATCGTGAAGAGAAATCTAAAGAAACATCGTACGAGAGTTGTCATTTCTGCGGAGAGAGAACTGATTACAAGCATGAATGTGGAGACCTTCCATTATGTTCTAAATGTAGAGATGAAAGAGCAGGCGAAGAATGTCCTGAGTGTGGTGAAGTTATAGGGAGTCCGGAACCTTTGGAAGATGAAGACATGCTTTTATGAAGAACGATAATCAATAAACCGAATTTTGAAGAGCTAAAATATGAAAGAAGAAAAAGCGTTCGAAGGCGTTTTCCCAGCAGTTATCACACCGTTTGGTAAAGAGGGAAATATCGATGAACACAGGATGGGTGATTTTTTAGATTACATGGTAGAACAAGGAGTCCATGGAATATATTTACTCGGTACCAATGGCGAAGCCCCTCTCTTGACTTTCGAAGAAAAGAAAAAGATCATAGATGTCGCTATGGAAAGAGTAGATGGGAGAGTTCCTGTCATAGCTGGAACGATGTGTAACAGCACTAAAAAGACCATTAGATTGAGCAAATATGCCGAAGAGAAAGGAGCTGACGCAGTCCATGTCATCGTACCGTATTATTACCCGGTTGGAGACGAAGGATTTAAGGAACACATTAAAAAAATCACGGATAAAATTGGGATACCGGTTTTTCTTTACTCGATCCCTCAATTTACTGGCAGTGAAATAGAAACATCTACTATCTCTGAATTAGCCGGAATAAAAAATGTGCTCGGATTGAAAGATAGTTCTGGGGATGTCGAATGGCTTTATAAAACATTGGTAGATGTCAGAAAAAAGCGAGAAGACTTTGTCTTTTTTGGAGGTAATGATTCTCTCATATTGACATACCTTAAGATGGGTGGAGATGGAGCTGTAACCGCTGTGGGAAACGCCTTTCCGGAACTCGTAGTGGATATCTATGAAAAATACAAAACAGGAAATATAGAAGAGGCAGAACGGAAACAGAGAAAAGTTTTAGAGATAAAAAAGATATTCAGGAAATACCCGGTTATGTCGGCGGTAAAAGGTGCTTTGAAAGTCAGAGGACACGATTACGGAAACCTTAGAAAACCTCTCCATACTTTAGATAGAAGAGAAATGAAGACCCTAGAAGAAGAACTCAAAGAGATAGATGTGATATGAATAAGAGGTGAAGATTAGATGGATAACGATCGGTTAGAAGGCAAAATCGCTGTTGTGACTGGAGCTAGTTCTGGTATAGGCAGAGCTATCTGTAAAAGATTAGCGAAAGAGAAGATTGATCTTGGGTTGGTGGCTAGAGGAGAGAAAAAACTTGAGAAATTTTCAAAAAGTTTGGAAGAGGAACATTCGATTGAGACCATGGTTTTACCCACTGATGTGAAAGATGAAGATCAAGTTAAAAAAGCGGTAGATAATACCGTCGAAAAATTTGGTGGATTGGATATATTAATAAACAATGCTGGGATAATAAGGTACGGAAAAATAGATAACTTTTCTACAGAGGACTACAAAGATGTTATGGGAACCAATTGTGATGGTGTGTTCTTCTTTACCAGAGAGGCTATACCCCATTTAAAGGAATCGGAGGGAAACTTGGTTTGTATAGGAAGTTTTGACGCTAACCATCCTCGTTCCTTCAATCCGATTTATGCAGCTTCTAAATGGTGGGTGAAGGGGTTTGTTCACAGTATCGAGAGTATAGTGGGTGAATCTGGAGTTGCCGTAACACTGATAAATCCTTCAGAAGTGAGGACCAACATCGAAGATGAAAATGGAGAAAAGTATAAAGAAAAGTTCGATAGAGAAGAAGTTATGGACCCAGAAGAGGTTGCGGAAGCAGTCTTCTTTGCAGTAAATCAAAAAGGTAATACAACTGTGAGCGAATTGAATATATTGAGAAGAGATAAGATGAGTGAATTCTTCTAGTCCTGGGATAGGTTCTTCTCTTTCAATTCTTCCTCGATATCTTCTTTAGAGAGCGGCATTACCGATTCTGTTATAGATATTCCTTCTGAACCATCGAAATTACCCCCGTATTCTAGTTTTCCTTCAGCTTTTGCACCTTTCATCATCTTGACATTACCCACGGCTATCACATCGGAAACAACTGTATTTTCCCCTAGAATTACATCTTCAAAGGATTCGATATTTTTTGCCGTGCTTTTTTCTCCAAGGTTTATTCCTGGCCCTCTCAATCTGCCTTGGATCTCTGTTCTAGGACCTGTATCGATCTCACCTGAGTTGGATTCTAAATGCCCTTCTATGGTCACGTCGTCTCCCAACTTCAATTCCCCTGAGGATTCTACTGGTCCATGGATCACCGTTGAATTACCTATCTCGATATCACTCTTACACTTTACTCCTCCGTTTATTTCGGACCTATCCGGGATCACTGTACTTTTATCGGTCCGGATAGCAAAATCATCTTCAGATTCATATTCATTCACTTTTTGTATCAGTTCATCGTTCTCTTTATTTAACTCTTCCACTTCCTCTTTAAGATCGAAAATTTCGTGTTCCAATGTTTCAATCAGATCTTCGGTATCCTCAGAAAGTTCCCCCTCATCTCTTTCGCTCATCTTTTTGATCAGGTTCATCAGTTGGTTCCCATGATCATCCAATATATTTTTTTTCTCCTTCAATAAGTTTCTTTTCTCATTCTGAAGTTCTTCATTTTTCTTTTTCAACTTTTTTATTTTAACTTTGAGTTTCTTTACATTTTTCCGGTAAGACTCTAGTTTCTCCTCTAGTTCTTTTTTCTTGAACATGATCTACTATTAAGCTAATTCTCTTGGATTATATAAATTTTTTATGAAGTTTAGACGAGTTAGAATACGGTTTTCCCGATTGACTCATACATCTCTTTTTTCTTTTTAAAGTAATCACTACCATCAAAATATATATCTCTATATTTTTTTTCCATCTCGTTATCAAGCTCAGGCTTTATGTTCTCCCACACTCTCTGCCTCATATTCAACTTATCCAGGTATATCTCATCTACACCTAAAGATTCCAATGTTCTTTTTAGCCTGATCAAATCCTCTTTTTTATCATTGATATAGGGGAAAAGTGGTCCTACAAATACCCAAAGGTCTAAATTTTCTTCACTCAATTCTTTTATGGCGGAAAGCCTGTCAGATATAGGGGGAGCGTTCGGTTCAAATTTTTTTCTAAAATTTTCATCTAGAGAGGTGATAGTAAAACCGATATCTGAATCTATGTCTTTTAGGAGGTTTATGTCTCTCTTAACTAGACCGGACTTGGTCTGGATCAGAACAGGGAAATCATGACGCGAAAGCTGTTCCAAACATCTCTTAGTCAATTCACATTTTTCTTCCGCTTCTTGATAAGGATCGGTGACACTTCCTATTCGGACCATACCCTTTTTCTTCTTTTTCAGTTCTTTTGATAAAACGGTAGGTATGTTCCTTTTCACATCTAAGAATTCCCCCCAGGTCCGTTCTTCTCTTAGAACACACGGACTGTAACAGTATCCGCAACCATGAGAACATCCTGTGTAGGGATTCAATGCATAATCAGATTCTAGGCGGGATTTGGAGAGTGCAGTTTTACAACTGGTAAGTGAGATGTCCACACCTTCAATATCGATCTTCGAATATCCTAATTCCAATGTCTATCATCTCCAAATTTGAAATCTTTTTCTTTTGATTCTGAATTTTCACTCAAACTATCTCCAAAATCACTCAGTCGGGTCTGGTAGAGAGAATCTTGAAGGACCTCGCTGTATTTTTTCCAAGTATCTATCTTTATGTCTAAACGCGTAGAGATATAAAATAAGGCGTCTTTCAAATTCTCAAAAGTTTTTGGTTCCTTTTTCAAAGCATCTCTCACGTGTTCCCTCACATTCCATACGCCAACGGGCATTATATATCCCGGATGTGTTTCTCTCAAAATCACCGCTCCAGCCTGTCTTTTTTCCTGTGAAAGTTTTTCAGCAACTGCCAATCTAGCCGCGTAAAAACACCCGCCAATTTCCGCATAATCTGAACGTCCTTCATATTTTTCGTGACTAGATATTATGGCGATATCGTTACCGTGAGGGTTCCAAGCGGTCTCTGGATACCATGCTTCAACCAGCTCATATATCCAGGTTCTTGGTAGCATCAATATCTCCCATCGATTGTCTAGCTCCCAGGTCTCGTATACCCTGTATTCGTCTATAGGTCTGTAGTCTTTAACTTCCTCTCGAAGATTCTTTCCAACGGTATCGTCAACCGCCGTAATGCTCCATCTAGTCGGAACAAACTTTCGATTTTCCTTCAAACCAAATGATCCCACACTGAAGGCTCTTTGTATCTTTGAAATGAGAACGTCCTTTTCATATAGGTTCATGACACCTTTCGTTGCTTTAAGGTCTGTATCGAAATGCACCTTATCCAAACGTTTGTCAAATTTTATCGTTCCCAGATCCAATTTTTCTAGAGGTCCAGATGGGCCATAGGGTTGAACGGAATCAGAGACCGTTATCTTACCGCCTGGTTTTTTCTTGAAGAAAGCTTCGACCTCTGCGGGTTCTTTCGCGAGTGCCATTTGCCTTGTGTACTCGATCAATCTGTTTGAATCTTCGAATTTATCGACCCTTACAGGATGCTTACCTCTGATAAGTTTTGTTCGAGTGTTGACGATATCATCTATATCTCTTCCCACCCAAGTTTCTGGTGTATCGAGTTCTTCAGTGTTACCATGGAAAGGAGGAACTAAAGGTCCGATGTCTACCTTTGGATAACCGTATCTTCCTACAAAAACACCCGGAGGAGAAGAACCTGATATGTCAGTATCATCAACCATCGGTTTAGATTCCATCCGATGATAATACTTGACCATGACAGGACAACGCTCCCTACCACAGAGGTTCTTTGAACCTCTGCATCTGGCGCATCTTTTGCTGGATTGAACGAAATGTTCGTCATCGGCCAAATCTACTTCCATAATTATTCAATATGGTAAAGACAGTTTTTAACACTTTCTATAAGGAAAAAATAGTTTAGAAGTAAAGGTTTTTAGCTAGCAGTATTCCTTTTTGAAATCCTCAAGAATGCTTTTCAACTTTCCCTTATCTTGTACTTCTAGTTCGTATTTCACGTGACTTATCGGTTTATCAGTCTCCAATACTCTCCTGATATCTATCGGGGTACCGGACACAACGACATCACAATCTGAGTTCTCTATCGTCTTTCTGAGATCTTCGATCTGTTCATCAGAATATCCCATAGCAGGTAGAACATCTTCTAGATGAGGATACTTTTCAAATGTTTCTTTTATAGAACCTACCGCGTGCTTCCTTGGATCTATTATTTCGGATGCGCCGTATTTTTCAGCGGCAAGTTTTCCAGCACCAAAACTCATGTCTCCATGTGTCATCGTAGGACCGTCCTCTATAACCAGTACTTTTTTGTCTTTGATCATATCCGGGTCTTCGACCTTGATCGGGGAGTTAGCCCTGACGATCTCAGCATCTGGTTTTACCTCCTCTATGTTTTCTTCCAATGCTTTGATGTCTTCCTCTTCTGCGGTATCACATTTGTTTATTATGCAGATATCTGCCATATTGAGATTAGCTTCGCCCGGATGATAAGTTGTCTCGTGCCCTACTCTATGAGGATCTAGAACTACAAAATGTAAGTCAGGTCTGTAAAACGGCGTGTCATTGTTTCCGCCGTCCCAGACAAGTATATCTCCTTCTTTTTCTGCCTCTCTAAGGATAGCTCCGTAATCTACACCTGCATAAATAACCATACCCTCGTTTATGTATGGCTCGTACTCTTCCCGTTCTTCTATGGTTGTATCTTCTTCATCAAGATCTTTGTAGTCTTCAAATCTCTGAACAGCCTGTTTTTCTAGATCGCCGTATGGCATAGGATGTCTAACTGTAACTAGATCGATCTCATCTTCATTCAAATGTTCACAGATCTTTCTTGTAGTTTGACTTTTTCCTGAACCGGTTCTGGTGGCACAGACAGATATTACAGGGATCCTAGCTTTCAGCATGGTCTCATCATTACCTAGTAAAACAAAATCCGCACCTGCAGATATGACCTCTGAAGCCTTATGCATCACGTATTCGTGGGTGACATCGCTGTAAGCAAATACAACTTCGTCTATCCTTTCTTCTTCTATAGTTTCCACTAATTTCTCTTCAGGGATTATCGGGATGCCTTCAGGATAAAGATCTCCAGAAAGTGCTGGAGGATATCTCCTTCCTTCTATATCAGGTATCTGTGTTGCAGTGAATGCAACAACTTCGAACTCATCATTATCTTTGAAAGCAGTGTTAAAATTGTGGAAATCTCTTCCTGCTGCGCCCATTATCAGTATCCTTTTTTTTCTCTTTTCCATATTGCCACCGGTTTTCCCTATAAGGAAGAACTATATCTAATTTTTGACATAATGATTAAAAAAAAGGGAAAGGGACCTCTTAAATTTACATTACCTATTTTAGCATTGGCTGTATCCACAGTTTGGACAAGTAACGCACCCTTCAGAAAGTGTAAGCATGGCTCCACAGTCAGGACAAGCAGGATTGATCCCTTGAGAGACCATCTTTTCTACTGAGGATTTAGACTCGCCTTCATCGGTCGGAAGTTGTGCTTGTTCGGTCCGTTTTTTACCTTCTTTATGCCATTTTAAAGCTTTAGCCATCGCATCTGGTATAGAGAGTATCTTTTCGCCTTCCTCGAAAGCTATTTCAGGAGACCTTATACCTTCCAACTGATCGATTATCTCTCCGGGAGGTATCCCTGATCTCAGGCATAGTGATATAAGTCTTGCCAATGATTCAGTGAAAGATTGAGTAAATCCACCAGCTCTTCCTATCTGGGAGAAAACTTCGAACAGACCATATTCGTCTTCATTAATAGTTACATAAAGACCACCATATCCGGTTTCTATCTTTTGAGTGGTCCCTTCTACTGTAGTAGGTCTCTCTCTAGGCCTCCGTTCGAAAGTTTCTTCTTCCTCTTTTTCACCTTCGACTTCCATGACCTGTTCTTGTCTAGATCCGCTTCTGTATACTGTTACGCCTTTACATTTCAAATCATAAGCTAGGTCATAAACTTCCTTTATATCTTCTTTTGAAGCTTCATTGGGGAAGTTGACGGTCTTCGATATCGCATTATCGACGTGTTCCTGAAAAGCTGCCTGCATACGGATGTGCCATTCTGGTGTTATTTCGAGGGCGGTCTTAAACAAGGGTTTGATATCATCTGGTACTTCGTCGATGCCGCTCACAGAACCCTGCTTGGCTATTTTTTCCATCAAATCTTCGCTGTAGAAACCCATTTCTTTTGCGAAGTCTTCGAATACTGGATCGGGCATGACCATGGTCTCTCCGTCCAAGACGTTTTTGAGATAAGATACAGCGAACACTGGCTCTATACCACCACTAGTATTGGCGATCATACTCGTTGTACCGGTCGGAGCTATGGTGGTTGTTGTGGCGTTCCTCATCGGTTCCTCGTATTCGGATTCTTCCCAGTTGGGGAATTCTCCTCGCTCTTCAGCGATCTTCTTGCTGACCTCTTTGCTTTCTTGGTGTATGAACTCCATAACTTCATGGGCTTTGTCTATCGCCTCTTCGCTATCATAGGGGATCTCGAGCTGCATCAACATATTGTGCCATCCCATGACACCCAATCCTATCTTCCTGTTCTCGTTCACTTTTTTCCTGATAGCTTCATCCTCTCCTTCATACCCTGTGACATTTGGAAAATCAGATGCATCTATCACATTGTCTAAAAATCGTACCGAGAGATCGACCATCTCTTCAAGATGATCCCAATCGACTTCGCCGTCTTCAACGGCATGAGATAGATTGATGTGTCCGAGGTTACATGCCTCGAAATCCTCCAATGGTTGCTCACCGCATGGATTTGTCGCGTCGATATAATGCTCGGAGTATTTTTCCACATCGAAGGGATTGTCCTCGTTAATCCTATCAAGGAAGAGTATGCCGGGTTCGCCGTTCTTCCACGCCTGGTTCACGATTTTGTCGTAGATCTCCTCCGCATCGAGTTGTCCTTCAACTTCGTCGTTTCGTGGATTTATCAAATCATACTTTTCTCCTTCATTCACGGCCTCCATGAACTCTTCTGTTAGAGCTACAGAGATGTTGAAATTTTCTAGTTCTCCTTCTTCATCCTTAGCCTCGATGAATTCCTCTATATCTGGATGTTGAACGGATAAAACACCCATCTGGGCTCCCCGTCTTTTACCTCCTTGTTTGATAGTATTACACATCTCGTCGTATACTTTCATGAAGGAAACTGGGCCGCTCGCTACACCACCAGTAGATTTTACCGTATCTCCTCTTGGTCTCAATCTAGAGAATGTATAACCTACACCTCCTCCTGATTGGAATATCTTAGCAGCATTTTTCACCTGCTGAAATATACTCTCCATATCATCTTGAGGTGACAAAACAAAACAGGCGCTCAATTGCCCCAACTCCAGTCCCGCATTCATCAAAGTAGGTGAGTTGGGAATGAAATCTAAATTTATTAAGGCATCAAAAAATTCTTCTTCCTCTTTCTCTATCTTCCTATCGTCGTCGTACTTTTCGTTTACTTCCGCAACAGCGTAAGCAACTCTTTGGAACATCTCTTCGGGAGTTTCAACGACGTTTCCTTCTTTATCTCTTTTTAAGTATCTCTCTTTTAGAATCTTTTTAGCGTTTTCGGTGAGTTTTTCGCCGCTCATGAAATATTACCTCGATGAGTTCTGTAATGAAAAACCAAGTTAAGAATATTCCGATTTATCCCTAAAGATATTAAATCAAGTATATTTATAAGAAGAAAATTCAATATTTTTGGATTTTAGATATAGATACGGTAGTTATTTCAAAAAGTTAATTAGGAACAGGTTCTAAACTAGTCCTGTGATAGCATCGCAAAGAAAGAAGCCGTTATCGTAATAGATATGATAAATGACTTCGTGACCGGTAAATTGGGCAGTGAAAACGCTGAAGCTATAGTTCCAGATGTTACATATTTACTTGAAAAAGCGAGTGAGAAGGAGATACTGAAAGTTTTCGTTCAGGACAGGCATCAGGAAGATGATCCTGAGATCAAACACTGGGGTCCACATGCTATGGAGGATGAAGAAGGATCTGAAATAATACCTGAACTGGAAGGATTTCCTAACCGTAAATTACCTAAGAGGTTCTATGATTCTTTTTATAAGACCGACTTAGAGCTAACACTCAGACAACATCAGATAGAACGAGTCATCCTTACCGGCGTTACCACTGATATATGTGTGCAGAACACGGCTGCAGGTGCCTTTTACAGGGATTATGAAATCAAAGTTGTGGAAGACTGCACAGCCTCGATGGAAGAAGAAAAAAAGGAGATTTCATTGGATTACATGGAAGAGGTGTTCGGTGCGGAAATTGTCGATAGCGATGAAGTTGTAGAAAAATGGTAAAATAAGAACAAAAATGTTGTCACATGACGATTAATTTTAAATAAGGCAATTCTCAATCAGGTGGGGCATGATTGATTTTAGTCCTCGGGAGGAAACAAAAACATGATACGTTTTGGTCCAAGCGGTATTCCCCTTTCCTGCAAGGGAAGAACACTCGAAGACGGGATAAAGGATGTTCACAAACTTGGACTAAATGCCTTCGAGGTTCAATTTCTTAGGCCTAAGGTGAGAACTAGGCCTGTAGAGGAAGAAGAGGTTGGATTGAAAGCTAAAGAAGTTCCCGATAAATTCGTCATAGGTGTGAATAAAGGACGGGATTATCGTGAGATATTTGTAGATGACTTGGATAAAGAACTCGAAAGAGGCGACATGCTGCATTCCATTACTGGGGGCGTAGCAGAAGAGTTCCATAAATTTCCACGTTTAGCTAGATTGAGTAAAGAATTGGACGTGAAGATGTCACTTCATACACCTTATTACATCGAGCTGAGCGAGAATGATTCCGAACCACTTGAAAAATCGAAGAGAGCTTTCAAATACGGAGCTGTCATGGCCGATCAGATTGAAGCTGACACCATCATAACTCATCTTGGCTTGAGAAAAGAAGATCAAACAGAAGATTATCTTGAAGAATCAGCCGTTGAAAATCTTAGAGAGTTGAGAGATTGGATATCTGAAAATTGTGAAACTGACATGAAGATCGGTTTGGAAACGCAGACCGGAGAAGACGTATATGGGAATCTTGACGAGACTCTAGATGTTTGCAGTCAGGTATCAGGAACAGTACCGGTCATAAATTTCGCCCATATTAAGGCTGAGGAAGAGCATCCGCTCGAAGACGAAGAAGACTTTGCGGAAATTTTTGACATGTGCAAAAAATTCATTTCAGATGAATATTACGTTACGTTCTCTGGTGTAGAAAAGAGAAGAAGGGATGAATGTAGGCTGACCCCGATCAAGAGAGGCGATCTTCAATTTGAAGATTTAGTTTATCACCTCATCAAAACCGACGAGAACGTGACCATCATTTCAACGTCTCCACTCAAGGAGCACGATGCGATGTACATGAAAGTCATCTTTGAGAGGATCTATTCTCGAGAAATAGGTAAAGAATTGAGGCGGAAAAATGAATAAAACATTGATCGAATCAGCGGAGTATATTTTGGAATCGATAGAGTACTCTTTTGATAATCTGAATTGTGAAAGTATCGAAAAAACAGTAGAATTGCTGACATCTGCCAATAACGTTTTTGTCTACGGATCGGGTAGGTCTGGACTGGTCGGAAGAACCTTTGCGATGCGATTGATGCAGCTCGGTTTAGAATCTTTTTTCATCGGGGAAACTATAACTCCCGCTGTTAAACCCGGAGATTGTGTGTTTTTCGTCTCCAAAACGGGTGAAACTCAAACTGCGATCCAGGCTGCCGAAATAGTCGATGACCGTGTAGAGAATTCTGACATAATAGTTTTGACTGCAAGTCCAGAATCCACATTGGCGAAACTAGGTGACGTAGTGATCCCTCTAAAAGCTATCGATAACATCGAGAAAAATAGAAAACTTGCTCCTCTTGGGACCATTTTTGAAGATACTGCGATGATTTTCCTTGATGGTTTGATCGCGGTCTTAATGGAAGAATTGGATGAGTCCGAAGAGGATATGAAAGACAGACATCCGATCTTGATCTGAGCTCCGAGTTCTAAAG
>Ga0207421_10000522_pt1 | contig 49230 bp, 46 predicted proteins | sample SodLakKL_010_SED_4_FD_187542 | JGI IMG/M metagenome (GOLD analysis project Ga0207421, IMG submission 187542) | Alkaline sediment microbial communities from Lake Tanatar, Kulunda Steppe, Russia - 8KL_010_SED (SPAdes) (version 2) | ecosystem: Environmental > Aquatic > Non-marine Saline and...
CGCATAACCGAGTTCTTCGAGCCGTATTCTGTAGCGCTCAAGCTCGTCGCGCGGAACCTCGGGAAGAACCACGCGGTGGAGCCCGCCCTCGCTTGTTTCGATACGCGCCTCAATGCCTGCGTATGCAAGGCGCGAAATCAATGCGTCGGCGTTGCTCCGACTCCCGAATGACGCTACCTGGATGATCTGGTAGTTCTTGATCTCGGGGTACTCGATGATCTCGAGCAGGACCGGGGCGAGGCCGCGTCCGGCAATACCGATGGCCTCGGCGGCCGCGCGCGAGAGGTCGATGATTCTTCCCTCGACGAACGGGCCCCGATCGTTAATGCGTACCGTTACCTCGGCGCCGGTCTCGACGTTGACGACCCGCACGATCGTATCGAACGGCAGGGTGCGATGGGCGGCGGTGAGTTCGTTGGTGTCGAAGATCTCGCCGTTGGCGGTCATGCGGCCTTGGAACTTGCCGCCGTACCAAGACGCGATACCCTCCTCGGAGATACTGAGCTCGCTCGGTGCGCGAGAAACGCGTGTTGCACTCGGCATACGCGGGTCGGGCATCGCTTGGAGCGTTGAATGCAGCCCGGCGAGCAGATGCAGCCCGGCAAGCAGCAAGACTGCGAGTACCGACCGCCACGCGAAAGGTAGACGACTCATACCACGAGTATCGGCTGAGCACCAATAACTGTAAAGCAGTAGGCCGCCCTACGGCCCGGCGGTTCGTTGCATCGCGGTCGCCCATCGACTATAATGCGCAACCATCATGAACAGCTCAAGTAATCAGCCAAACGCACAGCCGGTGCATTGGGCCGACATAAACGCCGAGAAGATCGTGCGCGAGAAGGGCTCACCCCAGGATCGGCCGCACGATCACTACACCTGCGCTTCGGGTATCACACCGTCCGGAACGGTGCATATCGGCAACTTCCGTGAGATCATCTCTGTTGAGCTCGTTGTCCGGGCCCTGCGGGATCGCGGCTACCGTGCACGCTTCATTTATTCCTGGGACGACTACGACGTATTCCGAAAGGTTCCCAGCAATGTTCCCAACCGTAAGGAGCTCGAGCAATACCTGCGCATGCCGATCACACTTGTACCCGACCCGGCCGGGGTGGATGAGAGCTACGCGCGCGCGAACGAGCGCGAGCTTGAGGCTTTGCTCGATGTTGTAGGGGTGGAGCCGGAGTATATCTATCAAGCCGAGCGCTACCGCTCGTCACGGTACGCCGAGGGTATACGAACCGCGCTCGAGCGCAGGAATCGCATTCGCGAGCTTCTGAACGAACACCGTAGCGAGCCGCTACCCGAGGATTGGTGGCCGGTCTCGGTGTTCAGCGGGTATACCAACAAGGATACGACTACGGTTCTCGACTGGGACGGAGAGTGGGGTCTTACGTACCGTTGCGATGAGACCGGGAACACCGAGACGGTGGATCTTCGCTCAACCGCCCTCGCAAAGCTGCCGTGGCGGATCGACTGGCCGATGCGCTGGGCTTACGAATCGGTTGATTTCGAACCGGCAGGCAAGGATCACCACTCCGAGGGCGGCAGCTTCGACACCGCGCGCGGCGTTGTGCGCGAGATCTACGAGTTTGCGCCGCCGGTGACGTTCCAATACGACTTTCTCAGCATTAAAGGGCGGGGCGGCAAGATCTCTTCCTCGAGCGGCGAGGTGATCGGGTTACGCGAGGTGCTGGAGGTGTATCAGCCTGAGCTTGTGCGCTACCTCTTTGCCGGGACGCGCCCAAACAGCGAGTTCGCGATCTCGTTCGATCTTGACGTGATAAAGATCTATGAAGACTACGATAAATGCGAGCGGATCTACTTCGGGCTCGAAGAGGTCAACGAGAAGCGTCGCGCCAAGGAGGCGCGTATCTACGAGTTGTCGCAGGTTCGCGGGCTTCCCGAGCGCGTCGCGCCGCAGCTCGCGTTCCGGCACCTCTGCAACCAGGTGCAGATTACCGACGGCGATATCGGCAAGGCTCTCGAGCTGGCGCTCGGCGCCGAGACGCTTGCGGGGCTCAGCGAGCCGGAGCGCCGAAGGCTCGAGCGCAGGGCGAAGTGCGCGTTGTTCTGGGTGCGCCGCTTCGCGCCGGAAGACTACCGCTTCGAGTTGGCGCGTTTCGACACCGCTCCGGTGGTGCTCGAGGAGAAAGAGCTTTCAGCAGTTCGCGGCGTTGCCGCGCTTATTGAACGGCGATTCGATGAGCTAAACGAGAAGCAACTGCAACAAGCGCTCTATGATCTCGCGCGAGAACTCGAACTCGAACCCAAGACGATGTTTCTCGCTATGTACCGAGTGCTCATCGGTAAGGAAAAAGGGCCGCGGCTGGCGGGCTTTCTGAAGACGATCGGCCGCGCTCGGTGCCTTGAGATTCTCAATCAGTATCGAACAGAGAAAGGAACGGCGTGATGGGAAGCGATGATTTGAAACAACAGTTGGGTGTTCGCGCGGTAGATGACTTTGTGCTGAGCGGGATGCGGGTGGGGCTCGGAACCGGTTCAACCGCGATCTGGGCCGTGAAACGACTATCGGAAAAGCTGCGTTCGGGAGAGCTCGAGAGCGTCGTCTGCGTGGTTACCAGCAGTCAAACCGAGCTCGAGTGTGAGGCGCTCGGCATTCCGATCTATAGTTTGAACCACGCTTATATCGGCGGCATGCTCGATGTTACAATCGACGGCGCCGACGAGATCGAGCCCTCGGGCTGCTTGTGCAAAGGTGGCGGCGGCGCGCTCACGCTCGAGAAGATCGTCGCTTATAACTCGAAACGGGTGGTGATCGTCGCCGAGGAGCGAAAGTACGTAGCCGAGCTCGGCAAGACTTTTCCGATTGCGGTCGAGGTGGTGCGCGCGGCGCGGCTCACGGTGACGCGAACGCTCGAGTCTATGGGAGCACAGGTGGAGCTTCGGATGGCGGAGCGCAAGATGGGGCCGGTGATCACCGACAACGGTCATCTCTTGCTAGACATCACGATCCCGCACGCCTTCGACCCTACCGGTCTCGAGCGCGAGCTCAACGCCGTTCCGGGAGTTGTTGAGAACGGTCTGTTCAGCGGCGGGCAGTTCACGGTGTACTTGATGAAGCCGGACGGCTCGCTGCGGGTGCTGGAGTAACGCTCGGTTGGGGCCGTTCGCTCGCCCGAGGCCGCTCAGTTGACGAGGCGAGTAAGCAGATGTTCCTGCCGGCGCCAGCCGGGGTTCACCTTGACGCGCAGGTCTAGGTGTACACGATAGGGAAACACGCGTCCGATCTCCCGTTGGGCGGCTTGCCGGATCTCCTTGATGCGCCGCCCTCCTTTTCCCACGAGCATACCCTTCTGGCTTTCGCGCTCCACGATCAAAAACGCTCGTATCCACAGTTGTTCCTCGGGCTCTTCTTCGTCGGCCTGCCCCCCGGCCTGCCCGGCCTGTCCGGCCTGTGACGCGTGAGGCCTGCGCGCCGGGCTGCGCTCGCGCAGCTCCATATCGCCTATCTCAACGTAGAGAGCGTGCGGGAGCTCCTGTCGCGTCTGCAGCACCGCCTGCTCGCGGATCAGCTCCGCGACGCGGAACTCGGGGTCTTGGTCGGTATAGAACTCCTCGGGGTACAACGCCTCACCGTCAGGAAGCAACTCCAGCACCGCGTCGCGCAGCTCGGCGAGCCCTTCGCCGCGCACCGCCGAGGTTTGAAGCTGCGTTGCGTTCGGGAGTTCGGCCGCGATAAGCTCCTCGTGCGCCGGCCCTCCGGCCGAGCGCGGGAGGTCGGCCTTGTTGAGGCATACCACCACCGGCAGCCCGGTTTGCCTGACCAGCCCTGCGATGAACTCCTCCTCACGCCCCACCGGGCGGGAAAGATCCAAGACGTAGAGTACTCCATCAACCTCCTCGAGCCCCCCAAGCACGAGCTCGCGCATGTGGCGATTGAAGCGTTTACGCGAGTTATGCAAGCCGGGTGTGTCGAGAAAAACCGCTTGGCCCCGCTCGGTAGTGATGATTCCGCGGATCTTGTTGCGCGTAGTTTGCGGCGTGGGCGATACGATCGCGACTTTGTGTCCGCATAGCGCGTTTATGAGACTGGATTTACCGGTGGACGGACGCCCGACCACAACGACGAAGCCTGATTTGAACCCGCCTTCTTTCATCGCGAGGTAATTCCTAGTATATTAGCGCCTATAACGCAATACCGATGCAACAAGGGAGCAGTCTACTATGCAGAACCGAGTGAGGTCTACGATTAGGGCCACCGATGAGGATACGCAGGATCAAGACAACGAGCGCGCCGGCGAGATGCTTGTGCAGAAGATGCTCAAGACACGCACCATTCTCGTCTCCGGCGAGATCAACAAGAGTCTTGCGGAGCGCGTCGTTCGTCAGTTGTTTCTCTTGGAGGACGCCGGCGACGACCCGGTGCGGGTTTTCATCGATTCACCGGGAGGCGACGCCGATGCCGGGTACGCGATCTTCGATATGCTGCGCTTCATCACGCCTCCGGTTTACACCGTCGGCATGGGGCTGGTCGCCAGCGCCGGTGCGTTGATCTTGCTCGCAGCCGAGAAGGAACACCGCTTCGGCTTGCCGAACTCGCACTACTTGATTCACCAACCGAGCTCGGGAATGCGCGGTGTCGCCACCGATATCGAGATTCACGCCCGCGAGATCGAGCGCACGCGCGAGCGTATCAATGTCTTGATCGCGGAAGAGACCGGGCAAGATCTGGAGAAGGTCGCGAAAGACACCGACCGCGATTTCTGGATGGGCTCCGATGAGGCCAAGGAGTACGGCTTGATTAACCGTATCGTCGCGAGAAGAGCGGAGATCGAGGAATGAACGAGCCGCGGATGCCGGCCGACGAGGCGGTTCCGTTCGCCGGGCTCGAGGAGCTGGACCTCCCGCGTCACGTGCGGTACCACCGCGGCAAGGTTCGTGACGTGGTGGTGCTCGAGGACCACCTGCTCATCACCTGCAGCGACCGCGTCTCGGCGTTCGACCGCGTGCTCGACCTCGTTCCGGATAAGGGCGAGGTTCTCTCGCGTCTCTCGAGCTTCTGGTTTGAGCGCACCGCCGAGATCATCGAGAATCATGTCGTGCGCGAGGTCACCGGGCGTAGCTCGCTGGTGAAGCGCTGCAAGCCGTTGCCGGTTGAGGTGGTAATGCGGGGTTACCTCACCGGATCGGCCTGGCGCGATTATCGCGCCGGCAAGCCGGTTTCGGGCATCCGCTTGCCGGACGGGCTTCGAATGAACGACCGCCTCCCGGAGCCGATTCTCACTCCCTCCACCAAGGAGCAGCACGGCGCGCACGATCGTCCGATCTCGCGTGAGGAGCTGTTGAGCTCGGGTTTGGTGGAAAATAGTGTCTGGCAACAGCTCGAGCAGGCCGCGAAGCAGCTGTTCGCTGCCGGGACGCGGTATGCCGCCGAGCGCGGACTGATACTGGTGGACACCAAGTACGAGTTTGGGCTGCTTGACGGCAAACTGGTCTTGATCGATGAGCTGCACACGCCCGATTCGTCGCGCTACTGGTGCTCCGAGAGCTATGAGTCTCTCCTGGAAGCCGGAGAGCCCCAGCAGATGCTCGACAAAGAATACCTGCGCGCCTGGCTGATGGAGCGGGGGTTTCAAGGCGACGGCGAGGCACCTCCAATCCCCCCCGAGGTCATCGCGGAGCTCAGCCGACGATACCGTAGCGTCTACGAGCGACTGACCGGAGAGAAATTTGCCCCAATTTCGCGCTCAAGCGAAGCAGAACGCGCCGCAATCCTGTCTTTACTAGATGAGGGGGCATAACCGAGCTTCCTCGTCCAGGGAGGTGCGGTATGCAAACACTGCGAACGGCGGTTTCGGCTTTCTTGAGTGTAACGGTCTTGGGGGCGCTGCCGGCGCTTCTGGCGCTTTCGGCTTGTGAGCTTCTCGACGTCGGCGGCTCCGGCGTAACCGGCGTCACCGTGATGAACTACAACGTCGAGAATCTGTTCGACGATGTCTCGGACGGCACCGAGTTTCGCGGTTTCGACCCTGCTCACGACGACTGGGACACGCGTAGTTATCACGCTAAGCTCGACAACATCGCGGCGGTGGTCGAGGCCGCGGTCTCCGGGGGGCCGGATATTCTTGCGCTCCAAGAGATCGAGAATCCCCGTGCCTTGCAGACCTTGGCCGATGAGTATCTGGGACGCTTCGGGTACGACGAGGCAGTCATGGTGCAGGTGCCCGGAATTGCGTTCAATGTGGCGCTGCTGTCTCGGTTTCCGGTGCGCCGGGTGGCTTCGCATCGGTTGCGCCCCGATCCTCCGGCACGGCTGCGGAACATCCTTGAGGTTGAGCTCGCGGTGGACGGTCAGCGCTTGATCGTGTTCGTGAATCACTGGAAATCGAAGCACGGCGGGGGAGCCGAGGTCACCGAGCCGTTGCGCGTCGCGGCCGCGGAGCTGCTTCGACTGCGCCTCTTCGAGCTGCTTTCGCAAGATTCCCAGGCGCAGATCATCGTGCTCGGGGATCTAAACCTGAGCTACGACGAGTACCGACGCGTTGAGAAAGCCTATCAGACCGCTCTCATTCCAAAGAGCGCCGCATACCCGCAGGAGTATCACCGCTCGAGTCTATTCGTAACCGACGAGGCGGCGCGCGCCGGTATACGCGGCGATAAGGTGGTTCTCTACACTCCATGGAAGGGCGCGGACGAGCGCGGGAGTTATGTCCATCAGCAAGACTGGTATACCATCGATCACATGCTGTTCAGCCCGGCGATGCTGAGCTCCGACGGGCTCGAGCTCAAGAGCTTCTCGGTTGTAAGGGAGGAGTTCATGCTGAACCGTTTTGGAGAGCCGCTGCGTTGGGATGCTGCAACGCGCAGCGGTTTCTCAGACCACCTGCCGTTGCTCGCACGCCTGCGAAAGCACTGAGGAGCGGCGCGGCCGGCACTCCCGAAATACACGAAGCTGTGGTGCCGCCGCTGTGGTGCCGTTCGGTCTACCACAGCTCGAGTGCGCGCATGCGCTGTTCCAGCTCGCTCTCCCAGCCCCGATTGGCTCGCGGATTTGCCGGGCTTGGGTGCAGCAGTTCGGCGACCTCCGGCGCCGACTCACCGCCGGAGGCGATCTGCTCGGCCACAGCGGCGATACGCAAGCGCGCGTAGCGTCCGATCCCGATCGCGACCCGCGGCTCCAGCGTGCGAATCACAGTCGCGGCGTGCCGATCGCAGGCGGCGGTGAGCGCGTCGCGTTCCGCCGGTGCGAGTTTGTCTGGGGTGCGGTTGCGTCCGGAGTCCTCGATGAACAACAGCGGGCAGTAGTTCGCCACAAAGTGGTGGGCAAAGAAATGCTCGGGGGACTTGAAGCGTCGTTGAAACGCGCCCCATAGGCGTCGTCCGCTTACCTCGCTGCGGCGACACGCGAGGCCCTCGATCGGGCGCTTGGGGTGCTGGACCGGCCTCTCAGCGGAGGGTTCAACCGGTTCGTCTAACTGCAGCCAGTTGCGCACCGCGCCTACCTCACCGAACGGGATGCCGGTCTGGGCCATTCCCCAAGGTCCCGGATTCATTCCGAAAAACACGACCTCCTTTGGGCCGTCCCCAAAGCGTTCGAGATAGGCCTGATGCATCGCAAACGCGTACTCCAGTGGATTATAGACATGCGTGACCGGGGGTGCGAATCTAAGCTCCGCGACCTCATCACGCAGAGCTGTGGCGGCAGAGACGAGGCGTCCGGCACGGCTCGGCGGCTCGGCGGCGGGTCGGTGCTGTTGATCCATGGCGCGCAGTGTAACATGCTCGGCCCGGATTGACAGCCGAGTCTGCCGTACCTATAGTTGGCGCTCGAGTCTATGAATATCGTCCTGTTTCACCGCGATGAGTTTGAGCCGGGCACTGCCCACGAGCTTCGGTTACCGGTACACGACGCACGTACTAAGCATATCCTCGAGGTATTGCGGCGCGAGCCTCACGAAACCTTTCGCGCCGGTGTCGTGAATGGCGAACTCGGCCATGCCGAGATCGTGCGCCGCGAAGAAGCGATGCTCCGGCTGCGTTTCCACCCCGAATCGGACGCGCCCGATTCGTATCCGGTGGCGGTGCTGCTCGGACACCCGCGTCCTATACAGCTGCAGCGCATTCTGCGCGATCTGGCGGCAATCGGTGTGGGTAACGTGGTTGTAACGCACACCGAGCTCGGAGAGCGTTCGTACTTTCAAAGCAATATCTGGGTGGGCAACGGGGTTGAGCGCAGTCTCGTAGAGGGGGCCGCGCAAGGCGGTAACCCGCGCCTGCCGGTGGTGGTACGCGAACACAACCTAAAGCGTGCAATTGACCGCATCGAGATGCTCGAGCCCCGGCCTTCTACGCGTGTTGTGTTTGATCTCTGCGAGAACGCCGCCCGCGTCGCGGAGCTCAGCGATTTCACGCCTCCGGTTGTGTTTGCGGTGGGCTCGGAGCGCGGATGGAGTGCGGGTGAGCGTGCGCTATTGGCGCGGGCGGGCTACCGGAGCGCGCGCTGCGGGCTGCGGGTGTTGCGCACCGAGACCGCCGCAGTAGCGGCCGCGGCGCTGGTACTCTCAAGACTCGGCATCATGTAGCGGGCTTTGCGAGGGAGCGCGGTGTGTTGTGCAGGTGGCTTCGTTGTGCACGCGGCTTCCGTTGTAAACGCGGGCGCTTTCTTTTCAACCGCGGAGCGCTGTGGTACTATAGGCACAAAATCTGAGGAGGCCGTTGTTGAGCTCAATCCTGGTTGTCGATGACGACGAAATGAGCCTTGTCGTAATCCGAAACGCGCTTCGCAAAGAGGGATATGAGGTCCATGCCTACGACTCGCCGCAGGCCGCATTAACCGAGTACGAGGCGGGTCGCTACGATCTCGTGATCTCCGACTACTTCATGCCGGAGCTGAACGGGGACGACCTTCTCGAACGCATCCGGCGACTAGACAGTGAAACGCCGTTCGTATTTCTCACCGCAAACACCGATATCAAGCTTGCGATCGAGCTGGTGAAGTCCGGCGCCGACGATCACATCGTTAAACCGATCGTGGCCGAGGAACTGGTATTTCGTGTCAACAAGAACCTTCAGGAACGCGAGAACCGGCGCGTTCGCGCGGAAGCCGAACGCGAGCGGCAGTTGCTGGAACTCGAGAACCAACGGCTCGTGAACTGGCGCAACCTGTACGCCACCAAGGACATTAAACAGACCGAGCAAATGATCGATCTTCTAGGGCGTACCGTAAACCAATCCGGCGGGTATCTCTGGCTCGATCTGCTGAAGGGCGATCTCGAGGAGGCCGACAGCGGACATTACAAGGTCGGCAAAGAACTCGTTGAGATGATCATCACCGCCGCCGAGAGTCAAAAGCAGATCTTCGACTACATAACCTTCATTGGCCGCATCGATGAACTCGAGATGGAGTTTGAGGAGCACGATCTTGCGCAGTTCATCAAGCAGCTCGATGAGTACATGCGAACGGAGCTTGCGGCGATCTCGAAGCACGACCCGCGACGGTACGTTCCGATGACCCCCAAACAACGGCCGACCGGCATCATCGCGGTTTCGGAGCAGTACATTCTCAAGGTTGTACGTGAGCTGCTCATTAACGCGGTGAAGTACTCAAAGCCCGGCACTCGAATCATTACGTCGTTCGACACCGTAACGTCCGACGGCGATTCACGGCTCGAGATCACGGTTCGAAACGTGCCTCGCCCGTTGCAAGCAAGAGACTCGGAGGGCCGCCAGGTTGTAGGCGTTCCGTACGAGTATTGCGAGCTCGTATTCGATCTGTTCTACACCATCGAGGCGTTCCCAACCTACTTCGAGGGCGAAGACTGGAGCGACGGAACCGGCTTGTACTTGGCGCGCAAGCTGATTGCGAAACACGGTGGGTGGATGCAGGCGGCCAACGCGGTGAATTACATCGGCGACTCGCCGGAGACATTTACAAAGTTTACGGTGACGGTCCCGTACAAGCAAAGGAGTTCCTAACATGAGCGATACTATTCTCATCGTCGATGACTCGGTCTCGATGCGACAGATGACTTCCATGATTCTCAAGTCCGGCGGCTACGAGGTCCTTGAAGCCGCCGGCGGCGACGAAGCACTGAAACAGTTTTCAAACGACGTGAAGGTAGTGATTACCGATTACAACATGCCCGGCATGAACGGCGTAGAGCTGATTCGAACGATTCGCTCGGGGGCCACCAATAAATCGGTACCGATCTTGATGCTCACGACCGAGAGTGAGGAAGCCAAGAAGAACGAAGGCCGTGATGCCGGAGCCACCGCCTGGATCACCAAGCCGTTTGAGAAAGAGACCTTACTCAAGACGATTAAGAAGATCTCGGGCGAGGTATCGTTTTAGCGATGCTCGAAACCGAGATGACAAGCGCAAACGGAGAAAACGTTGTTGCGCTGCGGGGCGAGTTATCGCTGGCCGAAACTAAGGCAATACGCGATGCGCTGCTTGCCGGGTTGGACGGCGCGCGGACTGTTCGTGTCGACCTGCGCGAGGTCACCACGCTCGAGCTGCCCGGGCTACAGCTGTTGTACGCCGCGCGGGCCGAGGCGCTCAAACGCGGTGTCGGTCTGTTGTTCGATGCCGGAGACAACCAAGCGCGGCTTGAGCGCATGTGCGAGTTTGCGGGCCTTGCGGCGATCAGCGACGTAGCGCCTTCGGATCAGGAATAAGGAACTCGATGAGCCTATCTACCGATCCCTTGGAAACATTCCGAGAAGAAGCGAAGGAGCTGCTGGTAACCCTCGAGGAGAGCCTTATGGCGCTCGAGGAGGAACCGCAAGACCATCAGCTTATCGATACGGCGTTTCGCGCCCTTCATACAATCAAGGGCTCGGGCAACATGTTCGATCTCGACCGCCTGGTGGCGTTTGCGCACACCGTAGAAACAGTGTTCGCTGCGCTTCGCGACGGTTCGCTTGAGCTCGACCGCCGGCTTACCGATCTGTCGTTGACCGCGAAAGACCATTTAGCCGATCTACTTGCCCTCGGTGACGGCTCAGACCCCGAGATCGAGCAGCGCGACCGCGAGCTAAGCTCAAGGTTCACGGCGTATTTGCCGGAAGGCGGCGCCGCCTCTGCCGAGTCGGGCGGCTCGGCAGAGGCGGATGTTGGTGAGGCTACGGCGCACGACGGACCCGAGGCGGGAGTCGCCGATGACGAGCTCAAGGACGAAGCGAAGGACTCCACCTATCGGGTTATCCTCAAGCCGTCGCTCGAGACGTTCCGTATCGGCGGAAATCCGCTACTGTTGATCAGCGAGCTTCAGGAGCTCGGTCAGACGCTCGTCATGGGTTTTGTGGCCGATGTTCCGCCGCTCTCCGAGATCGATCCGGAGGGTTGTTACCTGCATTGGGACATTCTCGTGACCACCGCCGCCGGTGAGGACGCGGTTCGGGACGTGTTTTTGTTTGTAGACGGGGAGATCGATATTCGCGTTGTCGACGAGGGCGGCTTCTTCGATACCGATATCAACTATAAGCGCCTCGGCGAGATTCTTGTAGACCGTGGCGAGATCAAACCCGAGGATCTTGAACACGCGATTGGATCGAAAGACTACCTCGGCGATGTGTTGATCCGGTCGGGCTATGTGACGCAGGAGCAGGTGCAGTCCGCGCTCAGCGAGCAGAACTACGTGCGCAAGATGCGTGAGACCCGACGGCAAACCGAGAGCAGCTCCACGATCAAGGTACAGACCGAGAAGCTCGATGAGCTCGTCAATCTCGTCGGCGAGTTTGTGTCGTTGCACGCAAACATCGCGATGCTTGCCGAACAGAAAGGCGATCAGGACGTTCGTTCGGCCGCCGAGCAGATGGAAGGATTGATCAGGCAGGTGCGCGATCTCTCGATAGACCTCCATATGGTGCCGGTGGACCTGTTGTTCAGCGGGTTTCGGCGGCTGGTGCGCGATCTCTGCGCCGACCTCGGTAAGGATGTGCACCTCGAGTTGGAAGGAACCGAGACCGAGCTCGACAAGAATGTCGTAGACGCGCTCAAGGATCCGCTCCTGCATCTGATTCGAAACAGCATAGATCACGGCATCGAGACGCCGGAGGAGCGCAGCGCCGCCGGTAAGGAGCGAGCCGGGCGCCTTAAGCTTTCGGCGTACTACGCCGGTGCGCATGTGGTAATCGAGATAGACGACGACGGCGCGGGGCTGAACGCCGAACGTATTCGCGCCAAGGCGGTAGACAGGGGTTTGATCTCGGCCGAGCTCGAGCTCAGCGAGAGCGAGATTCAGGGGTTGATCTTCGAGCCCGGCTTCTCCACCGCCGAGAACGCAACCAATGTATCGGGCCGCGGCGTCGGGATGGATGTGGTCAAGCGCAATATCGAGAATCTCGGCGGGAGCATTCGGGTGCGTTCGCAGCAAGGTGTCGGGACGAACATGAAGATTCGCATTCCTCTCACGCTCGCGATTGTCGAAGGCTTGCTCGCGCGCATCGGAGACGGCATGTACTTGATCAATCTCGCCTATATCGTCGAGTGTCTTGAACTCGCGGATGTCGTCGACGACAGTGGCGATCAAATCATTGATTTTCGTGGTGAGATCGTACCGTACCTCGACCTCAGACGATTTTTTCGCCTCGAGGCCTCCGAGAACGGCGGCGGACAGGTGGTCGTGGTTGCTATCGACGACCGGAAGGTGGGACTAGTGGTGGACGGAATCCTCGATAAGTATCAGAGCGTCATTAAGTCGCTCGGCAAAGTCTATGAGCGCGCGCAGGGCGTATCGGGTGCAATCATTCTCGGCGACGGGCGCCCGGCGCTGATGCTGGATGTCGACCGGCTGGCGCGTGTAACGCGCGAGGAGCTGCGCTAATGGATGGAGGAACCGAAAGCCGGGCCGCGGTGAACGCCGAGGAGCTGGTAGCGCATATCGAAGAGGAACGCGAGAAATACCTTGTCTTTCGAGTCGCGGACGAGTTGTACGCGATCACGGTGTCGGCGGTGGAGGAGGTGGTCGACGCAATGCCGGTCACCTACGTACCGCGCTCACCCGCGTTTTTGCGCGGTATCATCAATCTGAGGGGTCGCATTATCCCGGTTATGGACTTGCGGGCGCGGCTCGCGCTCGAACATCACGAGCAGGACCAAGACAGCTGTTTCATGGTCGTGCGGTTCGAGCTCGGCGATCGCGAGGTGGCCCTTGCGGTAGTGCTCGATGCGGTCGAGGGCGTGCTCGACCTCTCACCCGATCAGATCGATCCACGTAGCTCGATCGGGGGCCGCGCCGAGGAAGCGATCGTTGCCGGACTCGCGCGTGACGGTGAGCGCATCCTTTTGCTGGTTGACCCTCGGCAGCTTCTGACCGAGGAACTGCTCGAGGCCGCGTTCGCTGCGATCTGAGCGCCCGCGGCGGCGCGCTCGCTGCATTGATTACTCAATTGATTGATAAATCGTCGCGCTTCTACTACGATACAAGCATGGCGGCAACGGTAGATCCGGCCTCGTTATTGCAGCGTCCCGCGTATATCGTCGGCATAAAGGGTTCGGGAACCGCGGCACTCGCAGAGTTGTTGACGCAGCTCGGCGTTTCGGTCAGCGGCTCCGACACCGAAGAGGAGTTTTTCACCGATCGTATGCTGCGGCGGGCCGGGATCCCGGTGCGCGAAGGCTTCGCGGCGGAAAACCTCCCGAGCGAAGCCGAAACGGTGATATACTCGGCTGCATACGATCCCAACTCGCACCCCGAGCTTGTCGCCGCACGGCGCCGCGGGTTACCGCTTCTCAGTTATACCGAAGCGCTCGGAGCATTCTCGGCCGGCCTTCCGTCGGTCGCGATCGCGGGCGTGCACGGCAAGACCACAACGACGGCGCTTGCGGCCACGCTTCTGCGCGAGACCGATCTCCCGGGGGCGGCCCTAGTCGGGAGCTCGGTTCCGTCGCTCGACGACCGTGCGGTTTACGTTGGGGGCAACCGCTTCTTCTTGGCCGAGACCTGCGAGTACAAGCGCCATTTTTTGTCGTTCCACCCGCGCGTTGTGGTTGTGACCAGTGTAGAGCCCGATCACCTCGATTACTACCACGGCTACGACGATATCCGCGACGCGTTCCTCGAGCTCGTGGAGCGCTTGCCGCGCCGGGGAACCCTGGTGTACTGTGCCGACGATCCCGGTGCCTGCGACGTCGCCGAGCGTGCTGCAGCGCGGCGCGACGACCTTCGGGTTGTGGGCTACGGCGAGCGCGCGGAGGGGTTGTACGCGGTGCGCGGCATCGAGCAGGGCGCCGGGGTGTTGCGGTTTCGCGTTGGGGATGAGCGTTCGTGCGCGCCCGCCGGCGGAGGCACGCGGGCGCCGGTACAGGTGGAGCTCACGGTACCCGGTCGGCATAACGCCTTGAACGCGGCCGCTGCGCTCGCGGCGGTTGAGCTCATTGCCGATGAGCTTGGGCTTGCCGGGCGCGGGGCGGTGCGCGGGCGCGCGCCCGCAGCGTTCAAGCTCTTTCGCGGCAGCGCGCGGCGGAGCGAACTCGTCGGCGAGGCTGCCGGCGTTACCGTTCTCGATGACTACGGCCATCACCCAACCGCGATACGAATCACGCTGCGGGGATTGCGCGAGTTCTACCCGGGACGACGAATTGTGGTGGACTTCATGTCACACACCTACACTCGCACCGCAGCGCTGCTCGAGCAGTTCGCGGCGGCCTTGCTGGAGGCCGATGCGGTATTGCTGCACAAGATTTACGCCTCGGCCCGCGAACGCTATACCGGGAGTGTCACGGGCCTCGATTTGTTTGAGCGCGTCTCGCAGCAGCACCGTGGGCCGGTGCGCTACACCGATGAGGTGCTCGACGCGTTACCGATCTGCCGCACGCTTCTGGTGCCGGGGGATGTGTTCGTCACTATGGGCGCCGGTGACAACTGGAAGCTTGGGCGTGCGGTGTTTGAAGAGCTTAGCCACAGGAGGAGAACACCATGAAGGAAAGCATCAAGAGCATGACCGGATTCGCGGTTCGCGAGCATCAAAGCGAAGCGGCCTCGTTCGTGTTGGAGCTCAAGGGCTATAACAACCGCTATCTCGATCTTCAGCTCAACCTGCCGCCGTACCTCGGCGCCGGCGAGCAGGAGTTGCGTGGCACGGTGAGCGAGTACGTGGCTCGCGGAAGAGTGGAGCTCACGTTGCGAGTGCGCGAGATATCTTCCGATCTCGATGTGCGTGTCGACGAAGCAGCGGCCCAACGATACGCCGCCGCGCTACGATCCTTGGCGGCGGCCTCGGGGGTGTTGCCGGAGTTCGGTCTGGCGGAGTTGCTGCAGTTCGAGGGGCTGTATCAGGTGGAACGTAGCCGTGATCCCGAGCACTACCTCGAGCTTGTGCGGCCGGTGTTGACCGAAGCGCTTACCGAGTTCGACGAGGCGCGCCGGCGCGAGGGGCAGGCGATGGTCGATGATCTGCGGGGGCAACTCAGCCGGATCGAGGGTGCGGTGGAGGCCATCGAGGAACAGACGCCGCAGTTGCAGTCTGAGATTCAAACCAACGTGCTGGCACGTTTTCGGGAGTTGCTCGGTGATGCGCTCGATGAGAGCCGCGCCTACAGCGAGGTTGCCGCGCTGCTGGTGCGTTACTCGATCAACGAAGAGCTCGCACGGCTGCGTGCGCACCTCGATAGCTTCAATCGCACATTAGAGTCCGGGGGCGTTCTCGGGAAGAAACTGGATTTTATCTGCCAGGAGTTGAACCGAGAAGTTAACACAATCGCTTCAAAGAGTTATCTTACCGAGATCTCACAGCGGACGATCGAGATCAAGGACGCGATCGAGAATCTGCGCGAGCAAGCACGAAATCTCGAGTAGCAAGACGGAGCTGCGTGTGCAAATCGCAATCTCGGGCAAAAGCGGGTGTGGGAACTCTACGGTGAGCCGCCTGGTCGCCGAAAGGCTCGGCCTGCGCCTTGTGAACTACACATTCCATTCGATTGCCGAAGAGCGCAACATTGAGTTTAAGAAGTTGTGTCGTATGGCTGAGCACGATCCCAGTTGGGACCGTTACCTCGATCGTCGTCAGGTTGAGCTTGCGCGCGAGGGCCCGTGCGTGCTCGGCTCGCGTCTGGCGGTCTGGCTCTTGAAGGAGGCCGACCTCAAGGTCTACTTGACCGCGCCGCTCGAGGTGCGCGCCGGAAGAATCCATCGTCGTGAGAACGGCCGCTACGAGGACGTTTTGGCCGAGACAAAGGCGCGCGACGAGCGCGACCGGCAACGCTATCTAAAACTCTACGGAATAGACAACAACCGCTACGAGTTCGTCGATCTCGTGATCGATACCGAGCCGTACAGTCCCGAAGAGATAGCCGATCAGATTGTAGCGGCCGGCCGCGAGCGGTCGGCGCAGCGGCGTTGAGCCGGTGCCTTCAGCAAGGCGAGGGGAGCTGGAGCGGGGGTGCGCCCGCAAGGCGCACCCGTAAGTCCCATCCGTAGGGCGCCGAACTACCTCGGCGCCCGGGCCGGGTTTGCGCGGCGGCTACCCCACGATCGGAATTACCGTCAACAGTACGCCGGCGGCCACTGCCGAGCCGATAACGCCGGCCACGTTCGGGCCCATCGCGTGCATCAGCAGATGATTGCGCGGGTCCTCTTCCGCGCCCAGTCGGTGGGCGACGCGCGCCGCCATCGGAACCGCCGAAACGCCGGCTGCGCCGATAATCGGGTTAACTTTGGTCTTCGAGAACACGTTCATCACCTTCGCGATCAATATACCGGTAGCGGTTCCGAGGATGAACGCCACCAAGCCTAACAGCACGATCGCGAGGGTATCGGGGCGAAGGAACTCATCGGCGGCGAGTTTGGAGCCGATTGCAAGTCCGAGAAGAATCGTCACGATATTGATGAGCTCGTTGCCGGCCGCGGACGCAAGCCGGTCGGTCACGCCGCTTTCGCGAAGAAGATTTCCGAACATGAGCGCGCCGATCAGCGGCGTTGCACTCGGCAGCAGCAGCACGCAGAGTGTGAGGGCGGCGAGTGGGAAGAGAATCCGCTCGAGGCGCGAAACCTCGCGCAACTGGTGCATACGAATCGAGCGCTCGGTCTTGGAGGTGAGCGCCTTGACGATCGGGGGTTGGATGATCGGAACCAGCGCCATGTACGAGTAGGCCGCCACCGCGATCGCGCCGAGGTAATCGGCCGAGAGCTGCGAAGCGACGAAGATCGCGGTTGGGCCGTCGGCCCCGCCGATGATCGCGATCGAGCCCGCGTCCGCAAGGGTGAAATCGAATCCGAGGTAGGTCGTCATGAAGGCCGCCCCGATCAAGGTGCCGAAGATACCGACCTGCGCCGCGGCGCCGAGTAGCGCCGATTTAGGGTTTGCGATCAGCGGTCCAAAGTCCGTTAACGAGCCGACGCCGACGAAGATCAAGAGCGGAAACAGGCCGTTGTCGATTCCGAATCCGTAGATCTGACCGAGGAAGCCTCCGAACTCGGTCATGACCTCGAGATTCTCAATGTTTACGAACGATCGGGTGATCTCGGCGATATCCACCACCGGGACGTTGGCGAGAATGCCGCCGAATCCGATCGGCAGCAGCAGGAGCGGCTCAAACTGCTTGCGGATTGCCAGGTAGATCAAACCGAACGACACCAACACCATCACGATCTGGCCGAGTGAGGCCGCCGCGATACCGGTTTCGTACCATAACTCGGTAAGGAAGCGAGTGATTTGCATGCGATTAGCCCTCGATGCGAGCGATTACGCGCCCGCTCTCGACGTTGTCGCCGTTGCTCACGAGGATCTCTTTGACCGTGCCGTTCGACGGCGCCGTCACCGGCGCTTCCATCTTCATAGCCTCGAGAACCAGGAGCTGGTCGCCGGCGTTCACCTTCTGGCCCGGCGAGGTGTCTATTCGCAACACCAACCCGGCCATCGGCGCCTCGATATCGATCACCTGGCCGCCTCCGCCGCCGGCCGAAGCAGCATCCGGCGCACCGCTTGAGCCCGCACCGCTTGAGCTTGTGCCGCCGGCCTCACCAGGCTTTACGTCAATCGCGTACTCGCGCCCGTTCACGCGCGCGCGGCCCTGCTCGAGCTCTACGGTGAACGAGCGATCGTTCACGCGCACCTCGTAGCTGGAAGGCGCGCCGCCCGCGGCGCCTCCGGACGCGGCCGCCTCGGCTTTTACCTTTTCTTCCGGCGACTTTTTGCGTACGCCGACTCGAGCTTCACCTTTGAGATACTGAATGCCCTTCTCTTTGCAGGTTGCAGCGATGAAGATGTTCTCGTCCGTCTCTTCGAGATTGTTTTTCTTTAGCTCGGCTCGCGCCGCTTCAGCGCCCTTGTTTGGGTCGCGCTCGTTTATCTCGAGCGGGCTTTCCTCGGTGGGCTCGAGCTCCAGCTGCTCGGCGGCGATCTTAACGACTTCGGGGTCGGGCGGGAGCGGAGTCTTGCCGAAGTAACCGAGCACCATCTTTCCGTAGCCTTCCGCGATCTTTTGCCACGGTCCGAACATCACGTTGTTGAACGCCTGCTGGAAGTAGAACTGTGAAACCGGCGTAACCGAGGTGCCGAATCCGCCCTTCGCGATGGCCTCGCCCATAGCGCCCACAACCTCATCGTACTTATCGAGGATGTTGTTGTCGCGCATCATCTGGGTATTGGCGGTTAAGGCGCCGCCCGGCATCGGGCTGAACGCAATCAGCGGCTCAACCGCTACGGCTTCCGGGAACATCTCGTAGTCGCGCATGCATTCTCGGAAAATCTCCTCAGCCTCGATCACTTTCTTGATGTCGATATCGAGCTCAAACTCGGTACCGCGCAGGGCGTGCCACATCGTGATGATGTCCGGCTGGCAGGTGCCGCCCGAGACCGGTGCGAGCGAGAGGTCTATCTGGTCGACGCCGGCGTCGAGCGCGGCGCGGTAGGCCGCGACGCTTATGCCGGCGGTCTCGTGCGTGTGAAACGAGATGTGCTTATCGTCGCCGAGTAGCTTACGCGCCTCGCGAATCGAGTCGTACACCACTTGGGGGACCGCGGTGCCGGAGGCGTCCTTGAAGCACACCGAGTGGTACGGGATCTCGGCCTCGAGAATGTCGCGTAGGATCCCGAGATAAAACTCCGCGGTGTGCCCGCCCTCTACTCCCGGCGGGAGCGACATGAGCGTGACGCAGACCTCGTGGCGAAGCCCGGCATCGACGATGCATTGGCCGCTGTAAATCAGGTTGTTGACGTCATTGAGGGCGTCGAAGTTGCGAATTGTCGAGATGCCGTGCTTCTTGAAGAGCTTGGCGTGCAGCTCGATTACATCGCGGGGCTGTGAATCGAGGCCGACGACGTTGATACCACGCGCGAGCGTCTGCAGGTCGGCATCCGGCCCGGCCGCTTCGCGGAACTTGTCCATCATCTCGAAGGCGTCCTCGTTGCTGTAGAAGTACAGCGACTGGAAGCGGGCCCCGCCTCCGGCTTCGTAATGGGTGATGCCTGCTTCGCGCGCAGCCTCGACTGCGGGAATGAAGTCGTCGGTAAATACCCTCGCGCCGAACGCCGATTGGAATCCGTCGCGAAAAGCGGTGTTCATGAAGTGGATTTTCTTGCGCATGCGTTATCCTTGTGTGTGGTGAGTATTGTGATAGGCTGCCGCGATCGCGGCCGCGACTCCTTCGAGATCGTCGCCTTGCTTCGGCGACATTCGGTCGGCGACTGCGGCGACTTTGGCGATGAGGTACAGTAAAGCGACCAGGGTCAGCAGGAACGCAAACACGATCCCAACACCGACCACGGCCAACATGGTGGCATCTAAGAGCATAGCTTTAACTTCTCCTTCTTGAATATCCTACTATAGAACGCCTTTGCTCAACTGTCCATACGGTGCCCACCTGAAATTTCACCCAGCTATCTGCGGCGCACGGAACGGTGCCCGAGAATAGACCGGTACCGCCGCAAAATCGCCGGCGTAGCTTGTCGATTCTCGAGTAACATGCGAAACTCTCGCTCGTGATCGCGATCGTTCAATGGGTTACGCGCGGCCTCGAGGAGCTGGGCCGGTTCGTGCTGTACTGGGTAGGCACGCTTCGGAGCACGGTGCGCCGTCCGTTTCGGTATTGGCTTATCCTGGAACAACTCGAGAGTATGGGGGTCAAATCGGTCCCTATCATTGCGCTTTCGAGTCTGGCAATCGGCATGATCTTCGCGCTGCAGATGGTTTCGCTCCTGCAGCCGTTTCAGGCCGAGGTGATAACCGGGATGGCGGTGGCGATCTCTATGGCTCGTGAGCTTGCGCCGGTGGTCACCACGCTGATGTTGATCGCCAAGAACGGCTCCGCGATGAGCGCCGAGATCGGGACTATGAACGTCACCGAGCAGATCGACGCGATGGAGACGATGTCGGTTGATCCGGTTCACTACCTGGCCGTCCCTAGAATTATAGCGGCGGTGATCGTGTTTCCGGTTCTCACGTTGTTGGCGAACGTGATCGGCGTGGTAGGTTCGTATATCATCGGTGTGTGGGTTATGCAGGTTGAGAGTGCGGCGTACCTCGACCAATTGTTCACCGGGCTGCTGCCGATAGACATTATCTCGGGCTTAATCAAGGCGGCGGTAATGGGCTACATCGTAGCACTAATCTGTACCTATCACGGTTTCAAGGCCGAGAACGGTGCTCACGGAGTGGGCAACAGCTCCACCACCGCGGTAGTCAGTTCCTCGGTCGCGATCCTGGTGGCCGATTACATCATGGCGGCGTTGATGATGGAGTGGTGGTTTTGAGCGCCATTATTACAGTCACGAATCTCCACAAGGCGTTTGGGTCCTTCGTGGTGCTCAACGGCATAGATGTGACCTTTGAGGAGGGCCGGATCACCACCATTATCGGCCAAAGCGGCACCGGGAAGAGCGTACTGTTCAAGAACATGATCGGGATTCTGAAACCCGATAAAGGCGAGATCTGGTATCGCGACACCTGCGTCACCAAGGCCTCCGAGGATCAGCTGATAGAACTACGGCGCAGTTTTGGGTATTCTTTCCAAGGTGCGGCATTATTTGATTCAATGACGGTGGCCGAGAACATTGCATTTCCGCTGCGCGAAGTGCTTGGGATACGCAACAAGCGTGAGTACGCCAAACGAGTCGGCGAGATGCTCGACTGGATCGGTCTACCGGGGATCGAGAAGAAATATCCGGCCGAGCTGTCCGGGGGTATGCGCAAACGCGTAGGCGTTGCCCGTTCGTTGGTAACCAAACCGGAGGTCCTGTTGTTTGACGAGCCCACCACCGGCTTAGACCCGGTGCTTGGCGAAACCATTAACGACCTCGTGGTGCGTGTGAACAAGGAGTTGGGAATTACCTGTATCTTAATCACCCACGACATCCAAGCGTCGTTTCGGATATCCGATAAGATCGCGTTTCTGCACGAGGGGGCAATCGCGGAAGAGGGCACCCCAAGACAGGTATCCCAATCGGAGCATCCTATGGTTAGACAGTTTATCGAGAACTCATTCTCGTTGTTGGAAGTATAACTCATGTCGCGTCTCGCAAAGATCGGTTTGTTTTTTGTAATCATTGGAGTAGGCGGGGTCACATACATCATGACGAGCTCCGAGACTTTCTCGCGCCGCGACACCTATACCGTAGAAGTGGTGATGGACGACGCGAGCGGGCTTACCACCAACTCTCAGGTGCAGATGGCCGGAGTCGCGATCGGACAGATCAAGGCGATTGATCTCGAGAACGGTAGAGCCAGACTCACGCTTGCAATCTCCAAGGACGTTGATCTATACGACGACGCCGAGGTTGCTAAGCAGCCATCGTCGCTCCTCGGCACCTCGGTTGTCTCGGTGCGCCCGGGCGGCCCGGCGGGCTCGCGCGTGGAGGACGGTGGCCGGATCGAGCGCACCGTCACGCGCGGCGATATCGGGCAGACCATGGACGTGGTCGACGAGCTCGGCGGCGAGCTCACCGAGATGGTGCGCGAGATGCGCGCCGAACTCCTCACCGAACGCGTGTACGCCGACGTCGGGATGATCGTCGAGAATGTGCGGCACACCAGCGAGGCGACTCGAGTTCTCCTCGAGCAGAACCTGCAGGTGCTCGCCGACATGCTCGAGTCTATGACGCGCGTCGTGAACCGTGTGGAGATGCGTTCCGACGACGAGCTTGACCGCGTTACGCGAATCCTCGAGAGCACTGCGGTGGTGGTCGAGCGCTTTGAGGGCGTGATGACCGGCCATGACCGAGATCTCGCGGCCTCTATCGAGGCGGTACGGCGATCGGCCGAGACGCTGTCGCACACGATGGAGACCGTCTCGCTCTCCGCCACCGACGTGTCCGAGATCACCGGGGCGGTTCGGCGTGGCGAAGGCACCGTAGGGCGCTTCGTGTACGACGAGGAGTTTTACGAGCGCGTCAATCGCATCGCGACCGGAGCCGAGGAGATTGTCGACGACATCGTAGGGCTCGGCATTCAGTTCGGCTACGAAGGCACCTATCTCAGCGGCGATGATGCCGCGCGGAACGCCTTTGCGCTGCGGTTGGAGCCGCGCACGCGCGACCGTTACTACGAACTCGGCGTGGTCGACACCCCTCGCGGCCCGTCGCAAACCACCACAACCGAGACATTCACCGACGGCCCCGGGGGTGAAGAGGAGTTCAAAACCGTCGAGACCGAGACCACCGACGGGGTGCGGTTCAACGCGCAGATCGCGCGCAGGATCGGGCCGGTTACGCTGCGTGGTGGCGTGATCGAGAGCACCGGCGGCTTTGGGGTAGACCTGCAGCCGGCGGAGGGGTTCATGCTCACCGGCGAGATGTTCGATTTCGGCGACGACGAGGCTCCGAACCTGCGCGCCGGAGCGAGCTTCTATCCGTTCTACGACCCCGACGGCGCCAAGCCGTGGGAGTGGATCTATCTCACCGGCGGAATAGACCGCGCACTCGACGAGGATGAGCGCCAGTTGTTCCTCGGCGGTGGCTTGCGGTTTACAGACAACAGTTTGCGAGGTCTGTTCGGCCTAGCGCCGCTCGCCGGCGCCGCACAATAACCGGCAGGGCTCGCGCCGGCGGTGCGCGGGGTTTACGCTGCGCGCGCGTATCGCTATACTACGAGGCTACGGAGTACACGGTCCCACTATGATAATTCCAATAGATTTGCTCGAAAACTACGACGAAAACATCTACGAAGCTACGGTTGCCTCAATCCGGCGGGCGTATCAGATTACGGTCACCGGCGATGAGGAGCTGGAAGAAAACCAAGGCAAGGTAGTCTCAACCGCAATTCGCCAAATCCTTACCGAAAAGGTTCAGTTCCAGATCGAGGAATAACCGGCTGTACGTTATGCTCGGCACATTATGCTCGGCCCGTTTGTAGTGCTGTTCGGTCCAACCGGTACCGGCAAGACCGAGAGTTTGTACCGCCACTGTCGGGGGATGGCCGAGGTAATCAGCGCAGACTCGATGCAGGTCTACCGCGAGCTTACGGTCGGCACCGCGAAGCCGTCGCTCGAGTTGCGCTCGGTGCTGCCCCATCATCTCGTCGACATCTGCTCGTTACACGAGACCTTCGACCTCGGCACCTTCGTCGAGCAGTGTGAGCGTTTGATTGCGGCTATCGCGGCGCGCGGTAAGCTCCCGGTTGTGGCGGGCGGTACCGCGTTTTATCTGCGGGGGCTGCTGTACGGGCTGCCGGAGGCGCCGCGGGCCGAGCCCGAGCTACGCCGAACGCTGTTTGAGGAGCTGCGGGAACGAGGCGAAGACGCGCTGCGTCGCGAGCTCGAGCGCATCGATCCGCTGTCGGCCGGTCGTATCGAACGCGGCGATACCTATCGGATTGTTCGGGCGCTCGAGGTGCACCGGGCATCGGGGCGGCCGTTGTCGAGCTTTCGTCGTCCAAGCCGGCCACGCCGTGACCTTGAGGTAACCGTGATAGGGCTCTATCGCGAGCGCGAGGAGCTCTATGAACGTATCAACCGGCGGGTTGAGGCTATGCTCGAAAACGGTCTCGCCGAGGAAGTAGCGGCGTTGCTCGGGGCCGGCTATCGCGGCGACGAGCCGGGGTTGCGCGGCATAGGCTACCGCGAGTTCTTCGACGCGCTCGCGGTGGGTGAGCTTCGGCCCGCCGACCTTACCGTGCGCGATACGCGACCCGATTCGGTCCTGCGCGTAATCGAGCAGATCAAGCGCAATACACGTCGCTACGCCAAGCGTCAGCTCACGTTCTTTCGGCGTTTCGACTCGGTTCGGTGGGTGGACGCCGAGGACCACGAAACGCTCGAGCGGCTTTTTCGGTATTGACATCGAGGCGGGCCGCAGCCCATAATGCACGCTCACCGCGTCGCGCAGAGTGCTGCGGAGCGCTACACCGCGCCGGCCGGTGAGCTTCCCGAAGTAGCTTTTAACCAAAGGAGTGTCTTAGAGTGCCGTGTGGACGCAAGCGTAAGCGCAAGAAGATTGCAACTCATAAGCGAAAGAAAAAGCTTCGCAAGAATCGTCACAAGAAGAAGGGTAAGTAGTCCCGCCCACCGGCTGTGGCCGCTCCTCAATTGAATTCCGGGTGCCGGGTATGGTACAGTTTGTGCTGTTATAACCGCCCGGCATTTGGGTTTCAACTCGCAGGACAGCCATGAAAGTCGTACCCCTTCCGAATAATCGACATTTGAGCTGGTCGCAACGACCGCTCGTCATGGGTATCATAAACTGTACCCCCGACTCGTTTTTCGCCGATAGTCGCGCGCGTTCGGTAGCGGTCGCTCGCGAGGCGTCGCTGCGAATGATCTCTGAAGGCGCAGATTTGCTGGATCTCGGTGGCGAGTCGAGCCGCCCGGGAGCTGAGTACGTTTCGGTCGAGCAGGAGCTCGAGCGCGTGGTTCCGGTTGTCGAGGCTATTCGAGGCGAGAGCGACATTCCCATCTCGGTTGATACGCGCAAGGCTGCGGTAGCACGCGCCGCGGTGGAGGCCGGCGCCGATCTTGTCAACGATATTTCGGCGCTGCGCGACGACTCCGATCTGAGGGCATACGTTGCGCAGCAGCGGCTGCCGGTTGTGTTGATGCATATGCGGGGCACCCCGCGCACGATGCAGCAAAACCCGCAGTACCATGACGTGGCGGGCGAGGTAGCCGAAGAGCTTGCCGGTTTTGCCGGTGACGCCGAGAGAGCAGGGGTCTCGGGCGACCGGATCATTCTCGATCCGGGTATCGGTTTCGGCAAACGTGTGTCCGACAACCTGCGACTCCTCGCCGAGCTCGAGCGCCTGAATGCACTCGGCTATCCGGTGCTGGTCGGAGTATCGCGTAAGGCGTTTCTCGGAACCGTGGCGACCGCTGCGTACGGCGTAAACCCGGACGACCTCGCCACGCCGTATGCAGGCGCAGCGCGTCCCAAACGGACCGCCGGCGAGCGCCTGGCCGGGACGTTGGCGGCGAATATCTATGCTGCGGCGCAGGGCGCTGCGATTTTGCGCGTTCATGATGTCGCCGAAACAGTCGATGCCTTAAAGGTGACCGAAGCAATCCACACGGTGACGAGGCCCCGGTGAGTTACGTAACCGAGTTATGGATCATGCGCACGATCGTGCTCCCCACGATCGACGTTCTTCTCCTCGCATTTATAATCTTCAAGGGTTACCAGATCCTCGTCCAAACTCGCGCGGTACAACTTGTGCGCGGCGCGGCTTTCATCGGAGTTACGTACGCTGCCGCCTATATCTTCGATCTGCGCACGCTTCTATGGCTTATCAACCTGCTCGCGCCGAGTCTCGTAATCGGTATCCTTATTATCTTTCAGCCCGAGTTACGCAAGATATTCACTCGCATAGGCCAGGGGCGGCTGCTCACGATTGGGGCAGGCTCAAAGCCGTATCAGGTCGACAGCGTCATCAGCGCCGCCGAGATTCTGTCGTACCGCCGACGGGGCGCCTTGATGGTGTTCGTGCGCTCGGTAGGGCTGAAGAACATCGTCGAGACCGGCACACGCATCGACGCCGAGCTCGGCTCGGCGCTGTTGTTGACGATCTTCGGACACGATACCGCGCTGCACGACGGAGCGGTAATGATAGACGGCGACAAGATCCTGGCGGCCGGGTGCTTCTTGCCGTTGTCGGAGCAGCTCGATGTGCGACGGAGCTTCGGAACGCGGCACCGAGCCGCACTCGGATTGGTGGAGGAGACCGACGCGGTAGTTCTGGTGGTTTCTGAGGAATCGGGGGCAATCTCGCTCGCCTACGACGCGAGTCTATACTACGATCTTACGCCCGATGAGGCGCGCAAACGACTGCAAGAACTCTTGGGCGCAGGCTCTGCCAAACCGGTATCCGAGGAGCAGGAGGTGAACGCCTTTGACCTATAGGCGCCTGCTCGAGAAGCTCACCGAGAACTGGCCGGCGAAGGTCCTGTCGCTCGCCGCCGCGGTGCTGCTCGTGCTGTTCAATAACATGACTCGACTCGAGGAGCGTATCATTAGCGCGCCGCTCGATGTGCGCCTCTCGGATGCGGTTGTTCCGGCCGAGAAGCCCCCGGAGCGCGTGCGGGTGCGGCTGCGCGGTGAGTCTGAAGACATCTTTCGCCTGGAGGAGGGTGACCTCGAGTTTTACCTGGATCTCTCGGAACGCACGAGTCCCGGTCAGTATCGCGTCCCGGTTCAGTTGGATAAGCGCTATCCGGCTGAGGCGTTCGGCGTGGTGGAGATATCGATCGAACCTGCTGAGATCACGGTTGAGCTTGCAGCGCGCGAATCGCGCATGGTCGAGGTTGTTCCGAACTTCATCGGTGCGCCTCCGAGCGGATACCGTCTACAACAGCACACACTCAATCCTCCCGAGGTTGAGGTCGTCGGCCCTGAGCAGCGCCTGGATGCCGTTGAGCGAATCGAGACCGAGCCAATAGAGTTGACCGGCCGCACCGAGGATTTCTCGCAAACCGTTCGTCTGCGCGCGCCCGACCCGCTGGTATCGCTACCGCAAGGCGATCGAGCGGAGCTGCTGGCGGTTATCGAGGAAACCGTAGTGCTCACGACGTTTGAGCCGGTGGAGGTGGTCCTTATCAATCTTGATGGGGAGTTCGAGCTCAGAGGCGAACTGCCGGACGGCTTGGTGCGTGTGCAGGCTATGCAGGGTGCCTTCGACACAATCGGACCCGGGGAGGTGCAGATAATCGCCGACGCCTCCGAGGTGGACGGGCCCGGCACGTATCAATTGCCGACGCGGCCGTTGCTGCCGAGCGGCATGTTGGTGTTGCGCTACGAGCCGACCATGATAGAGTTGGAGTTCGAAGAGCCGGCGGATGAAAACTGAAGAAAACTGAACAAGACTGAACGAGACGCGGTAGGCCGAGCGCGTTCGGCCGCGAGCGCCTGCGGTACGTTATCCGGTGAGTCGGGGGAAATTGTGATACGAGGTTTGGGGATCGATGTCGTCTCGGTTGATCGGATGCGCTCCTGGGTCGAGAACGAGGCGCTGCTTGCGCGGTTTTTTCACCCAAACGAACGCGTCGCGGTCTCGGCTCGTGGGAGTGCAGCGGTGCTCTCGCTTGCCGCGCGCTTTGCGGCGAAAGAAGCGTTCGGGAAGGCGCTCGGTACCGGGCTGCGCGGTCTATCGCTGCGCGATATCGAGGTTCGCAACGATGAACTCGGCAAGCCCGAGCTACTCGCGCACGCGAAGGCCGCGTCGGCCTTGCGGACTCGCGGGATCGATACGGTTTGGCTGTCGCTAACGCATGAGCGCGAGAACGCGATCGCGGTCGTGGTCCTGGAGGGAAGCGGATGACTCGAGAAGATACCGGATTGACCTTCTTCGCCAAGAACGCCGACACCTGCCCGGTCTGCGAGACAAGTTTTCGTAGGGAAGATATGCGAACCGGCCGAGGGCGGACGATAGCCGGTGAACTCACCGACGAGCTTCGTAGGACTTATGAGCCGTCTCAGAAGTACGGAGAGGTCTATCCGTTGGTTTACCCGGTGGTAGTCTGTCCGCAGTGCTTCTACGGCGCGTATCAGCGCGACTTCTTCGAGGCCGATACCTCGGCACTGCAACGCATAGAGGCCGACACCGACCGCCGCAAAGAAGCGGTCGGGAAGCTGTTCTCCGATCTTGATTTTACCGAGCCGCGGCGCCTCGAGGAGGGCGTGGCTTCGTACTTCTTGGCGAGCAGTTGCTACGATCATGTTCCCGCAGAGTACTCGCCGACCTTCAAGCAAGGACTAGCCTGTCTGCGCGCCGCGTGGCTCTGTAACGACCTGCACCGCAAGCAACCCGAGGAGCATTACGATTATCTTGCGCTCGTGTTCTATCGCAAGGCGCGCTTCTTCTACATCCTGGCGGTGGACCATGAGCAGAACGGCACCGAGCAGCTCGGCGTCGGAGGTAATCTTGGCCCGGATCTGGACAAGAACTTCGGCTACGACGGAGTGCTGTATCTGAGCGGGCTCTTGGAGTACCGCTACGGACCGAAGTCCGACCCCGAGCGACGCGCTCAGGCACTGGAGCGCGCGAGGCGTACGATTGCGCGCATCTTCGGCCTCGGCAAGGCCTCGCGTAGCAAACCGGCCGCAATTCTCGATAACGCCCGCGATGTGTATCGACAGATAACCGCCGAACTCGGGCAAGAGAGCGATCCGGAGCAGGATGCCGGGGGAGCGTAGCACTGGTGAGTGACCGTAACATTGAGCGAGCGTAACATTGAGCGAGCGTAACATTTTGCTAACGGTGTCGTACGACGGAACCGAGTTCTGCGGTTGGCAGCGCCAAGCCCAAGAGCGCACGGTGCAAGGGGAGCTCGAGCGTGCCTTAGGAGCGTTGCACCCCGAGCGGCCCGGCGTTATCGCCGCCGGTCGCACCGACAGCGGCGTGCATGCCGCCGGCCAGGTACTCAACTTTCGTCCGGAAAACAGCAGCATTCCGATCGACCGCTATCCGGCCGCGATCAACCGGCTCCTTCCACGCGATCTAAAGGTACAGTCGGCTCGTGAGGCGGCGCCTGAGTTTCACGCGCGCTTCGACGCGCTCCAGCGAACCTACCGCTACCAGATTCTCGTGTCCGACCAACCCGACCCGCTCTACGAGCGCTTCGCACACCGCATCTATCGCCGCCCGCGTATCGCGACCTGGAATCGAATGGCAGCGGCTCTGCTTGGTGAACAGGACTTCACCACCTTCGCCGCGTCGCCTCAGCCGGGCGAGTCGATGTATCGCCGAGTTGATTCGGCGTCGTTCACGGTTTCCGGCGCCCTGGTGATATTCCGGATTACCGCGAACGCGTTTCTCTGGCGCATGATACGCTCGGTGGTCGGGACTATTCTCGATCTATCGTCCGGGGAGCCCGAGGATTTCCATGAGATTCTCAGTTCGCGCGAGCGGGCGCGCGCAGGCCCTACCGCACCGGCGCGGGGGTTGTGCCTCGAGCAGGTGCGCTACTAAGCCTGCACCGAACCCGGTCTGAGACGGATAAGGCGTAAGCGGTAAGCAAAAAGGGGTATTGCATAGATGACGCATGAGCACTACGAGCGCCTTCGAAGGTTGCTCGACCTCACCGATGACTATCTCGCGCGCGGTATCCGACGCAAGCGGCCACAGCGCGCCGACAGTTCACGCGCCGCTTCCGATACGCGCGCTTCGCAGAAGGAGCCTGCCCACGAGGCCGCCCACGAGGCGGCCCACGGGGCGGCCCACGGGGCGGCCCACGGGGCCGCAGGTCTTGGGCGGCAGTCGGCGCAGACTGCGTCTGAGCGGCCGGACCTCTCCGCCGGTGGCGGAGATCGGCAAGCGGCACACACGGCGCTGCAACAGGAGGTCACGGCCTGCACGCTCTGTCCGCTGCACCGTGAGCGCACGCGGGCGGTGCCGGGTACCGGGGTTCTCGAACCGCGCGTCCTTGTAATCGGCGAGGGACCGGGGGCAGACGAAGACGAGCAGGGTCTTCCGTTTGTCGGCCCCGCGGGGCGCTACCTCGACGATTGGTTGGCTGCGATCGAGCTGTCGCGTACCGAGAACGTATACATCACCAACGTCGTGAAGTGCCGCCCTCCCGGCAACCGTGACCCGTTGCCGCAAGAGTGGGGTGCCTGTAACTCGTATCTCTCGCGCCAGATCGCGTTGCTGCAGCCGCAGGCGTTGCTCACGGTCGGTCGGGTGGCTTCCGGTGTGCTGACCGGTAGCAGCGACGGCATCGGGAGGCTACGCGGGCGTGTCCACAGCTACGAAGGCATTCCGCTCGTTGCGACGTACCACCCCAGCGGCGTGCTCCGCAATCCGGCTTGGCGTCGACCGGTTTGGGAGGATCTCAAGCAACTGCGGGCCATTATCTCGCGGTGATCTCACGAGTACCCATGGCCGACGGCGAACGATACTGCGATATAGCCTTCAATCTCCCGCTGTCAGGGGCGTTGAGCTATCGCGTTACGCTCGAAGGGCAATCGTGTGAAGTCGGGATGCGTGCGGTTGCCCCGGTAGGGAAACGGTCGCTCGCCGGGTTTGTGGTTGCGGTGCGCGATACTCGCCCGCAAAACGTTGCAAACCTCAAGGAGGTCGGCCGTTTTCTCGACCGCGAGCCGTTGTTCGATCCGGAGTATCTATCACTCGCGCGCTGGGTGTCTGAGATGTACCTTTGCTCGCTCGGCGAGGCGCTCGCCGCGATGGCGCCTACAGGGAGAAGCGAGCGCGAGCTGCCGGAGATAGGCGGTGACGATGAAAGCTTCAGTCCGGTTGCGGTTGAGCTGTCCGGGCCGCAGGCTGCAGCGGTCCGCTCTATTCGTGAGTCCCAACAGCGCATGCATTATCTCTACGGAAAGACCGGTTCAGGCAAGACCGAGGTCTTCTTGCACGCCGCTGAGCAGACGCTCGCCGAAGGGCGCTCGGTGATATACCTGGTCCCGGAGATCACGCTCACCCATCAGCTCGTCGACTCTATCCGTACTCGGTTTGGAGAGCAGATCGCGGTACTGCACTCGGGCTTAACACCGTCACAACGCCTTACCGAGTGGCGTCGCATCAAGGCCGGTGAAGCAAACCTTGTGGTGGGCGCTCGTAGCGCGGTGTTTGCTCCGGTGCGCAACCTGGGCTTGATTGTTCTCGATGAAGAGCACGAGGGCAGCTACAAGTCGAGCTCGACCCCACGTTATCACGCGCGGCAGGTCGCGATGAAGCGCTGCGCGGCCGCGGGCGCGCGTTTCGTGATGGGCAGCGCCACGCCTTCGGTTGAGGCCTGGCATCTTATGGAGCTTGGACGGTTCCAGCGCTTGCTATTGACCGAACGTCTGTCCGGAGGAGCTCCGCCCGAGATCGAGGTCGTGGACCTCTCCGGCACCGACGGCGGGCTCTCACGGCAGTTGATCGACGAAATTCGCGCTACGCATGCCGCGGGACGCCAATCGATTCTGTTTCTCAATCGCCGCGGCTTCTCGTATTTCTTTCACTGCCGTTCCTGCGGGTTCGAGATGCGCTGCGCGCATTGCGCCGTGTCAATGACGTATCACAAGCACCGTGACGCGATGGTGTGTCACTACTGCGGCTATCGCTCGCGGCCGGTGCAGGTCTGTCCCGAATGTGGCTCGCTCGACGTCGGATATTCCGGTTTCGGAACGCAGAAACTCGAGGAGGACCTCGCGCGCGAGTTTCCGGAGCTGCGGATCAGCAGGCTCGACACCGACTCGGCGCGCAAGAAGGGCGTGCTCGCCGAGACCTTGCGCGCGTTCCGCGCCGGCGAGACCGATATGCTGCTCGGTACACAGATGGTGGCAAAAGGTTTGAACTTCCCGGGCGTCCGGTTGGTCGGCATCGTGATGGCGGACACCGGCCTTCAGCTGCCGGACTTTCGCGCGGCGGAACGGACCTTTGCATTGATCGTACAGGTTGCTGGGCGTGCCGGAAGGTTCGCGCCCGACGGACGTGTTCTGGTGCAGACGTATCGCCCGCAGCACGACGCGATTCGCGAGGCCGTTGAAGGCGAGGTCGACGCGTTTTACGCTCGCGAGCTCGGCTTTCGCAAGGAGCTGCGCTTTCCGCCGTTTGCGCGCTTGGTTCGGGTAGTGGTGCGCGGCAAAAAGCAATCGACGGTGCTGGAGACCTCGGAACGGCTGGCCGATGCGCTACGCGCCGCGGCAGCTCAGGTCTCGGCTAGTGAAATCGAGGTACTCGGCCCGGCCGAGTGCCCGATCGCGATGATAGCGTCGCGTCATCGGGTGCAGGTAATCGCGCGGTCGGCGGCTTTTGGGCTGATGCACGGCGCGGTGCGCGCCGCGATCGGCGCGACCAAGGTGCCTTACGGTGTGCAACTCGAGACCGATGTCGATCCGGTTCAGCTGATGTAACCGAGAACCGCAGGCCGGGCGGGGCGCGCGCCGGCGCCCGGACGCCTGGACATGCGGGCGCCCACGCGCGCGCCCGGACGCCGGGACATGCGGGCGCCCACGCGCGCGCGCGGACGCCGGGACATGTGGGCCGGGAGCGTGCCGGCGCCCGGCAGTTGGCGCCCTGGTGTGTGGGCCGGGCGCGTGGGCATGGGTGTGGGCGCGTGGGCATGGGTGTGGGCGCGCGGGCATGGGTGTGGGCGCGCGGGCATGGGTGTGGGCGCGCGGGCCGAGTTTGTTGACCCGCGCTTGTTGATCGGGGTACCTTACGGTAACGATAGGAATGCGCCATGCCTGAGTTAACATATTTTCCCGACGAGGTGCTGCTACAAAAGGCCGATCCGGTCCCGGAAGTGAGCGCCGAGATAACGACGTTGTCACAGCAGATGCTCGATGTGCTGCACGAAGCACAAGGCCTCGGCCTTGCCGCGCCGCAGGTTGGTCGGAAACTGCGGTTGTTCGTGATCGACCTTCCGAACGATGAACCGCGAACCTTCATAAACCCCGAGATTATCGAGACATCGGTGGAAGAGAGTTTGCTCGAGGAGGGATGCCTCAGTATTCCCGGCACATTCGCCGGTATACTGCGTCCCGCGGGTGTACGCGTGCAGGCTCGCAATGCCGACGGCAAGTTGTTCACAGTTACGGCCGAGGGGATGCTTGCACGCGTGATTCAGCATGAGCTCGATCATCTCAACGGTGTGCTGTTCTGGGACCACCTTTCGCCGCGTAAGCGCGAACGGCTTCAGAAGAAGTACCGGGCACCACAGTCGCTGGAGTCCTAGTACGCGATGCGTGTGTTGTTCGCCGGCACCCCGGATCTTGCGGTTCCGTCTCTCAGAGCGGTGCACGAGGTTTCCGAGGTGTGCGCGGTGCTTACCGCGCCCGACCGGACGAGCGGACGGGGGCGTCGGCTGACGGCCTCGCCGGTCAAGCAGCTCGCCGAGCAGTTGGGGCATCCGGTTCTGCAGCCTGAGCGTTTGAACGGCGAAGCACGCAGACAGGTCGCGATTTATGCGCCTGAGCTGCTGATCTGCGTGGCGTACGGCAAGATTTTCGGGCCAAAGTTTCTTGGGCTGTTTCCGAGAGGAGGCATCAACCTACATCCTTCGTTGCTGCCGCGGCACCGTGGTCCGGCGCCGATACCGGCGGCGATCTTGGCGGGGGACAGCGAGACCGGCGTTACGATACAGTCGTTGTCGGAGCGGATGGATGCCGGCGACATCTACCTGCAATCTCATAGACCGCTCGACGGCTCCGAAACAACCGAGCAGCTCAGCGCCGAGTTGGCCGAGAGCGGCGCCGAACTGCTCGCCGAGACGGTGCGGCGTATCGATGCCGGCACCGTTACAGCGAAGCCTCAGGACGAGAACAAGGCTACGTATTGTGGTATGATTGCAAAGACGGACGGACGGATCGACTGGAACAGTCCGGCTGAAAAAATCGAGCGAATGGTGCGTGCTTACGCTCCGTGGCCGAGCGCGTATACGTATCTCAACGGCGTCGAGCTCAAGATTCTCGCAGCTACCGTTCGCTCCGCAGATCGCGCTGAGCACCTCGGACAAGCTGTCGGGGGTGCCCCGGAGCCGGGCACGGTGCTGGGTGTAGACAGGGAGCTTGGAATTTTGGTACAAACCGGTGATGGAGTGCTCGGGATACTGAGACTCCAACAAAAATCACGAAAACCGGCGGAATGGAGAACGTTTCTCAACGGTAATCCGGCGATACTTGAGAGTGTGCTGGGAGGCACCGAGCAGTGAATCGTGTATTAGAGCGCGCCAAACGGCTACTACCCCGAAATGACGACAATCCCGATATCAAGTACTTCAAGATCGTAGTGTATTCGCTGGTCGGGATCATGTTGCTTACCGTAATCGCCGGAGCAACCACCTTCCTGTTTACGCTGCAGGGTGACGAAGAGATAATGGTTCCGGACGTGCGTGACGCCGAGTTGACCAAAGCCCTGATCGAGCTGCAACAACGCGAACTGTACCCCCTGATTCAGACGCGCTTCTCCTCCGATCCGGCCTCACGGGGGCGGGTAATGGATCAGAACCCGGCTCCCGGCACAATCGTCAAAGCCGGCAAGCGCATCAATGTCATTGTGAGCGAAGGAGCGGTCGTAGATGAGGTAGGCGACTACCGCGGTCGCGATCTCAACGAGGTACGGACCGAGTTACGCACGCTGTTCAGTAGTTACGACGAGGTCCTCGAGGTTGCGAATGTGAGCTACGTATACGACGAGTCCGAGCCGGGCGTCATACTCGAACAGCATCCCGCACCCGGCACTGCTATCGCCGGGCGCACCTCGTTGGATGTGGTCGTGAGCCGGGGGCCCGGTGTTGACAGCGTAACGGTTCCGTCGTATACCGGTATGGAGTACGGCGAGGCGGTGCAGCTGTTGGCGTCCGAGAACATGCCGTTTTCGTTTCGCCTTGCCGACCCGGAAGATCACGACGACGACGCTGCGGGAACGGTGGTATCCCAGTCGCCGTCGTCCGGGTCCGAGATGGAACCCGGCAGTCGCGTGACGCTTTACGTTGTTGCGCCGGATGAGGATGATATTCCGGACGAAATGATGTTCGGGTTGTTTGAGCGCGTGCTGCCGGAATACCCGGTAGCGGTTGAGCTCACGCTGGACGTGATCAACCCCGACGGGCAGCGCACGCGTCTGTTGCAGATGCAGCACCCCGGAGGTGCGGTTTCTGTTCCGTACATGATAGAGGAGAACTCTCGGTTAGTTCTCTCACGGTTCGGCACCGAGGTAGTAAGCCTTGTGGTGCGCCCCGAGGATTAGTATCCTGCGGGTGCGTTTTATCGCAGGATTCTCGGTCTCAGGCCTAAAGCGGCCGGTGCGAGCGGGCGTCGTATAACGGCATTACCCGAGCTTCCCAAGCTCGTGACGCGGGTTCGACTCCCGTCGCCCGCTCGAACCGGCCGGCCTCTGCGTGACTACAACCCCGAGAGCGCGCTCAAGGCGTTGTCGTGGGCTTGTAAGTCGCGCTCTCCAAACAGCACAAAACGCACCAGTTGGACGTTATGCAGCTCGGGCGTGGTCTCGAGCACGGTTTGTAGCGCCACGTGAGCCGCCTCCTCCATTGGATAACCGAAGGCGCCGGTGGAGAGCGCCGGAAACGCGACCGAGGCAAGCCCCCGTTCATCGGCGAGCCGGAGCGCGTTTCGGTAGCAATCGCCGAGCAGCTTCGCCTCGGGCTTATCGAGCCCGTAAACCGGACCGAGACAATGAATCACGTGCGCGTTCGGTAGGCGGTGCCCGGCGGTCATCACCGCTTCACCGGGCTGAATCGGCGCGAGCGGGCGACACTCGCGCTCGAGCTCGGGACCGGCGGCGCGATGGATCGCTCCCGCGACTCCTCCGCCGGTGCGGAGTTCGGCGTTCGCCGCGTTGACTATCGCCTCGCAGTCGGGCTGGCGAGTTATGTCTCCCTGTACCGTTTCGATTGTTACTCCGTGACGAGTTGCCTGCATGACACCCTCCTTCAGCCGATTGCTCGCGAGTGTGAGCCCTGTACGCTCCAGGTTTTGCAGCGGATGATTCGCGCTGCCGGATAGATTATGATAGCTCTCGATAGCGTAGCAGAGGCGTCGAACGGTTGACAACTGCGTCGAATATTCGTATATATTGGCACTCACGATCACGATTAAGAGCCGTCGCGGCGAGGAGACCTTGCATGGATCAAGAGTTTGTAGAACGAATGCGTCAATCGCTCTTGCAGCTTAAATCAGAGATATTAGAAACACTTGCTGCTGAGAACGAGGAGTTCAAGGAGCTCGCCGACACGATGGAGGCCAAGGACCTCGTTGATCTCGCCGCCGATGACATCGGCAGAAAGACAATAGAGGCGCTCGGGGCACAAGAGATGAAGCGTTTGAGGCTCATAGACTCGGCTTTGGTACGTATCGAGAGCGAGCGCTATGGTCAATGTATGAAGTGTGGCAAGCGCATCCCGCGTGAGCGGCTTGAGGCTATCCCATACGCGCTCCTATGTATCGACTGCAAGACCGCCGAGGAACGAAGAGAGCGCTAACTCCCGAGTCTCGAGGCGCGTAGTAACCCAGATACACACATTAAGCGGTAAATTTTCATTCCGGTTCCTCCGATAGTATATTTGTAGATGGAGGAACTGTGTATGACGTCTATTCCTACCGGCGTCAGCGATCTGCAAACCGTACCGGTCAACAGACTTATGCGGGCGCGGTTATCCAGCGCTCCGGTGACGTTGCCGCTGAGGGCAAACTACAGCTACGCTCGTCTTCGTCACCTGCAGGGAGTGCCCGGCGGTGGTGATGGCGGTTTCAGCCTTCACCGGTTACGGGCGCTCGATGCACTCGTGGAGCGCTTGGCGGTGGCACGAGGGGGAGTTTCCGGCTCCGAAAGCTCCGAAAGCGAGGGAGCGGCGCGCTTACGCGCGGCCGATCTGAGCCCCGAGCAACTCGATCGACTCATCGCAAGCTACCACGGTGAACTGCAAACAGCGCTCGGCGCCGAACTCGCCGGCGGTCATGCCGCGGCTCTCGGTGGGATAGCCGACACCGGAGCGGTGTTCAGCTTTCTCGCGTGAGCGAGCGCCGTTTGGTACCTGACAACGGTTCTAAAACGTTCTCTCGCCTTCCAGCAACGGATTGTTCAGCTTCTCGCGCTCTATGCTGGAAAACGGTCCGTGCCCCGGAAACAGACGCGTTTCGGCCGGCAACGAATACAGAACTGAGGAAATGCTTTTCAGCAACTCATCTCCCGAGCCGCCGTTGAGGTCGGTGCGCCCTACGGACTTGAACAGCAGGGTATCGCCGCTCCACACGATCCCGCGTGTCTCGCTGTAGAACGAGACGCTACCGGGCGTATGACCCGGCGTGGCAAACGCCACAAGGTCGGAATCGAGAAGCGGTTCGCCGACGGCGATCTCGAAATCTGCTCGCGCAATGCCGGGGCGCAACTGCTCAAACACGCGCGTCGCATTATCACCGAGTGGAAGAAAGCAGTCTTGGTGCCTGCGTTCGGCGTCGTCTCCGAAAAACTCGGCGTCCTCGGCATGAATGCCGATTGGGATGTGATGATCGCGTTCGTGCTGGTAATGTCTTTGAATTTCGACCGCTGCCGAGGTATGATCAAGGTGCCCGTGCGTGCAGAGAATGGCCTGGGGGACGAGATTCAGCGACTCAAGACGGGTGCAGAGCTTCTCGGCCTCGTCTCCGGGATCAATCACGATGCATTCTTTCTTGCCGGTAGACACGATGTACGCGTTTGTGTAGAGAGGACCCACAATTATTCGTTCAACCATATCGTGCTCTAGCGTAAACAAATTGCTCGAGTTACACAAGTAATGCAACAGCTCGCTTTGATAGGACTTATTTCGGTACTGTGTTATCTCGTCATTCCGGGTATCGGCGCGGTCGTGATTCGTCGTAACCGGCGCGCCTTTCGCCGCCGAGTCGTGCAGGCGGCGGGCCTTGAACCGTTGTCGGCTCATGTTTCCGGGAGAATCGGCGTACCGATCGAGCGGCTGGGGGTTTTCCGGTTCGCCGGCAGCCTTGAGGCGATACAAGGTCAGGACACAGTCTGGCTGCGAAGTCCGGCGTTATCGGTTGCGGTGAGGATGGACGGCGAGCGGGTACACATGGTTCCTTCGGAAGGCGAGGTAACGCAGGACGGACCAAACGCCGCCGGCGCTCCCGAATATCCATTACTAGCGCTCAGATGGAGGAAGTTGCACGCAATCGCCGAGGGAACCGGATTCTGCGTTGCCGGTCCCGCGTATCACGAGCACGGCAAGCTGGTGTTCAAGGGCGAAGCGGCCGAGCCGCTCTTGGTACTGGTGTACGACGGTGATCCCGACAGCGTGTTCGAGCGGGCGCTTTGGTACGGCCGCCGTCGGAACGAGTACTGGAATCCGCTTACCCCACCGTCGCTTGTCTTAGGGGCTGTTCTACTCGGCTGGGTGGCGTACGGGCTGCTGAACAGCCCATTTCACCGTGGTTTTGCGGTCTTCGGGATAACACTGGCCGCGCTGCCGGTGCTGCCGCTTCTGCCTCCGGGCGTGTTGTTTCTTCTCTTATACCACAAGCTCTGGAAACGGGGGCGGCGTAAACGCGCCGAGCGCGACCTGCTTCTGTTTCGAGATCCCTCACGGGCCGAGAACGCGCTGAGTAGAGGCCGCGAAGCACTGGTGCTGGAATGCTTCGCGCTCACTGCCTTGCTATCAGGCTTGGCGATCAACGCTTATCTCATCCTAAACGCCCTCGCGCGTATTCTGCTCTAGTCTTTCTTTCGCGCAAAGTTAACCGTTAAGCGCCTCCCGCGAAACTCGCGCCCATTCAAGGTGTCGATCGCGGGCTGTGCCTTGATGGGGGTTATCTCGAGGAAAGAGTAGTTATCAAGGATCTTTATCTGTCCGATGTCCTCGGAGGTAACGCCGTCGACGTCTGAAAACAACTGAATTAGGTCCTTCGGGAAGACCTTTCGGTTCTTGCCCACGCCCACGAAAATGCTGGTGTACTCGCCGTTTGAACCGGCCTGGTGGTTCTTCGGTTTTTCACCCCCGGCGTGCTTCAGAAGGTAAGCCATGAAGTAGCCACGGCGAGAGAACGGCACGTGTTTCTTCACGAAGCGCTTATAGGCGTTGAGCTCCTCCGGGTCTTCTTCCTCAAGGATTTTGCGAAGGATCTCGTCGACTTGGGACTTAAGCTCGTTTTCTTCGATCTGTGTGTGTTTCGGCATAACGGAACGCTCCTGTTGTGAGTGATTGCTTCTACTCGAGTTCCGCTCACCATCGTCGCCTGCGCCGTGGCCCGGCCGGCTGTCTACCGCCGCTACCCGCTTCGGGCGCGACAGAACGCGCTCAATCTCGGATAGTTGACGGTGAAATGACGGCGTCAACACACACGTGAGCGGTGTGGAGCGAAGCTTTGAATAAATGAACTGCACATCGGCGTTGAACCCTTCAGCGTGCTCAAGCTCGGGCTCCTCGAGTACAACGAGGCGAATACCGCTTAACTCTATGCTATCGCGCCGAACGAAATCTATCAGCCTCTCGGGGGTCGCCGCAACGATATCGGGGCGCTCGGCAAGCTGCTCCGACTGTGTACGGGTTGCGCTTTTTCCGTACAACCCCACCAAGCCGAGCTCGCGCCAGACATTGTTGAGGCTTTCGTGCGCCGAAGCCTCATGGGCAAGGGCTATCACGCCGCGGATTCGCTGCTCGTCTTGTGATATAATCAGACACTGAGTTGCCTCGGCGCCTCCCTCTATGTGAGCCGCCACCGGCAGCAGTAACTCTAGTGGCGAGATGTCGGGCGTAGGTAGCTCGTGAATGAAGTCGGTACCGTGTTGTGCCGAGAGGTATACCGACGCGGGCAGCGGGTCGAGCAGCCGCTCAACCTGTGTTGAGAGTCCGGACGTGGTAGAGATGAGGAGATCTCGCTTTTGGTCGGTCGGCGTTCTGATATCGGTAGCAGGCACGCTGAATCACCTGTGCTGTTTCAAACGGTCTCGGGAACTTAATGTATCCACCGCCGGTGCCTTTGTCAAGTTCGCTTGATAATAGAGTTAAATGTTTTATTGGCATTCCTGGGTTTGCTGTAGGGAGGATCCTTGAAGCAGTACGCAGCTATTGTATTGTTCCTGACGCTCGCGACGGTTCTTGCGCCGGCCGAGGAGACGCGTGAGTTTCGGTACCGCTATCGTGAAGGCGAGCGCTATCGCATACTCTCGACCGTCGATCAAGAGGTTCGTATTAACGGGCGATACTCGCACGATGCGCGCATCCTCAATCGGATCGCGATCGAGGTTGCGGAGGCTGACGACGATCGTGGCAAGATCGAGGCGCGGTTCCAAACATCGGAGGAGGCGCGGCGTGCGGCGCAGGTGTTTTCGTGGGGCCAGGAGTATTTTTCGCGCTTCGAGCGTGACGCCCGGGGCTATCTCGAGATCGAGCCGCATTACTTCATGCCGGTGGTGCGCGACGTACCGGTCTTCCCCGAGCACGCGCTTGCTCCCGGGGATACCTGGAGGGCAGAGGGCTCGGAGGTACACGACTTCCGGCGGGGCTTCGGGATACCGGATGCTTTCCACTTTCCGATAACCGTAGATTACCGCTACGTCGGGACCGAGGAACTCGACGGCCTGGAACTCGATCTCATAGAGATTCGCTACAACGTGCTACACCGGCCGGAGGGCGTCGGCGCGGCGCAGCTCTATCCGCACACTATCTCCGGGTACGCCGATCAACGCCTCTATTGGGACAACCTCGCCGGCAGGGCGCACTACTACGAAGAGGATTACGCGCTGGTGTTCTCGCTCACCGACGGTCGCACCTTTGAGTTTTCCGGTACGGCTGAGGCGCGCGTCATTGAGTCCGATCCGTTAGACCGCGATGCGATGCGCGACGAGATCGAACAGGATCTCAAGGAGCGCGGTGTAGAGGACACCTCGGTAGCGAGCGACGAGCGCGGGGTGACGATTTCGCTCGAGGACATCCGGTTCCAACCCGACTCCGACGAGTTGCTGCTGTCGGAGAAACGCAAGCTCGACTCAATAGCGGAGATACTGCTCCGCTACCCCGATCGCGACATCCTGGTTTCGGGTCATACCGCGCTGGCCGGAACCGAGGCCGGTCGTCAGCTGTTATCGGAACAGCGCGCGCAGGCGGTCGGGCAGTATCTCCTCGACACCGAGGTGAGAAGCGCCGACCAGATAATGACACGCGGGTTCGGCGCCTCGCGCCCGGTCGCGGACAACCAGAGTCCGGAAGGCAGGCGCCGTAATCGCCGCGTCGAGATCACCATTATGGAGCACTGATGCGGCGGGCGGCGGGCGCCCGCCGTGCGGCTTTGCGCCCTACAGCTCAGCCTTAACCGCCGATACCTGCTCGTCGAATCCCGCGAGGATCTCGGTATCCTGCTGTTGGGTGATCGCGTTACCGAGGAAGATCGCGGCGAAGTTCGCAATGAAGCCGGGCACAATTTCGTACATTACCGCCCCAAGGCCCACCGCGTCCCACACAATCAACACCACAGTTCCGGTGAGCATCCCGGCGAGAGCGGATTTCCAGGTTGTGCGGCGTGAGAACAGCGCCATCAGGATGACCGGACCGAAGGCCGCACCAAAGCCGCCCCAGGCGTAGGACACCAAGCCGAGGATAGTTGCTTCAGGGTTCATCGCGAGCCCCATCGCGATCAATGCGATTACGATTACGCTGATGCGGCCGACGAAGAACAGCTCGCGCGGGGAGGTGTCGCGCCGGAGAACCTTTGCGTAGAAGTCTTCGGTCAGGCTCGAGGACGAAACCAGAAGCTGAGAGTCGATCGTGGACATGATCGCCGAAAGCACCGCGGCCAGCAGAACGCCGGCTATCCAGGGGTGAAACACGAGGCGTACCATCTGGATGAACACAGTCTCGCTCGCCGGGCCGCTGAGCTCAGGAAAAAGCGGGATACCGATCAAACCCACCGCTACGGCGAACGTCAGCGAGAACACCACCCAGACCACCGCGATCACGGTAGACTTGGAGATATCGCCGACCGACCGTGCTCCCATGAAGCGTGCGAGAATATGCGGCTGCCCGAAGTATCCGAGGCCCCAGGCCGCGGTCGAGATGATTGCCAGTATTGGCGCCGATCCGGGAGGGATCAACGACGCGGATATCTCGGCCTCGGCCATCGCGGCACCGACGCCGGAAACACCCCCGGCGTGGTTGAGTGCAATCAGCGGTACCACGGTCACCGCCACCACCATGAGTGCACCTTGAAACAGATCGCTCCAGCAAACCGCCAAGAAGCCTCCGAGGAAGGTATAGAGCACGATGACCGCACCACCGATTAGAACGGCGAGTTGATAATCGATCGTGAACATCGACTCGAACAGACGGCCCGCCCCAACCAAGCCGGATGAGGCATAGATCGTGAAGAAGAACAGGGTTATCACGGCCGAGAAGATGCGGAGCGTCCCGGTGGGATCTTTGAACCGCTCCTCGAAAAAGCTCGGTAGCGTGATCGAGTCGGTTCTCTCGGTGTAAACCCGCAGTCTAGGTGCGACCAGCAGCCAGTTCGCTATCGTGCCGATCAGCAAGCCGATCGCGATCCAGCTCTGGTTCAACCCGCCGAGCAGCACTGCTCCCGGGAGGCCGAGCAAGAGCCATCCACTCATATCGCTGGCCTGGGCGGACAACGCGGTCACCCACTTGCCGAGACGGCGTCCGCCGAGGAGGTAGTCCTCTACGGTGTTGGTGCGGCGATAGAAGTACAGGCCGAGCGTCATGAGGAACACGAAGTACAGGACAAAGGTGATGATTTCTGCGAAGTTGATCATGCGTATCTCCGGAGTACTGTTGGGTCAGTAAATTTTATTGATTCATACTGCATGGTTATGCATTTGTCAATCTTGCGCGCGCGTGAGCGGGCGCGGGCGTGGCAGAGCGGGCGCGGCAGTGTTGACAGCGATACCGGCGCCGATCACAATTGCAGGCGTGGGTTTCAGCATACTCAAGTATGGCGTCGTCGCGGCGGTTGTTCTCGTTGCGGGGTTTGGGATCCTGCGCTTGCTCGAGGTCAGCATGTTGTATCATCCGGTCCGCTATCCGCAGGGTGACTGGGCTCCGGACTCCCGGGAGTTCGAGCGCGAGGATCTCGGCTTCGAGACCGAGGACGGAGTGGCTCTGCACGGCTGGTACGCGAGCGCGCATCGTAATCCCAGCGGAGTGGTGCTGCTGTTCTTCCACGGAAACGCCGGCAACATCACTCATCGGCACGAAAACATTGAGCTGCTGGCGCGCGCCGGGGCCGACGTTTTCATCCCCAGCTATCGCGGTTACGGGCGTAGCGCCGGGAGGCCGTCTGAAAAAGGGCTCTACCGTGATGCCGAGGCGGCGTATCGCGTGCTCACCGAAGACCTCGGGATCGCACCGGAACGTATCGTGGTCTTCGGCCGGAGTCTCGGTAGCGCGGTTGCGGTAGAGCTCGCCGCGCGTCGCGAGGTGGCCGGGGTGATTCTCGAGGCCGCGTTCACCTCAGCGCCCGATATGGCGCGCGAGATCATGCCGTTTCTCCCGTCGGGGCGGATGATCGGGTCGCGCTTCGAGTCGATCGAACGCGTTGCATCGGTCGAGGCGCCGTTGCTGATCGTGCACGGCGAGCAGGACTCACTGGTACCGTTTGAGCACGGCCGCCGCCTGTATGAGGCTGCGAGCGAGCCGAAGGAGTTCTACCCGATTCCGGGAGCCGGGCATAACGATACCTACGAGCGCGGCGGTGAAGAGTACTTCGTGAGGCTCAGCTCGTTCTGGGAGCGGGCGCGCAACACCATCAGCGACGGATAGACGCCGCCGCTCTCCACGACCGTGGACTCGAGCAGCTCAAACGTCTCGAGCTCGCGAAGCACCGCCTCAAACGGTGCACGCCGCGGACCAACAAGGATTACGAGGCGCCCGTCGGGCTTGAGAACCTGGTGCGCGGCGGTGAGAAAGCGGCGGTAGAACCCTTCGAACTCGATGTTCTTACCGAGGCGTACCCCGTAGGGTGGATTCGTCACGATATACTCGAAGCTTTCGTGCGGGTATTGTTCGTGTATCTCGAGCGCATTGGCGCGTGTAACCGAAATCCGGTCGGCGTATCCACAGGCCTCGAGGTTATCGCGTGCACCCTCTACGGTTGCATGCGTCCAGTCTCCACCGTACAGCTCCAATTCGGAATCGAGATCAGCCGCCTCGATCAGGATCGTGCCGGAGCCGCAAAAGGGGTCGAGCAAACGGCGCGCACCTTTGTCACTCGGGATCCCGGCGCGCTGCAACATCGCGAATGCGAGCGGTGTGCGTAGCGTCACGCGCGGGCGGAAGCGCCACGGGAAGCGTCGGTCGAGCGCTTCGCGAGTCATTTGCATGCCGACGAGGCAGTAGTGTTCTATCACGTCTACGCGTAGTTCGAGCTCGAAGTTCTCGAGATCAACCGGCGTTCGATAGCGGCGATTTACGATCGCTCCGACCTCGCGCTGGACGTCGTGGCTTGCAAACGGATGGTCGCCGCTGCGGTTGGTGGTCACACGGAAGCTTCCGGCCTCGGCGAACGCCGGCAGCGGAAGTGACTCCAGTTCGCGCCGAATTGAGTCGAGCGGTTCGTGGGCGCTGAGCGCGAAGTGGTGTAAATGCTCGACGGCATGGTAGATCGAGCGCATCCGCGGTATCGCGGCCCGGAGCCGACGAGCTACGCGGTCATTGCGGCACTCAAGGAACACGTTGCCGGCGAGCGCAAACGGTTTCTCGACGGTCTTAATCTCCGACGCGTCCTCGGGCGTTAGTTCCCGGAACTCCCGAGTCTCGTGCGTTACGTCGGCCTCGATACCGGGATTTGTGGTAAGACGGAACACGCGTTGCCCGCTTTCGCGCGGGGTACGAAAACGATCGCTTAGCGGGCGGCCGGTACCGAGCGGGTTCTTGGCAACGAGTTCTATGACGGCCTCGTAATGAGGCGTCTGCGGAAAGAGGTCAAACAGCGCGAGCGATTCGACGTGGTAGCTCTCTAACTGCGCGAGCTCATCGGCGGCACGTTCCGGGTTACACGAGACGTACAGCACGGCATCGGGGCGCAAGTACTCGAGCGCACGAAGCACGCGCGGATGCATACCGGCGCGCGGCGGGTCGGTTATGACGTACAACGGGCGTTGTAGATCGAGTGCCGGCAGTTGTTCCGACGGGCGCGCGATTGCGCGGTGCGGAGCATGCTGCGGAGCGCCGAGATGCTCGGCGAGATTCCGCTCAGCGGACTCTACCGATCGCGGATGCTCCTCCATAACCGTCACGCGCCCCGCCGCGGCGCCGTTCACGATTCCGAACGAGCCGACACCGCCGTAAAGATCTACGAGTTCGCCGGAACCTCCGGCGTGGCGTGCGAGGCGCTCGCAGCTGTAACGCAGCATCTCTTCGGTGAGGGCGCGATTTGCTTGGAAGAACCCCTGAGAGTGAAACTCGAAACGGAGGCCGAGCAGCTCTTCGGTCAGGTATGCGCTGCCGCGCAGCACCTCGTAGTTTTCGGTTACGCTATGATCGGTGTTCGGTGGAACATAACCGATCAATACGTTGTCGGCAACACCGCTTTCGGAGAACGCTCGTATTCGCCGGCGGGCGTCTTCAAGTCGCGGCGACTCGGGGTTTAGGATGATCGTTACGCAGCTCTCGAGACGGGTTGTGCGGATCACGGCGTAGCGCAACGTGCCGGTGCGTCTACGAACATCGAAGGCGTCCGGCTCCGGGAACGCGGCGCGAACCGCGCCGATCAGCCGGTTGACCGCGTCCTCGGCGATCGCGCAGCGCTCGATATTCTCTATGAGGTCCCAGCGCCCGCGCCGGCGGAAACCGAGTCCGCCGGGATGAAACGGCATATCGACGCGGGAGCGATACCCGTACGGCTGATGCGAGAATACGGAAATCTCGTCGGTCCCAAAGAGCTTCGCGAGATCGTCGCGCTTGCGGTCGCGCTGGTGCCGGTACGCAACGTCCTGCGTGGTACAGCCCCCGCAGGCACCGAAATACGGACATCGTGGTGTTTCCATTGGTTACTCGTTAGGTTGTTCTTTGAACACGGCTCAGTCGATGGACGCGAACATCCTCGAACACGGCGGCGCAACTCTCGAGCAGGTGTTCGTCCTTGGTGAAGAACACCAGCTGCGTTCCGTGCTCGCGCTGCAGATGGTGCAGCAGGCGCAACGCGCCCTCGGTGCGTTCGTCGTCGAGGCTTTCGAACGGCTCGTCGAACACCAGAACACCGTTACCGTCGCGCGCCTTTAGCGCCAGCGCGAGCCGCGCGGCGAGCATGAAGGCGTCGCGCGTGCCCTGTGAGAGCTGCTGCGGCCCGCGCGCAGTACCGCCGGCATCCGCCAGCCGTGCACCCTCGAGTGCGAGCTTGGTGAGACTGAGTTCTCGCCGGTCGCCGGTTATCGACCCGAGGCGATCGGTGATCTCGCGCGCGAGGTCTTCCAGAACGTGATCGGACTCGGCGGCTATCTCGGAAAAGATCTCGGCCGCGACGCCGGAGGCCTCGCGTCTGTGATTGAAGCTCGTGATCTCGCGTTCGAGATCGGCGATTTTCGTTTCGAGTGCAAGTAACTGCTCGGGTATATCGCCGAGCGATCCGCGCACACTGCCGCGGAGCTCGGAAACCTCGGCGGCGAGCCTGTCTCGCGAGCCCTGCAGTGTCGTGATCTCCTGAGCTAAGCGCGCGCGGCGCGTCTCGGCTCGCTTGATCTTCTCGTGTTCATCCGGCGTAGCTTCGGTCTCGGTCGCTTGCTCAACTACGTGGTTCAACTGCGCCCGGAGAGCGGCGCGGCCGGTTGCGCCGTAGCGTTCGGCCGCTTGCTTGAGCTCCTCCGCAACTTCGTCACGCCGGCGTTTTCTACCGTCGTACTCGGCGCGCGCGTTGTGGTAATCCCGCGTTGAAGCAACTCCGAATCGCTCGAGAAACGCACGCAGTCTCCGCTCGGCCTGCTCGGTCTCATCCTGCGCGCTCTGCTCGGCGCTGTGGGCCTCACGCAGCTTGCGATCTTGATCCTCGAGATCCAATCGCCGACGCTCGCACTCATCACGGGCGGCGGAGGCCTTGGACTCGATCGAGCTCAGAGCACTGATCATACCCTCGTAGCTCTCGGCGGCCAAGGATTCGCCGGTCTCACGTTGCCACTCGTCGCGAGCGCGCTTGACTGCGTTCTCGATCGGGGTGTTGTCGTACTCAACGGTGCGCGTGAACCCTACCGAAACCGCCAGAACCACCGCAAGCGCTGCAACCGCCGCCGCAGCGACCACGCCCTCGGGAACCCCGAACAGCACCGCCGGAGCCGCGGCGGCGGCGAGCAGCCCGGCGGCCGCCGCGAGTACCACCGGACGCGGGCGGCGGCTGGTACGCGGAACCGGCTCGACGCGGTTCTGCTCCAGACTGCGGCGCAGGCTCTTCGCCGCCTCGCCCAACCGCCCGGCGGCGGCCGCGCCCCCTTCGGCTTCGCGGTAAGCGCGCAGTGCGCCCTCACGCTCGTGTTCACAGTGCTCGCGAGCCGCTGTGTTCCGGCTCACTCGCTCGCGCGAGGTCTCGAGTTCGCGCTCGAGACGCGAGAGTTCCTCACCGCGCGGGTCGGCGAACGCGCTACGGTGCTCGAGTTCGCGCTCGAGCTGCTCGAGCGTCTCGATTTTTGCGAGTAGGCTGCGCGCGCGTTCATGTTCGGCCGCACCGGACTGCTCGGCGAGGTAGCGCTCAACACGAGCGTGCTCCTCGCGGAGCTCGTGAAGCGCGCGGTCGGCGTTCTCGAGCTCAAGACTACGCTCCTGCAGATCCTGCTCCTGCCGTAATATATCGCTACGACGCGCCGCGAGGCGGTCGCGGTCCTGTTCGATCTCCTCAAGCTGCGACTGCAGCTCCTTCAAGCGCTTCATGTGTGCATAGGTCTTGTTCTCGGAAGCTTCCTTCTGAAGCTCCGCCGCGATTGCGCTCGGATCTATACCGCCGGAGAACAGCCGCGCCTTGACCGCCTGCATCCAGTCTGCGTTCTCGGAGACGTTGAGCGTGACGGCGCCGGAGTCTATCGCGAGCAACTCGGTGAACTCCTCGACCGCGATCGCGCCGTTCCAATCAGCGGGCTCAACGCTGCTGTTACGCTGCTTTCCGTAACGCGCCTGTAGCGACCGCGCCTCGCTGGTAGTGCCGTGGGGGCGACAGAGGCAATCGAGTAGGGCGTGAAATATCGTAGTTTTGCCGCTTTCGTTGGGTCCGACGAAGACCGTCACCGGGGCAAAGTCGAAACTGCGGCCCTGGTAAAGTCCGAACGACTCGAGGTTGATCTTGCGAATCATCGGCGGCCCTCCACGCGTTGCTTGATCTTGCCGAGCGCGATGCGTCGCGCCTCGAGCAGGATCCGGACCTCTTCCTCGGAAGACGCGCGCCGCCGGCGCTCGTGCCAGTGATCGAGAAAGCGCCGCGCAAGCGGTAGCGACCCAAAACCGCTCAAGGGTTCGAGCTGCTCGGTGTTGATCTCGAGCCTGCGGACGCGTGACTGTAGCCGTTGTCGCAAGCTCTTGCTTAGTCTCGCGCTCTCGTCCTGCGACTCAACCAAGCCGGTCAACGAGATCTCGAGGTAATCAGCCGATCCAAACAGTGACGGGTCGAGATCCTCGATTGCGCGGTCGGGATCTATCCCGACCGGAAGCTCGAGCTCGTGATACCGGCCGGCCGTCTCGAGGGTGACCGCCTCGCGCGGCCGTATCACGCCGCCGGAGAGGTCGAGAAGCTGTGCCGTGCGCGCCCCGGTCTCTCCGCGTCGCCACACGCGAGCTGATCCCGGATAGCATGCGTAGCACCCGTCGAGCTGCTCGGTGCGCGCGGTGTGAATATGGCCGAGAGCGGCATAGGAAGCGCCGCAGCGCCGGAAGAGGTCGGCGTCGATCGCGGCGGTCTCGTCCTCGCTCTCATCGAGCCCCGAGAACCACATGCCGGAGAGTGTGCCGTGCATCAACGCGATGCGAACCGCGCCGTCCGGCGGCGGAAACTCCCACGACACGTACTCTGCGTAGTCGGGCTGAAACGGTACCGCGATAATCTCGAGCCCGAGCTCGGGCCTCGAGACACAGCTGAACGGTGTTGTGTCGACCCATGTGATGCGGCCGAGGCTTTCGCCGTCGATCGAGGCGCCGTCGCTGCGAAGCGCTTCATGGTTGCCGGGAATCGCGACAATCTCACACTCGGCCGGCAGCTTCTCGCAGCGAGCTGCTACCTCCGGCGCGAGTGCAACCGCATCGGGATAGGTGTCGAAGAGATCGCCGGCGATCAAGAGCATGCGAGCCTCGGTGCGACGGCAGAGCTCCAGTACTTCGTCGAACACCGCGAGTGAGTACTCCTGCTCGGAACGCGAAAGATGCAGGTCGGCAAGATGGATAATGCTGCTCATAACGTGAACGGCCTCACTATACGCGAGTTTTCGGCCGACCGCAAGCTTGCGCCGTAGCGGCCGTAGCGGATGATCGAGCAGGG
>Ga0207421_10000523_pt1 | contig 49226 bp, 46 predicted proteins | sample SodLakKL_010_SED_4_FD_187542 | JGI IMG/M metagenome (GOLD analysis project Ga0207421, IMG submission 187542) | Alkaline sediment microbial communities from Lake Tanatar, Kulunda Steppe, Russia - 8KL_010_SED (SPAdes) (version 2) | ecosystem: Environmental > Aquatic > Non-marine Saline and...
ACAATAATGGCGACAATCCAGAAAATTCCCGTAACAGCGGCATTGTTGATAAGAATGGTTCGCTGTCTCTCGGCGAGAGCCGTGGTGTCAAAGCCAATTCTAACAACTCCAAACTCATTACCGTGATAGCGGATGGGGACAAGGGCATCATAGAAGTTCTCTTCCTCAGCCCAGCGACCGAATACATCACGCTGGGAGCGAAGCAGGTTTTTAATTTGTTCCGGGGGAAAGGGAATGATATCGGTCTCTGTTTCGCGGACGTCTTCGGGCATGTAAAAAAAATCATTGCCCTCGACATCATAAGCGATTAAAAACTCAGCGCCGGGAGCGGTTTCCAGCCAGAGACGTGTGCTGGTCCTGTTGATTTCGTCCAGATCGGCACCGGTCAAAAGCGAATATGAGTAGTTAAGACCAAAAATTCTGCCAACCAGTGTAGCTTCCTGTTTCTTTTGTTCGACACTCTCCCGGACCTGCTGCCGCACATTAAAAAACGTAATAAGACCCATTACAACGGTCACCAGGAGAACCAGGACAAGAGTAACTTTTAGTTTAAGACTGAATTTCAATATAGATCGCTCCCGTTAATTTCTTCCAGGGTTCGTGAAACCTCGCGAACGCCGTCATAATCGGAATCTTCAGCCGGTACATATTTGTCGATATCGCCGCCAAGGGAGGTTAGAGCCTCCCGATCAGTTTCGTGCAAATTAAAAAAGTAGTCTTTGATTTTTTGGTAGAGTGCTTCATCTTCTGTAAGTTGTTTGGAAATTACAAACGGTTCGGCGGGGATGGGATCAGTTTTAGTTAAAACGGGCAACAGCTCGTCAGCTTCGTCGGGATCAACTACTTCCCGGCGCGCGTCATCATAAACAGCTCCAGCAGCGACCTCCCGGTTGAGAACAGCTCTTACTACAGCATCGTGACCACCAAGATAATTAGGAATAGTTGGAGCCACGGCAGGATCGAAGCCATAATTCATAACCAGGTGAGCGCGGGGGAAGAGGAAACCAGAGGCGGAGTCCGGATCGACAAATCCGATACTGCCCCCCTCAATTTGATCGGCCGACTCTATACCGCTTTCGCGGTGAGTAATAATGAGAGCTTTGTAGTGGGGTTCGCCATAGCGAACCGGTTTAGCCAGGGGCAGGTAATCAGTTTTTTCAGCAGCTTCCACGTAGGAAAGAGGACCAAGAACAGCCAAATCGTAACGACCCTCTTCCAAACGTCTAACAATTTCTTCATAAGAAGGCGCGAAACGATATTGAACGTCGCGGTCGAGATGTTCGCCCAGCGAATCCATAAACAGGCGCCGGTCTTCGATTATCTCAATGATAGAACGAGAGGGCACCTGGCCAATAAGGAAGGGCTCTTCTTCCACAGCCTCCAGTTCACCGAAGGGGAAGTTACGAAAATCGTTTTCGCCACAGCCGGTCAACAGGGTAAATGTAAGCCCCAACAAGAGAAAAAAACAAAGCAGAGGCTTATTTGAAGCTACCTTCATGTTGTTCTACTCCCATGGATAGGATGACGTTAACTACGATAGCTCTGAGAAATTAGTGCATAAACTATAGCTTAACTAAAGGGATTCGACAACTTACTCCTGTCGCGGACCAGAACCTACCGCCGTGATTCCGGGCGAAGTGACCGAGCACTCAATCGCAAGCACTATGGATAAGTAACACCAAAAAGGAAGAAATTGTTTTTAAAATTTGATTGAGTGTTCGGGAACGTAGACCCGAAATCTATGGTAACGTCAAAATGGATTGTCCGGTCAAGCCGGACAATGACGACCGAAAGCCACTGGATTGTCCGGTCAAGCCCGGCAATGACGGGGGGGGGGGAGGTAGGTTCTGATTTTTTGGGATTATCAATTGAGTTATTAGCTTTTTTTTGGTATCATAAACCGTAATTCAGCTTTACTGGTGGCGGCTGAGTAATTTTTGCCGCCAGCTGCGGGTTGAAGGATCGATATATATTTTCTGGATAGCTATGATGGGAAGTGTTTGACTCTTGAGTAAAAGTGATTGTGCTGAGTGGGGAGAAAGACTAACAGTTGAAACTATTCATTAATTTGTCAGAGCAAGAAACAGAAACCGGATTTACGCTCGTGGAATTGCTCTGTGTGATTGGCATAATTGGCATACTTGCCTCGATAGCTTTTGCCCAGCTACCGGGTGTTATTAACCAGGCCCGTTACGCTCAGGCCCAGCGTGATCTTGATGCTTACAACACTGAGTTGCTCTCCTACTACGCTTCCCGGGGTGAGTATCCATCCGATTGGGAGGATCTGGGATATAACACGGCACCCGAGGACCCCTGGGGATATCCCTATATCTATAACAACCATGACGAAATCTCTTCCGGTGATAGACGTAAGGATGGTGCCCTGGTGCCGATTAACAGCCACTATGACCTGTTTAGCCCCGGCCCAAACGGTAACTGGGCGCCTAACATTGGGGCAGACATATCAAGAGACGACGTAATTGTAGCCGAGGATGGAGCCTTTATTGGGAAGGCGGAGGATTACTGATGGAATCAGCAAGCACCTGGGGAGCTTTTAGCTCTCGCCTGGGGAAAAAGGTAATATCGCTGCTGCTACTGGCCTCAATTTTGCCGCTGTTTATCTTTGGCGGAGTGATTTATTTTCAATCGACAACGCTGTTGCGCCAGCAGTCTCTGGATAACATGGAAAATTATGTTAATGCAACGGGAGACAACATTTTCGCTTCACTGCGCCAGGCCGAGCACTTAATTTCCGAAGCAAGAGTAGAGGATGGTCAGGTGCAGCTTCAACAGGGGGGCGAAAGATATTTTAACAAACTCTTTGTAACTGACTATAGGGGGCGAGATATCAATACGGGGGAAGAAAAAATCAATATTGACAGCCGGCGGCGTGAGTGGCTGGAGCAGGGGCGTCCGACACTGAGTGAAACTTATCAAAAGGAAAAGTTCTACACAACAGCTGTAATCTATCCAACCGAAGAAAACTTGATTGTAGGTGAAATTGAGCTCAAACAGCTCTGGGAAGCCCTGAGGCCCAGCTATTTTAACAGTCGGGACGTTGTTTTTGTCGCCAATTCAAACTACAGGCTGATTGCCAGTCTGTCCGATGAATTTCCGTTCACAGGGCTACCCGAGCAGCTTCGAGCGGGGATCCCCGAGGACCGGGGTGGAGCGAGAGGAAGCAGCCGGCTCGAAGAGCTTTCTGAAGAATACGCTTGGACAACCCGTAAGCTCTGGCTGGAGGGCCGCTACGGGATAGAGCCCTGGCATGTTTTTATTTTACGTCCCGAACGAGTTGTCAGTGCATTTCCTCGTCAAATACTAAGGACCCTGATCATATTTTTTGCCCTGGCTGTGTTAATTTTTGTCTTTGTTGCGAATCGATTCAGTCACCACATACTCGCTCCAATAGTCGATATGCACAGGGCGATATTTGCGCTTGAGGATGAAGAATTTCTCCCGGCATTGCCGGTAGACAGGGATGATGAGCTGGGTGAACTTGCCCGGCATATGGACAATTTACGCGACAGGTTGCACGACAAAAAAGTTAACGACAGGCCATAGTTTAATTAACCCCCGCCGTTAATTTCAAGCTCTCAGAATAAATTTGGAGTTGATTTGAAGTGTTGTTCAAGCTGTTTATGTTATTTTTTTTAACGCCACTGATAGAACTGGCGTTACTTCTGAAAGTAAGTCAGTACGTAGGAGTTTTTAATACAGTTATGATTGTTGTTATAACAGCCCTGCTCGGCGCCGCGCTGGCAAAGTCCCAGGGATTGTCCATCCTGTTTAAAATCAGGCGAGAGGTCATGGAAGGTCGCCCACCCGGTAATTCACTGCTGGACGGCGTGTTAATTCTTGCCGGGGGAATTGTGCTGCTGACCCCCGGATTACTGACCGACGCTCTTGGTTTTTTACTCCTAATACCGGTCACGAGGCAATTTATACGAGAACAGGTCAAAAAACAACTGCAGCGGCAGATCGATCGGAAGAGGTTTCGGTGGCGTGGTTAACCTGCGTTGTCAGGTCGGTTTAATATGAAGAAAAAAGTCTTTTTTCTATTATCAGTGCTCATCGCTATCGGAATAGTTTATCTGGCTGTCAGCTACGTTATTTCCTTTCAGAGATTACAAGAGATTTCCTACTGGGAACGTCGTATTGAAGGTACAACCGGTCTTCAAACGACAGCGGAGGAAGTTTCTTACAACTTCCCTTTTAAATTTGAATTAAGTGGCGTTGAGCTTTCCTCACCAGTTGATAGCGAACATCATTTCTCAATTAAGACAAAAAAAATTAACGTTACCTTTTCTCCGCTAAAAACATTGGCGGGGAGGTTGGACATAATGGCATTAAGTCTTGAACAACCGTTTATATCCAGTGAAGAGGTGGGCGAGAAAAAGGTTAATTTTATCGCCGAACTTTTTCTGGATAGTCAGTTGGAGACTGTTTCATTATCATCGGGGTGGGTAAACGATAATTATTTCCAGGCGCTTTCCTTGACCAATATTGACGATCATATCCTCAACCTTGAAATCAGTGATTATCGCCTGGAGATGGCTAATTTTAGTGGCTTGGTCGTTTATAAACCTGAAACAAAAGAAGTGCAGATAAACGACTTTTATTTTAATTTCATAGACAGTGGGAAAATAATAGATATTTTGCCGGTGGAATTTTTTGGAATACCGCTGCCTGAGAGAGGTCTGCTGAGTGGGGAAATTGATAAATTAAAAATTACTGAAGAACGAGTTTCTGGGAGCGGTGAATTGCGTTTCCAGGGCAGTGGGAAGGAACTGGCTACCGGCGAGATCATGAGGGCTAAATTTAATCTGGACTACGCCAGTGAAGAAAAACTTAAGCTCGGCCTGACAAATTTAGTGGTCAATAACCGGGTTACCCCTTTTACAGTTGACCTGCTGGCGGGCAAAGAAGATGACCCTAAAGCACGACTCAGGTCGCCGTCGACTGACCTGCAGACCTGGTTGGCTCTACTTGAGCCTGTCGTTGGCCTGGCGCAGTCAGAATTACCCGATATATCGGGGCTCGTGCACCCGGTTGATTTAACGGTACCAATTAAGAGGATTGAAGAAACTAAAGGAACAATAATTATCGAGAACCCTGTTGTAGAGACAGAAGAGTATGTTTTTCAATCAACTGTTGATACAGGTCTTCTGAATTTAAGTGAGGGGAATCTCGAAATCGAGTCTCTGGAACTGATTAGCGGAGACAGGATTTTGACGGTGGGAGGTAGGGTAAATGAAATCTTTAAATGCCCAGCAGAAATCCAATTTTCAATCAACACTCTTGACTGGCCCGGAGCTGAGTCAGACTACTTTTTGCCGGCTGCTCTTAACTGGCCGGAGGAGTGGCTGCCTGACGGAGATGTTGATTTAGATCTGATTTACCGTGGACAGCCGGATTCAATCGAAGTTAACGGCGAGTTAAATTCAGAAAGGGCGCTGTTAGGGAGGCGAGAAGTCAAAAATTTAGAAGCGGATTTCGCAGTGCAAGAAGAAGAGATAACTTTTTCAAAGCTGGACGGGGAGATTTTTGGTGGCGAGTTTGAGTGTGAGCTTGAACCGGCAGGAGAGGCTTATAATTTATCCGGTTACCTTCGCCGCCTGCATCTGGAACAGATTGAAGACTCCTGGCTGAAGGAATTAGTAGACCGAGCCCGATTAACCGCTTATTTTAATCAAAAAATAGAGCCGGGGGGAATGAAATTACAAGATGGTAGCGGATACTTGTTTGGCTGGAATTTTATTTTTAATTCCAATTTACAACTGGAGGAGAGGCTTTCGCGTGTATGGGAGCAAATCGAAGAAGCCGTAACTGAGACCCTGGAACCGGGAGCGGCACAAGAAATTTTTGAACAAATTGAGCCGGAGGCGGGCAAAACCTGGTCTGATGTTGAAGGACCGGTTAATATGAGAGACGGAACGATAAGTTTTGATGGTTTGCAACTTGTCAGTGAAAATTACGAGCTCTGGCTGTCTGGTGGGATTGATCTGGACGAGGGACTTATTTCATTAGATATTGAACCACGTATTGTCGAGGAACTGCTGGACGAATACACCGGTTCTATGGCTGCAGGAGTTCTTTCGGGGCCACTGCCTGTTTTTGAACTAAGAGGAAGTTACGACGGCCTCTGGCAGATTAACTCAGATTCATACCGGCAGGAACTGGGGGATGAGTTTGAACAGCGGTTGGAAGTCCTGCTGGAAGAGGATCCCAGTATAATATTCAGAGAAATTCTGGGCGAATAACACGATTCTCAAATTAGCTTATTTATGGTAAAGTCAAACAGTTTTAACATAGGAATAGAAAAAATATGGAGGTGCTATAATGGAATTTGCTCGTGTAGTCGGCAATGTGGTCGCAACGAGGAAAGAAGAAAAGGTTAGAGGCCGGAAGTTTCTGGTTTTGCAGCCGGTAAACCTGGACATGAAACCAAGTGGCAGTGTGAAAGTTGGTGTCGATGCCGTTGGCGCCGGCGAAGGTGAGCTGGTCTTATTCGCAACCGGAAGTACCGCCCGCCAGACCCATCTGACGGAGAATCGCCCGACCGACTGCGTAATAATGGCTATTGTGGATTCCGTTGATGTAAAGAACGAGCGAGTTTACGATAAAGCTGAAGAGGAGAGAAGTGAATGAAACCCGGACGTGTGATCGGTCGGGTCGTCTGTTCCCAGAAATACCCGGACTTTAAAGGAGAGCGGTTTCTTCTCGTCCAGCCCACCGACTGGAAAAAAAATGATCGTGGTGAACCAATAGTCTGCACCGACGCAGTTGGAGCCGGTTATGAGGAGTTTGTGTTTTATATTGAATCTCGTGAGGCGGGGTTGGCTCTCGGAGAAAAAGAGCCGCCCTCAGACGCCAGTATTTGTGGAATAATTGACGGCGTGGATATGGAGGACGAGGTATGGAAATAGGGATGGTTGTTGGCCGAACCTGGGCGACGCAGAGACACGAGAGCATGCAGCCCCTGCGAATGCTGCTGGTTAAACCATACAATCCTGTAAAAGAAGAATATGAGGGGCTTCCCTACCTCTGTCTCGATAAGAATATAAATGCCGGGGTTGGAGACCAGGTATTGATGGTAGACGACGGTGGCCCCAGCCGAATGATACTGGACGATGAGTTAGCACCCGTGCGGGGGTTTGTTATCGGAATTGTGGACGATATTCATATTAATGAGAAATGTCGTCGTCAACTATTCGATGACTGAATAAAATTGCAGCCCCGAGAGTTCATGAAGCGGCTGGTCGAACGTCGTATGCGTACTGACCTCAAACCGGTTAAAGAAGCGCTTGACCTGTGGGATACTTTTGATTTTGATGTTGTGCAGGTCGTTGGTTCAAATGGTAAGGGGACCGTGGTTCACCTGCTGGAGAAGGTGCTGGTTAAGCTGGGCCGTGAAACTGTTTCCTGTACTTCCCCCCACCTCATATCACCGACCGAGCGAGTAAAGCATAACGGCCGGTGCCTCGATAATTCTGAATTTTATGAGACGCTTTTTGAGCTGGACAGGCTGACGAAAAATAAGATGACGTCTTTTGAACTTCTTTTCTTACTGGCCGTCCAGGTGGCAGTTGAACGAAACGTGGATTATCTACTGTTAGAAGCCGGCATGGGGGGGCGCTGGGATGCTACCAGTGCTTTAAATGCCAACTGTACTATTTTGACCGGAGTGGAGCTGGAACATACTGAATATCTGGGCTCAACCCGGGAAGAGATATTGGCTGAACTAACCGCACAGATCCCTTTTAAAAGCGGTCTGATTGTTCCTGAACTTGAGCCAGAGATTAGCGAACAGATCAAAAAATTGGTCCAAAAAAGAAATTTAGTATTATCTGAAGTAGAACCCACAAAATCGGTGTTAGTTCAGAATAGAAAACTGGTCGCAAATACGCTGATATTTCTTGACGAAATTGAATTAACTTCGGCGGTTGAATTGCTCGAAAAAATAGAACCGCCGCCGTGTCGGCAGACTCTGCTGCAGCAAGACGGTCGGAGTTATTTTCTGGACGTGGCTCACACACCGTCGGCGGTTGCGGCGGCACTGGAGGCCCGGCCCGGTTTGGAGGCCGGGAACTGGTATACGGCGTTTGGCTGTCTGCAAAGCAAGCGGGCGCAGGAGATGATGAACATAATATTAGAACGCTGCCCGGCTGAGCGGTTGTTTTTAACTGAGCCGCCATCGCCCCGTAAAATGCCACTTCAGACGCTTGTTGAAAAGGGGCCAGAGGATGCTAAAAGCAGTGGAGCTGAAGATATAAACCAGCTCTTTTTAAACCTGAGTGAGCCAGGCGACGGTCTTACGGTGCTTGGCTCATTTTCTCTCGCTGCTCTTTTTTACAATAAGTAAAATTTGACTCTATTGAAATCTTTGCTGGAGACGGGCTACTCAAAGAAAGCACTGCTCAATTGTTCTCTAAGATAGTAAAAAATATTTTAACAGAGTCGCAACAGGGTGGTTGAATAACTAAAATGAATTTTATGCTGAAGAATCCCTGGAAGTTCACCTGGATTATCTTGAGTCTTTTCGTTGTGCAATGCCTGCTTGTTCCGCCACTAAGTGGCGATGAAGCTGAAGATTTATTTATGAGCGGTTATGAAAAATTTGAAGCAGGCGACTACGAAGAAGCTTTGACCTACTTCGAACAGGTTTTAGAGAGATTTCCGGACCGCAACAGGGGCCGTGACAGCCGGTACTTTATCGATCGGTTGCGTCTTTACTCCGTTCGCGGCGGAGGACGTCAACCACTTGTCCGAGTTTTGCTGGAAGAAAAGCCACAAATCAGCGGCCAATTCAAGCGGCCTTACATACTCCTGGGCCAGGACATGGAAGAACTAACAGAGTTCGATAGCAATCAGAGCTGGGAGGCGAGTCTTGAGGACGGGGCTATTGTTTTCAGCACCGGGGATCAAGAATTTAAACTGCAGGAAGTTCGTTTAGAACCGCTTTCAATGGAAAGTGGTTATTTAAATTTTGAAGAGATTGAATACCGGGGTCGTGTAGAGCTGTTGAGAAGCGGTTCTGAGATCAAGGTAATAAACGAATTACCCTTAAACAAATACCTTTACGGGGTAATAAAGAAGGAGTTAGCTCCGGACTGGCCGATGGAAGTTATGAAAGCTCAAGCAGTGGCTTCGCGGTCTTTTGCGTTAAACATGATGGCTGCAGATGACATCGGGGACGGAAATTTGAGAGCGGACGTTTCAGCTCAGGTTTATGAAGGGAAAACCGCCGAATCGGAGCGTGGCCGGCAAGCTGTTGAAGCTACCCGGGGTGAAATACTTGTTTACGCCGGCGAGATAGTTCCGGCATATTTTCATGCAAATTCGGGTGGTTATATTGAAGATGGCCGCCACATCTGGGGCGGTGATGGGTTTCCTTTTATTGAGCCCGGACCGGACTCATGGAGTGAACAGACTCAACACTACAGGTGGGAGGAAGAGCTGCCAATTGCCGAAATAAATGACAGGCTTGCGGCCGCCGGACATACTGCTATGGGCTCGAACCCTGACCTGCGCTCTGCCGGATTTCTTCGTTCTGGTAGAGCTTCTGAGGTAAGCTACCGCTCGGCCTCCGGTGAGCGGGTTAATTTAAACGCCAATGAGTTTCGAATGGCTATTGGCGGTGACAAAATCCGGAGTAGCTGGTTTGAAGAAATTCAACGTTCCGGACAGAACATTGTGTTTGAAGGACGAGGCTGGGGTCACGGAGTCGGGATGTCACAGTGGGGAGCTAAAGAGATGGCCGAAGCAGGGAAAAGTTACTCTGAAATTCTGCAATTTTATTTTCGTCACGCTGAGCTTTCAAACAGGCTGGATGAATATCTGGGTATGAGCGACCAAGAGGAGCGTTAAAGATGTCTGATACTGCTAAAATACGCCAGGTTCTGGTTCCCATAGTCGGGCGTCCCAACGTGGGAAAGTCGACCCTCTTCAACCGGCTAATAGAAGAAAAAAGAGCAATCACGGGAAGTACTCCCGGATTAACCCGGGATCGTATTACTGGTACAATAACCTCTGATAACGGGACGGTAACTTTGGTTGACACGGCCGGCTTTCAGCCAGATCACCCGGCGCCGTCGCCCGGTTTTATTTTAAACCAGATAGAAACAATGGTGGAAGAGGGAGAGGTAATACTTTTTGTGGTAGACGCCACAACCAATATTTCTCAACTGGACAGGGAAATTGTAAAAAAATTGCGCCCGGTGCAAGAGCGGGTAGTGCTGGTGGTAAACAAGGTGGACCCGGGACGTGATTTAGAGGTTACCGCCGCTGATTATTATGAACTGGGGCTTCAGCACGTGGTTCCTCTATCCGCCGCACACAATCGTAATTTGTCGGAGCTGAAGGAAAAAATATTTGAACTGGCGCCGGAAGTTTTTGCGCCGCCTGAAAAAACAGGGATGAGAATTGCGTTAACTGGTCGTCCAAACGTTGGCAAGTCAACTCTGTTTAACTCAATACTAGGTTACGACCGGGTGATGGTTAGTGAAGAACCGGGCACAACCAGAGATGTTGTTGATGTTGCTTTTTCCGTTGATGACAAACGTTATCATCTCATGGATACTGTAGGTATCAGGAGAAAAAGCCGGGTAGAAGAAGAAGTAGAAGAAGCGGCTGTAATGCAGACTCTGCGCAGTCTTGAAGGGTGTGATGTCGCCTGTCTGATGCTGGATTGGAACGACCGTGTTAATAAGCAGGACCAGCGGCTGGCCGGTTTGATTGTTGACCGCTACAGGGGCTGCATGATACTTGTTAATAAAACTGACGAAGCGGATGAAAAAAACGAAAAAAACTGGCGAAATCATATTGCTGAGCGTCTTCATTTTTTAAAATATGCGCCGGTTCTTTTTACCAGTGGCAAAGAGCGTCGCGGTTTGGCTAATATATTTGCGACCGCCGATGCCATATATGAGCAAATGAACCGCCGTTTTGAGGCGAATCAATTGCACAACGCGTTTTTGGATCTTAAGCAGAGAATTACCTGGCCGTCCAGCAGCAGCCAGGACGTAATTTTGAAACAAATCAGGCAGGTTGATATAAATCCGGTGACATTTGCGCTGGAGGCGGACAATCCCAGTCACCTGACTGCAAGTGATCTGCGCCATTTACGTAAATTGCTGCGTGATCAATTGGATTTAAAACTGGCGCCAATCAAGTTAAACATAGTCGAAAGACTGGACGAAGAAAGCGAGGAATAAACGTGGATACATTGTTTGCAGTTTTGCTTGTGGTATTTGGTTATTTGCTGGGCTCTATTCCCTTTGCGCTGCTTTACAGTCTCTATATCGCCGGTGAAGATGTCCGTGAGATGGGAAGCGGTAATATTGGGGCGACAAACGTTGGCCGTAATTTTGGTTGGCTGGCCGGAATTTTGGTTCTGGCCCTTGACTTTGCCAAGGGGGCATTGCCGGTTTACGCTGTATTCTACAGTTTAGGATCAGCGGAGCTGTTGATAGCCACGCTTGCCGGCGCCGGCGCTGTTTTTGGTCACGTCTTTCCGGTATATTTGCTTTTTCGGGGGGGCAAGGGTGTTGCCACTTCGGCCGGAGTTTTTGCTGTCCTTTTGCCCTGGGCGACTCTGGCTGCGATAATGTTTTTCTTAATCGCGCTCTCCAGCCGTCACATGGCTGTTGCTTCCTTAACCGGAGCAACAGCACTGCCCATAGTATCAATTATCGTTTACGGTCCCGACCATCCCGGTGTTTACGCTGCGTTTTTACTGGCCCTGGTTGTATTTGTAAGACACCGGGGTAACATCAAACGGCTCTGGGAAGGCAGAGAGGAACGTCTGTTTTGAAACAGAAAATACTACATATTGATATGGATGCTTTTTTCGCCCGGGTTGAAAAAGTTGATCGCCCCGAACTTCGCGGCAAAGCGGTAGTAGTTGGAGGGCAGAGCGAGCGCGGCGTTGTCTCCACTGCCTGCTACAGGGCCCGTCAGCATGGTGTTCATAGTGCCATGCCGATGGCTCAGGCGCGAAAACTCTGTCCCGAAGCTACTTTCTTGCCGGTGCGGGGTGAACGTTACAAAGAAATTTCCCGGACTATTCAAAAAATTATGCGTTCCTACACCCCGCTGGTGGAACCGGTTTCACTGGACGAGGCTTATCTCGACGTAACCGGTGTGCTGCACAGCGATAATTCAGCTTATGAGATTGCCCGTCAGATTAAGCAGGAAATAAAAAAACAGACCCGGCTGACCTGTTCAATCGGAATTGGTCCAAATAAAATGATTGCCAAGCTGGCCTCGGAAGATTGTAAACCGGACGGCCTGCAGGAAATTAAGGAAGAGGAAAAAGATAACTTTATGATTCACTTGCCGCTCGATGCCATCCCCGGAATTGGCGAGAAAACAGGCCGTGAATTAGAAAGAATAGGGATAAATTCAATCAAAGAACTTCGGGAAGCTGAATCGAACTTTCTTTACCGGGAGCTGGGGACACGGGGCATTATTCTACAAAAACGGGGACTGGGGGAGGACTCAACTCCGGTAAAAGCAAATGAGGAGACGAAGTCAATAAGCAATGAAGAAACCTATCCTGAGGATCTCGAAGATCGAAAAATAATTAAAAAGTTCCTCTTCCGTTTGATGGAGAAGGTTGGCCGTCGTTTACGTGACAAAAAACTGGAGGCAAAGACAGTTGAGGTGAAAGTCCGCCGCGGCGATTTTACAACTCTGACCCGTAGTTATACCGGTCGTCGCCACACCGACGTAACAGAACGATTGTGGGCGGCGGTAGTTGCTCTGTTTGAAGAGATTAAAATTGACGCCCGCGGAGTGCGACTGCTGGGCGTTGGTGTTTCTAATCTGCGTCCCGCTGCCAGCCAGGAAGAACTTTTCGAGGCTTCTGATGAGCAGAGAAAAGCCAGGTTAAACGAACTGATGGACAATTTAAACGAAGAATACGGTGATCAAACAATCGTTCGCGGGGGCACAATTATTGGCCAGGACTAATCTGCAAAACTTACAATTTTTGTAAATATTCATCTTATCTTTCCCCCATCACCCTGGGGGAGAGCGGATAGATGATTAGTTACCAATTTTTGATAAAATACTGCAGTCAATTTAAAGTTTAATCATGAGCTCACCCCGGCGATTCATGTTAAAATTTCGGCGGGAATAGATTTTTACTTTCGCAGGAATGACGGATTTTTAGAGTGAACTCAACAATCGGAAAGAAAAAGGAGCGTAAATAATGTCATCTGAGACAGTAGTTAGCGGTATGCGTCCAACCGGCCCACTTCACCTTGGTAATTATTTTGGTGCCCTGAAGACCTGGTTGGAATTACAGGAAGAGACGGATTGTTACTTTTTTATTGCCGACTGGCACGCCTTAACGACCGGATACGAAGAACCTGAAGAATTAGGTAAAAACAGCCGTGAAGTCCTCATTGACTGGCTGGCCGCCGGACTGGATCCGGAGAAATGTGTAATTTTTAAACAATCCGATGTTCCCGAACATGCTGAACTCCATCTGTTGCTGGAGATGTTAACACCGGAGTCCTGGTTAAAACGCAATCCCACTTACAAAGCCGCCAGGGAAGAACTGGGTAAAAATAAGACCAACAACGTTGGTTTTCTTTCGTATCCCGTGCTACAGACGGCCGATGTTTTGGCTCACCGTGGAACTAAGGTACCGGTCGGCAAGGATCAAAAACCTCACCTGGAAATGGGTCGTGAAATTGTGCGCCGGTTTAACCACCTGTATGACGCTGACTTGCCCGAGATGAAGGCTCTTATTAGACAGACACCTCAGCTGCAGGGGTTGGATGGTCGTAAAATGTCCAAAAGTTATAAAAATTGCATATACTTGAGCGACTCTCCGACAGTGCGCGAGGAGAAAATAATGTCTGCTCAGACTGACAGTGGGCCCGAACCGGGGGCCAGGCTTCCCGAGGAAGGACCGGTAGCCAATCTGTTTACACTGCTCGAGTTATTCGGTGATAATGACGTACTTTCCGATTACGAGGAACAATACCGCGCCGGCGAAATACAGTATGGTTATATGAAACAGGACATTGCCGCAGCCATGAATAGCTCCCTGGAGGAATTCGATGAGCGCCGTAATGAACTGGAAGAGTCCCCGAAAGAGTTGAATGAAATTTTAACCTCAGGTTGCGAAAAGGCTCGCGCGAGTGCCGCCAGTACCCTGGATATCGTCCGTGAAAAAATGGGGCTTGTATGAATGATTGAAAATATTTCTCTGGCTCAGATCAATACCACTGTTGGAGATTTCAGCGGTAACCTGAAAAAAATAATTTCTTTTGCCGAACGAGCAAAAAGCAGCGGTGCGGATCTGGTCTGTTTCCCGGAACTGGCTCTTTGTGGCTATCCCCCCCGTGACCTGTTGTTTCGTTCAGCTTTTCTTCGTTACAACAAAAAATCACTCGAAGAGCTGTGCAAACGGGTCACCGGAGTTGACCTGATAGTCGGATATGCCTCCAGTCAATCGAAAGAAAAAGGCAAGCGAGTTAGAAACAGTCTGGCCTGGATAAGAGACGGCGAAGTAATATATCAGTATGACAAGAATTTGTTGCCCGTATACGATGTTTTTGATGAGCAAAGACATTTTGAAAGCGGCTTGCCACCGGAAGCTTTTGACGACCTGGTTTTAACCATCTGTGAAGACATCTGGTATGCACCTGAGCTGGAGAGTGATTTTCTGGCAAATGATTACGAAGAGCGACCGCTGGACCAGGTGGTGATGGAGGATGAAACTGTTGTTTTAAATTCCGCCGCCTCACCTTTTGTGCGTGGCAAAGAAGAGTTCCGCGACGAGTTGTTCGCCCATCTGGCGCAGAGATACGAGACACCGCTGCTATTTTGTAATCAGGTTGGTGGCAACGACTCACTGATATTTGACGGCAATTCTCGTATTTGCAATGAAAGTGGCAAAATTATCGCTCGCGGAGCCCCATTCGAAGAAGACTTATTGATAGTCGAGCGTCGCCAATTGTTTGACGATAACGTGAATGAGAAGGTCATCAGTCCAGCAACAGATTTTCCTCGAAAAGAAGAAGCAACGATTTACAGAGCCCTGGAGTTGGGGTTGTCCGATTATCTTGAAAAATGTGGTTTTGATAAGGTGTTGCTTGGATTGTCCGGAGGCATAGACTCCTCGCTGGCGGCCACGATTGCGGCTGATGCTCTCGGCCCGGAGAATGCCCTCGGTGTTTTAATGCCCAGTCAGGTAACCAGCTCGGAGAGCGTTGAGCACGCCGAACAGCTCGTTGATAACTTGGAAATAGACAGTCGTCTTTATAAAATTGAGAAGCTTTTCGACGACTACCTGGACCTGCTGCAGGATGATTTTGAAGAGACCGAGTGGGATACGACAGAAGAGAATATTCAGGCCCGGATTCGTGGCAATATATTGATGGCCCTCTCTAACAAATTTGATTATCTCCTAATTTCGCCCGGGAACAAATCAGAACTGGCCGTCGGTTACTGCACCCTTTATGGAGATATGACTGGCGGACTGGCGTTGTTGTCCGACGTGCCAAAAACGATGGTCTACCGGTTGGCCGAGTATCGAAATGAGAGGTCGGCAGTTATTCCCGAGGTAATCCTGCAAAAACCACCGTCGGCGGAACTGTCGCCCGGGCAGAAGGATGAGGACGATTTGCCGCCTTATGAGGTTCTCGACAGGTTAATCGAGCTCTACGTGGAAAAACATTTATCGATGCGCGAAATGATTGAAACCGGTTTTGAACCCGGTCTGGTGAGAGAAGTAGTTCGTAAAATAGACTATAACGAATACAAGCGTCAGCAGGCTCCAATTGGTTTTAAAGTTACCTCTAAATCTTTTGCTACCGGTTGGGAGATGCCGATCGCCCAAAAATTCATACCGTAACATAAGACCAGCTTAAAGCTCAAAGCCAAAAGCTAATACAAATTCATTAAGTGCTCATAATCTTGTTTATGTTCTTGAACTTGATCTTGATTTTCGGTCTTGCGCATCTTCGCCTGCTTGCAAGCTTGCCTCTTCGAGCTTCCCCCCTTGAAGGGGGGAAAGACAAAGGGGGGGTGATCTGGTCCTCTCCCTCCGTGGGAGAGGGATAGATAAGTAGTTACAGAAAAATTCACTATCCCCCCACCTTAATCCTCCCCCTCCGGGGGGGAGGAGATTTTTGAGGGGATATTAGGACTGATTAACGATGGAATTGATTGTACTTGGCGCCGGTGGATTTATGCCCGATCCGGGCTTTCCCGTCCCCGGTTTTGTGGTTCGTCATGAGGGTGTAAACTATTTGCTGGACGCCGGAGAAAATTCGCAGACACAGATGGCCAAATACGGGATATCAAGGGTTAAAGTTGGGGCCGTTATCATTTCTCACATGCATGGTGATCATACTCTTGGCCTGCCCGGCGTATTAATTAGACGAGGGCAGGAAGGAGGCGAAGAGCCGTTAAAATTGTTTGGGCCGGCTCCGCTCAAGGATTATGTTAGAGCGACTCAAAAATACCTGAGCTACACGCTCCATTACAAGACGGAGTTTGTCCCCCTGGAAGAAAGCAAAAGTTTTGATCTTCAGAATCTCAAGCTGACCACCCAGCCGCTGATACACCGGCTGGAGGCGCATGGGTTTGCTCTCCAGGTGCCCCGCATTAAACGTAAGTTTTACCCGGAAAAGGCCCGGGCGCTGGATGTTCCCGAAGGGCCGCTCTGGGGAGAATTACAGAGGGGCGAGGTAGTGGAGTTAGATGACGGGCAAGTGATAAACCCGGAACAGGTTAGTGATCCGCCGCCGCGGGGTAAACGGCTCGTTTATCTGACCGATACCAGACCACTGGACAATTATCCGCCAGAATTTCAGGAACCTGATCTATTAATTCACGAGGGAATGTTCTTAGAATCTGAGCGGGAACAAGCGGAAAAGAAATTTCATTCGACGGCTCTGGAAGCCGCCCGGGTCGCCAAAAAGCTGAATGCCAGGAAATTGTTACTGACTCATTTTAGTCGCCGTTATGACCATCCCGGTGTTCTTGCTCAAGAGGCGGCAAAAGAATTTTCTGAAGTAGATCTGGCGAAACCGGGAATGAAAATAAAACTGAGTTAACCAAAAATCATAAAGGCGGCCAGGGCAATTGTTACCAGGATAATCCCTATCCCGATGAAATAGGGAACAAGAGTCAGGTCAATTCCCGAATCGTTATCTTCTTCCGGCATATTTACCATTTTCACCCGTTCATCCTTGAAAACGTAGCCCGAGCCAATCTCGCCGTCCCAGAACCTGGCTTTAATTTCGTAGTAGTCTTCTGGGTTTCCTTCATAGGTGGGCGGCAATTTATCGGCCACTCCGACCCCGAGCACTGTGGCTTCCAGGGGCTTGCTTGCAAAATCATATTTTTCGGACTGCAACTCGTCGGGTAATTCAGCCGAAATACCGCCAAGAGCCCGGACGTAAATTTCGTCATCATTCTGGAGAGATTTTGGAGCCACACCTTTGAACGGTATTGTTATTATCGAAACCAGGTGTTCACTTTCTAATTTTTCGTCTTTTTCATCTTCGTCTCCATCCTCCGAGCGGCGATGCTTTTCAGTTAGAGCCCCTTTCATACTGCGGCTTAGTGCTTTACGGGTTATCAATTGAGTCCGGGCGTTGTAATTTAATTTACCTTTAGGAATGATACTGCTAATTAATTGATAAAACCAATCCTGGACATTTTCTTCGTCAAAATTTTCGACAAAGTGCCAGAGTTGAGATCTCTTTTCTGCTTCGTTTAGAAATTTTTTAACTGATTCCCGTGCCTGTTTGTGGTCGGCCTGAGTGACTTCGCCGGCGACAGCTGCCACCCGTTCAAAAGTTTGTTGGAATAGAAGGGGCTGGTCCTGCATGTCAAAGCTTTGTAATTTTTCAGCAGTGTCAAAGAGTGAAAGGTTAAGGGCACGAAAACCGTCATCATTTGACATTTGTTCAAAATAAAAAGCACCGTATAATTTTTCAGTTGGCGAAGAAAAAGTCCCCAACCCTAACAGCAGCGGTGGTTCGTCGCCGACCAGCTGTGGAGTTTCCACGCTGACATTTGCTTCGACCGGTTTTTCCTCTCGCTTAATAATATCTTCCGGTTCTGGCATTGTTATTGATTCCCCTGCAATAAAGGTTTGTTCTACTGATAAATGGTGACAACCAAAAATCTACGCCAGCGACCTTGTTGTTCCCTTTTTGTAGCTCAAATTCAACGCCGCTGGATTCCCGCTTCCGCGGGAATGACAATCAAAACCATATAAACGGCAATCCAATGAAATTGTCGTTGTCGGCAACGAATTAAGTCCGCAATGACGAACACAGAAGCTCGTCATTCCGGCCCCCAAGCCGGAATCCATCTGGTAGAGCAGTAATCGGTAATCAATATTCAATAATCAGTAACGTCAAAACCATTTACCGATTACCGATCACTGATTACCGGGCTTCCACCGATTACCGAATACCGAACACCGATTACTGAACTTCTTGCGGGTCAAGCCCGCAATGACGTGGTGGTGCTCAATTTATTAGTGCCTAACTTTATATCGTCACTTCACATTTTACCTTCAAGCGATTGATATGAAAAGGTTCCGAAGCGGGAGCTTTCTTGATAACATCTATGGCTGATCGTGCTGCCGGCAAAATTTCAAATCCTTAGTTTATTCACGCACAGTTTTACCGGTCATTTTTTGTAATTACTCAACTTATTTCCCCCCTTGAAGAGGGGACACAAAGGGGGTGAAGGGAGAGGGGATAGATGAGTAGTTATCATTTTTAAAAAAGGAGATAGCATATGGGCACAATACTGGACGAAATTGTTGAACAAAAAGAGACTGAAGTTAAAGATAAGCGACGCGCGGTGCCGCTGAAAAGTCTACGCTCCAGAGCCGAATCGAGGTCGGCGGGGAATCTGTTCCAAGAGGCAATCGAGGGCGATAAGATTGATTTGATTGCCGAAATAAAACCCTGCTCGCCCTCAGCCGGACGAATAACTGAGCTGGATGCGAGTGAAATTGCGACTGTCTATTCCCGCTCGCGACCAGCGGCTCTTTCAATTTTAACCGACAAACAATTTTTTGGGCAGGGGTTGGAAGTTTTAAAAGAATTAAGGAAAAGAGTAAGTAAACCAATCTTGCGAAAAGATTTTATAATAGACGAGTATCAGATTTACGAGACGGCCGCGGCTGGTGCAGATTGTCTGCTGCTCATCGCTGCCGTACTATCCCCGAAACAGCTCCGGGATTACTATCAACTGGCTGCAGAGCTGGGTCTTGACGTGTTGTTAGAAATTCACGACCCCGCTGAACTGGAGAAGCTTACCTTTGTTCCCCGTATCCTCGGGATAAATAACCGCCGTCTGTCGGGTGATTTCAGCACTGATCTCAAGCAAACGGCTCAACTCTTAAAACTGCGTCCTCAAAAGTCACTACTTGTCAGTGAAAGTGGAATAAAGAGTGCTGATGATATTAGGTATTTGCAAAATCTGGGTGGAGTCAATGCTGTGCTGGTTGGGACAGCGCTACTTGACTCGGCCAGCCAAGCTGCAGAAATAGAGCGACGAATTGAATCTCTGATGGCGCCGGTGATATCCGATGAGTGAGAGCGATCCCATTTTAGACCCTCTGAATGAAAAACAGCGTGAGGCAGTTACCCACGGTGAAGGCTCGTTGCTTGTATTTGCCGGCGCTGGCAGCGGCAAAACCCGTACAATCACACATAGAATAGCTCACCTTATTCGTGACCGTGGAGTTGCGCCTTATGAAATACTCGGTGTTACTTTTACCAACAAGGCCGCCGCCGAGATGCAGGAACGAGCTCGCAAGTTGGTTGGTGAGACAAATATACAGCCGGAACTCAGGACATTTCACTCTTTTGGTGTGCGGCTGTTGAGTGAAGAAGTAAATGCACTAAAACGGGAGCGAAATTTCAGTATTTATGACGACCGCGACCAACTGGCTGTGCTCAAGGAATGTCTGAAGCAGTTGAAGCTTGACCCCAAACAGATAAAACCAAGGACACTTGCCGGTCGTATAAATTATGCCAAGGACAATCTGATGTATCCCCGTCAATACGCCGAGGAACAGGGCAAAGATGCGGACGAACAGTTCTATACCATTTACAAGACTTACGAGAAAATACTGCTCTCCAACAATGCCTTTGACTTTGGGGATTTAATCCTGAGGCCGGTAAAATTACTGCAGGAAAACGAAACTGTTCGCAACCGCTGGCAGTTGCGTTTTCAACATCTGCTGGTCGATGAATTTCAGGACACCAATCCGGCTCAGTTTGAGCTCGCCCACCTGCTGGCTGAAAAGCATGGAAATATTGTCGCTGTCGGTGATGACGACCAGAGTATCTATTCCTGGCGCGGGGCCGATATCAGTAATATCCTTAACTTTGAGAAATATTTCCCAAATACCAAAACTGTCCGTCTGGAGCGAAACTATCGTTCTACTCAGCCAATCCTTGAGGCGGCTCATGCAGTTATAAAAAATAACAGTCACCGTAAAGATAAGAAGCTCTGGACTGACAAGTCCGAGGGGCGAAAACCGGAGGTTTACGCGGCCCGCAACGATTACAAAGAAGCTGAGTATGTCCTGGAGACGATTCGGCTGCTTGAAAAAATGCAGGGGGTATCGCCAGGTGATTGTGCTGTCTTTTTCCGGGTCAACGCTCAGACACGTGTTTTTGAAGAAGTTTTTACACGTGAGAATATGCCTTATGTGATTGTAAGCAGCGTTGGCTTTTATGAGCGCATGGAGATAAAAGATTTACTGGCCTACTTAAAAATTTTGGTCAATCCGGCGGACGACCACTCGCTGTCGCGTATTATTAACCAGCCCAGTCGGGGGATCGGTGAAAAAACTGAAGCCGCGTTGATGGAATACGCCGCCGCGCAGGAGGCGAGCGGCCTGGAAGCCCTACCGCTGCTGTTGGAATCCGGTCAACTGACCGGTCGGGCCCATAACGCCCTTTCCAAATTTTATCAGCTTTACAATCAGTTGCAGGAATACAATGATCAGCCCCCTTTGAAAGTAATAGAAAAGGTTCTGGAAAAAAGCCGCTACATCGAAAAGGTGGTCGAAAAAAAGGACGATCATACTGCTGAGTCACGGCTTGAAAACATTGAGGAGTTGAAGCGTGTTGCCGCTGACTTTGGCGAGGAAAACCCTGACCCCACCCTGGCTGATTTTGTGGAAGAAATTACTCTGTTGACCGACATGGACACAACCGAGACTGAGGCCACAGCAGTCAATTTAATGACCCTGCACGCCGCCAAGGGACTGGAATTTGAAGTGGTCTTTATGGCCGGTATGGAGGAGGGCTTACTGCCGCATAGAAATTCTGAGTTTGATCCTGAACGCAAGGAAGAGGAGAGACGTCTCTGTTACGTTGGTTTTACCCGGGCTAAAAAACGGTTATACTGCAGTTGGTCGAGAAAGCGGAGGCTTTACGGAACCGAACGTCAGAATCATCCTTCGCCATTCTTACGTGAGGCAGGGTTGCTTGACGAACCATCCGCCTTGCATGGTGTCGATTCCGGTCGCCGCGGTCGTGCCTTCAATCAGAGCCGTAAAAGATCAAAAAGAAAAATGAAGAAGAAAAGCAAAAAAATTACCACGGCATCCGGTAAATCAAATGCAGGCTCCAGAGCTGCGCTGAATTACGAGGTGGGTGAAATAATAAAACATCCCAAGTTTGGGCGTGGTAAAATAGTTGCCATCCAGGGTTCGGAGAGTTCACCCACGGCAAGTATCAAGTTTGACGCGGTGGGAGAAAAAAGGTTGGCCCTGGCTTACGCTCACCTGGAAAAAATTAGTTGAGAAGTAAAGTTTTTGGAATAAATGGGGAACAATTTACCCTTATAATAAGTGAAAAGGTAGTTTATATAATGAATGTAGCCAAAAAATATACGTAACTATTTACTTATCTTCCCCTCCTTGACGGGGGAAAACAAAGGGGGGTGAAAAAGGGAGAGGGGATAGATGAGTAGTTACAAATACACTATGAAATGAGGGTTACTTTATGAGATCGTCTTCGAGGATAATTATTTTTTCGACGCTCTGTTTTTTTATTGCAACGGCGATATTACCGCTAAATTATGCGGCTTCTGAATCGCTGGCGGCAGAGATGGAAGCCGGAGAAACTGAGCTCAGTTTTGAAGAGGAAATCAAACTGCTTGAAGAGCTACTTGAGGATCTCAAAACGGTTCGTAATCAGATCGCAGAGCTACGAGATAGTTTTGATGTATTGCAAAATGAACTTGGTGAGCTGGAAGAGAGAATAAATTCAGTAAAAAAACAAATTGAAAATTTGCGCTAACCCGAATTATTCACGACAGCACCACTGTCGTGAATAATTCGCCCGCAGGGGCGCACCGAGCACTCAAAGCGTTGAGTGCTACCTCGTAGAGGTGGATTATGCACGAAAAAGTATTTTTCGTGCATAATCCGGGCTAATAAGCCATAGCTTCAAACCGGGATAATAATCGAGAAGCCGGCCGAATCTGTTTCTATTTTAATAAAACCTGTGGGGAATAATCAGGGGAGTTAAAAAAGGCTCAACCATCTCAATTATTGAAGGAGTTGATTGGATATGGTGCCCGGCTACGAGTGTATTCCCTGCATTTCCCACTTGATGCTCGAAGCTTTAAAAAGAGCGGGGGCATCTGATGAAATTTCTAAAAAAATGATGCGCCGGCTGCTGCAAGAGTCTGAACAGTTATTTGAGGGCGAGACAGCACCTTTCGTGGTTGGAAACTTGATGAAATACTTTTGCGAACTCACCAATGAAAAAGATCCTTATAAACAGTTTAAACGGGACTCAGTCAGCCTATCTTTGCGAATATTACCCGATTTGCGTCGGTTGGTGCGTCAAGCTCCTGACCCTGTCCAACGGGCGCTTGAGTTGTCCGCCGCCGCCAACTCTATTGATCTCGTCGCCCTCCGGGAGGACGAGCTGGAACGACAGATGGAAAGACTCGCCGAGGCCGGCCAAGTAGAAATAAAGAGCGAAGTTATGATTCAGTTCCGTCGCGAGCTGGAAGAAGCTGAGAAGGTATTTTTAATTGGCGACAACACCGCCGAAGCGGTCTTTGATCTACTGCTTCTGGAACAATTAAGTGATAAGGAGCTTTATTACGGAGTTCGCGGAGCACCGATTTTGAATGACGTAACCAAAGTTGAGGCACTTGAAACCGGTATTTATCGCTGGGCCGAAATTATTTCCAGTGATTCTTCTGTGCCGGGGACAATTCTTTCGCAGGTAAGTGATGAGTTTCTCAGACATTTTAACGAGGCTGACCTCGTCCTGGCCAAAGGGCAGGGCAACTTCGAATCCCTTGTCGAACCGCCACGCCCCGTCTATCATTTATTCAAGGTCAAATGTAAACCGTTAGCCACCCGGCTGGAATACGACTTGAATGATTATGTTTTGATAAAGCGTGGATGACAAATAAACGGAGTAGTGAACATGGGAACTTATACGGCTGAAATCAATGATAGTCTTTATCTTAACTTTGCAGTTAAACCCTCAGAAATAGAACGTCTTCTACCGCCCGGAGTTAAACTTGACCGGCGTCACTATCGTGGGCGGGAGTGGGGATTTTTTTCTGTTTTACTCTATAGTTGTGACCGGTTCTCATTCGCTGAATTGAGCTGGCCCCGGCTGGCGTTTAAGGGGGCCGAAACCCGTATTTACATACTCGACAACAGCCAGACCCCCAGTACTTACCTGATCCGCGAGTATTTGCCGCGCTTTCACTCCACGCTTATTAAATACTACTGTAAAATACCCACCTGCCGGATGGATTTTGACTACCCGCGCAGCGTCCATCCGGGTGGAGTCTACAAATGGAATATCGAAGGGAGAGGAGCCGGAGTTGTCAAGGCGAAAATAGACGAAAGTAAAGCCTCAATGGGACAGCTCGGTGATTATTTTTCTTCGCGGGAGGCGGCTCTTGATTTTTTTACAAGACGACCAAACTATTACTACGCAGCCGCCGGCGACAGGGTGATAAAATTAAAAATTTCCGGCTCTTACGGCAAAAAAATCGAGCTTAATATAGAGCAGTGGGAGCTTGGATTTACTGCCGCCGATCTTGAACGACACCGGTTCCCTGAAGCAGTCAGCGGCTGTTTTTTTGTGCCAGAAATAAGTCAGCAGATAAGTGGTCCCCATAAGGAGTCGATTTCCTGCCTCACCGGGTCCTGATTAATCACCGTAACTACTCATCTATCCCCTCTACCTTCTCCCCTTTGTTACCCCCTTCAAGGGGGAAGATAAGGTGAGTAGTTACTAATCACCTTTGATAACTGCGAGAGGCTCAAGCCGGGCCACGCGGTGTGTGACTCCTATGTCAGCCAGGGTATCGACCACAGTATCAATGTTTTTGTAAGCTCCCGGTGCCTCATCCAGGACCTGGTTCGGACGGGCACCATAAATAGGTATCGACCCCATTCGCTCGTTTAGACTGTTCCGATCAAATTTCTTTTTGGCGGCAGTTCGTGACATAACTCTTCCCGCCCCGTGGTTGACCGAGTAGCAGAGATTTTTGACGTTTTTGCCTGCCGTTAAAACATAAGAATTGCTTCCCATGTTTCCGGGTACCAGGACCGGATGACCCGTTTCTTTGAAAATTTCCGGACATTCGGGATGGTCGCCGGGGAGGGCACGCACGGCTCCTTTGCGGTGGACCAGGTAGCGTCTCCCGTCAATTTCTTCAAATCGAGCCAGGTTGTGAGAAATGTCATAAAGTATTTCTAACCGTCCGCCCCCGGTAAGATCGGCCCGGTCCTCAAAACTGCGGCGAATAATTTCAGTCATCACCTGGCGGTTGGCGTAAGCAAAATTAGCGGCTGCGGCCATCGCCTGCCGGTATTCGCGTCCACATTGAGATTCGATTGGTGCCGCCGCAAGCCCCTTGCTCGGTAATTTTACGCCCAATTTATTTGCTTCCTGCTGCATTTTAGAGGAGAAATCTTTGCATATCTGGTGGCCGAAACCGCGGCTGCCGGAGTGTACCTGAATTACGAGCTGTCCTGTTTTTAGATCAAAATTTTGTGCGCTCTCTTTATCGTATATTTCAGCCACTCGGTTAAGCTCAATAAAGTGATTGCCGCCGCCAAGCGTTCCCAACTGGTGCATCCTTTCACGAGCTCGTTCAGATAGTGGCGCCACTGAAGCTCCGGGATAATTGCCTCTGTCCTGAATATTGCTCAGTTCCGTTTCAGAGGCAAGTCCGAGACGAGTAAGGTATTCCACCCCGTTTTCCGCTATCTTCTTCAGATGGCTTTTCAGGGTGCTCTGCAGCGGACTTGTAGTTCCAATCCCGGTAGGAATTTGGCCGGCGATCGTGCGCATAAGCTGGTTGCGTTCTTCAACTGCCAGATCTTCTTCCTGAAGCTCTGTCTTTAACAGCCGGACGCCGCAGTTTATATCCATTCCCACGGCACCGGCAGAAATTAATCCCCTGTCAGCGTCCATGACCATGACGCCACCAATTGGTATACCAAACCCCTGGTGCAGGTCGGGCATACCGATGACGGCAGCGACTCCCTGCATGGAGGCGGCGTCGCAGAGCTGTTTGAGTGAGTCGTCCTCCTGGACGAGATCGAGCAGGGGAGGGCTAAGGTATAAACTTACATCACAGCGCATATCGGAATGCTTTTGGATTACATAGTTATTTGTTCCAATCTTTTCGATTTCCATATCCTTTGACACCCTCACTTTTCTCTGCTTTTTGTCTGATTTATTATAAAATAACTACCACATAAATCCAGTCGAATGAGCGATAAAACAAAATTTTCCAACATCATTTTGGTCCCGGAACGTATTGACCGCAGAGCTGAAAACCATCCCCCCTTTCCTTTCCCCCCCTTGAAGGTGGGAAAGACAAAGGGGGTTGAAAAAATGGATTGCGGGTCAAGCCCGCAATGACGATCGTTAATTCCAGACCGTAAAAACGAGGCGGGGGGACGCGTCCGCAGCGATGAAATCATTGGAAGATAGACAGGAAAAAATTCTAACGGAGGTGGCATTATGTCACGTTACTTTACCAAAAATGAGCTCCCCGGGATTGGATTGGGAACCTGGGAAAATACTGATCCGGCGAGGTGCGTTCAAAGTGTTGAAACGGCAATTAGAGTTGGTTATCGCCATATCGATACGGCCCAATTTTATGGGAATGAGAAGGCGGTTGGAAAAGGAATCGCCTCCAGCGGCATAGCCCGAGAGGAGCTGTTTGTCGCCACTAAAATATGGATAAAATCATTGGATAGAGCCGGCGTCCACGGCTCCACCAGAGAGAGTCTCGAAAAGCTGGGATTGGATTACATAGACTGTCTGTATGTTCACTGGCCAGCCGGCAATTATAACTGCCGGGAAACGCTACCGGCGATAAAAGAACTCCAGGACGAGGGACTTGTGCGGCAGATAGGCGTGAGTAACTTTACTATTGAACTAATGGAAGAAGCACTGGAGATTCTGGAGGGCAATATTTTTGCCAACCAGGTGGAGATGCATCCCTTGCTCCAGCAGCCACGACTGCACGATTATCTTGTCAGCAAGGACATTTACCTTGTGGCTTACTCTCCTTTTCGTCACGGGACTCTGTTTGATCATCCCGGTTTACAGAAGATAGCCGACAAATACGATGTATCGGTGGCTCAAGTTATACTCGCCTGGCAGCTCGAGAAAGAGAAGCTAATCACTATTCCCAAAGCAACCGGTGAAGCCCACATCAAGGACAATTTCGCGGCAATGAAGTTAAACCTTGAAGAAGAAGACATTGAAAAAATTGACGGGTTTGACTGCGGGGATCGTTACGTTGATCCACCGATTGCTCCATGGAAAGGATGATAAGCTAATGGAACAGAGCGAAATAAAAATCTCAACCAGCGGTTACGCTGACGTAAAGGACTTAAGTGGCCCGATCAATTCCTTTTTGAGTAAAGTAGGTGGGGAGGGACTGCTCGCGGTTTCTGTCCCGGGAGCGACAGCGGGAGTGACTACGATTGAATATGAATCAGGCTGTATAGCTGATCTCCAGGAAGCACTGGAGGAGCTAGCTCCTGCGAACGCCCACTACGAGCACAACAAAAAGTGGGGGGACGGTAATGGGTTTTCTCATCTGCGTGCTGCGCTGCTGGGACCCGGAGTTACTCTCCCGTTTAAGGACGGTGAGCTTCAGACAGGGACATGGCAGCAGGTAGTGGTTGTTGACTGTGACAACAAAAGCCGTGAGCGGCGGATTTTGTTGTCCGCTCTGTCTGCTTAAAAAATTATATGGTATAGCGACAGCGGAACAGGCGGCCAAATTAATACCGGAGTATTGATGTATTGGGCAATTTATATATCGGGGTATGAGGTAAGGTTTGCTGCAGAACCAAAATATTTAAAAGAGTAGTGGTATCAAAGCGGGCAGAAGGGAACCGAGGAAGGCCTGGGGGAGAGTGGTTCGATTGACCCGAAATATCAGGTAAGTCGTCAGAAAAAGAGAGTGCAGCAGGGTGAGGACGTAGGGAATTAAGAAGCCGAAAGGAAGGAGATTCCAGATGCCTGTTAACAGACCGGCGGCCGCAATGCTCAAGGCCATCTCGCGTTCGTCAAATTTAACACGACTAACCCGATAGTAAAGATAAATAAGCAGACCCCGCAGCAGCCAGACAAATATTAATACAGCGCCCTGGACAACCATGAATAGACCGAATTGAACAGCAAAAGGAATAGCCAGTTCGCTCTCCTCGGCGACAAAAGATATAAAAGAAAAAATTGAGCTGACTTCTTCCGGGCTATCGATAACCAGGCGTAGTATTATCGCCAGATAGGGAATTAGCAGGCCCCATTTTAGCCAGAGGGTTACACGTCGCCAGACGCGGACCGGGTATTTGTTAAAAAGAGAGGCAGGATAAAAATAGAGGCGAAAAAGAATCATAATACTCTCATTCCTTTATTCACGTTAACTCGTTTCATGCGCAAACTTCATCTGACTACGCCCATTATAAAACTTGACGAATCTTCAACCGATTAATTCATGAGTGCTAACTACTCACCTTATCTTTTCCCCCTCACCCTGGCCGAGCAGTCAATCGGGCCTGTAAAGGGAAAATCAATGATTAATTCAGGCCTTGCGTTCCCGATTGACTGCTCGGGAGAGGGAATAAATGAGTAGTTACCATGGGAGTTAGTCATTCAGCGGGATAGATTAATACCTGCGGCTGATTATAGTCAAATAGGACTGCAGTTCTTTTTCTCGTTGAGTATTTCCATGTCGATGGAAAATATCCATCAGCTCGCGTAAAAGCCTTTGTAACACCTGTTTATTAGTTAAAGGTTCAAGGTATTCCTCCACAAAATCAAAGCCGGTCCGTTCGAGATATTCCCGGCAGTCTTCGCGTGTTAAAAATTTACCTTCGAAGGAAGGATCCATAAACAGAACCTCAGTTTCACCGGTGAAACGCAGAAATGCGTGCACCGGTAATCCGACGATCTGAAAAGGCAGTTTGACCCGGTCGCAGACCAGTTTAATCAAACAGCATAGAGCCAGGGGACTGGCTGTTTTTCGTTCCAGTATCCAGTTTAAAAAATAGTGGTTGGGAGCATCTTCTTTTGTGTCCGAGATACCTTTGAAGCCCTGTTTTTCAAGCAGAACATCGCGTACCACTTTGACCCGCGTGTGATCGTCGATTGTCTCCCAGCGCTGCAGCTCGTTGTTTACTTTAGCAGCAAGAGAACTCAGTTGAGAGATGACTTTTTTGATGTTGAAGTCCGGGAAACCCACGCGAGTAAAAGCAAGCAGGGCCGGCTCAAAGATAAGATCAAAGTTTTCTCTATCGACCGGTAAGTTACGAAATGTGTTGTGCAATAGCCTTGGCTCAATTTGTTCTAAAATTTGTTCCAGGCGAATACGCACTTCGGGCGGCTGATTGCTGAGGTCAGCTTTGATGTAGGGAGAAGCCTGTTCGCCGATTTCCAGCAGGTGTTTTTCAGCCTGACTGGCAATAGTCTCGTCCTCATCTGCGAGAAGTGTTAAAAGGGCGTCCACAGTAGAGCTTTTATTCTGTTGCTTCTGCATACTGAACATTCTCCTCCGCTGAAGACGCTTATCTTTCTTTTACCCGTCGATAAGAGAATCGGGGTATAAATGCCGGTAGCTCCCAGGAACGCGGCTTTGTCTCTAACCAGGCGATTACCTGTTGAACCCTAATTCGTGCTCTTAATTCTAACCCGGGAAGCTGCGACTTAATATCGTCAATTACTAGAGGACCGAATCCCAAAAGTTTTCGCCGGGCGGTCGCCGCCACCTTCGGATTTTTATCTCCAAGCAGTGAGAGAAGCGCCTGTAACTCACTATTTTTTATCTTCACTGAACTGCCTCCCGATAAATTTGAACTCCACTAATGTTTATCGAAAGGCAGCGTCAGTTTCTGGAGAAAAAATCGAGCTACTTGCTAATCTCGTTCAGCCTAAACATCAGGCCATGGCTTCTATTTTGTTAATCAATAGGTCTGCAATTCTCGCCTGAGCCTCGGCCGTTGTCGCACCAAGGTGAGGGGTGGACACGCTTTTTTCCGCGCAGACAGCGTCGATAGCTCCCGGCGGTTCTTCTCGATATGTATCGAGACAGGCACCACCGATTTTATTCTCTTTCAGCGCCTCAGCCAGAGCGTCCTCATCGACTAAGCCCCCGCGAGAGCAGTTAACAATTAAAGCGTCGTCCTTCATTTGCTCGAGCTCTTGTGCTCCAATAATATTATCTGTCTCGGGTGTAAAAGGTATGTGCAGCGAAATAATGTCTGAACCAGTTATAATTTCTTCTAATTCAACTGGTCTTGCGCCGCCGTCCTCGATTTCATTATCACTGATAAAAGCGTCATAAGCTATTACGTCGGCACCGAATGCGCTTACAAACTCACCAACACGCTGTCCAATACGTCCAAAACCGATCAGCCCGACAACCTTGTCCATGATTTCACTCCCGTTCAGTTCGCCCTTTATCCACTCGCCCTCTTTCATGTGCCTGTCAGCGCGTGGAATGTCGCGATAGGCGGCGAGAATATGTCCTATGACCAGTTCAGCCACGGCGTTAGTCGAAGCCTCCGGAGTATTTTGCACTTCAACTCCTAATTCTTCTGCCTTTTCCAGGTCAATATTATCGAGACCAACTCCGGCTCGAACAATACCAATCAGATTTTCAGCCTCTTCAAGCCGTTCGGCAGTTACAGTAGTGCCACTGCGGACAATCAAAAAAGCCGCTTCAGGGAGTGACTCATCTATTTCATCGTTTTCAAAGGCTTCCACTATTTCAAACTCTAAACTATCTTGAAAGTGTTTGACCACCTTTTCGTCAACCGGGTCGCAGACAATAATTTTCATTTTAACTCCTCCTAAATAATTGATAAGTTAAATTAGTTTTGCCGTAATTAACCGACTAAATTATGATTATGAAATTACCTCGTTCAAGGGGATTGAATCAAAAGGGAAGTAGGGATTAAATTAATTGCCTCTGTATTCACGTATCTGTTCTCGAAGATCATCACCGCCGTCAATTTTCTGCCATCCACCGTGCTCCTTTTTCCAGTTTTTAAGGTCCCACTCCACTGTTGTAACTCCGTCAATGCGTTTCAACTGGTGTTCAATCTTCTTAACCTCGTCTTTGTCCTCAATCTCTTTGCCGTGACGTTTTTCCAATCTACCTTTAAATGTAACGCGGCCGTTTGCATACCTGTAATCGATAGATTTAACCTTGACATCCTGGCGGACGAGAGTGCGGTTTATGTCCTGTGAAACATGTAAGTCACTACGTTGATTTTTCACTATAAATACCCCCCATCAATTTAAAATTTTAAACGCAAACGAAACTTAGTTCACCAGGATCAGCCCGACCAGTCGTTGAATTTTTAGCTGAGAAATACAATATCTTTTTTTTCTCTCTTTGACAAGGTGCTCGGCGTTTTACCCATAACCCTCCAACGCATCTTTCTCCCTCTCCCTGACCGATCAGTCAATCAGGCCTGTAAAGGGAAAAAGAGTGATTAATTCAGGCCTTGCGTTCCTGAGTGACTGCTCGGGCGAGGGGACTGATGGAATGTTTTGGGGTTTACGTGGAAGTAGATTGGGAGTCGGGAAGTAATGTAAAGCCAGTGAAGAAAATTTTAAGCCAGTTGATCTACTTGAAAGCCGAGGCCGATCTCCTCGGGATCATGTTCGGAAAGATTCAACTCTTCCAGGCGGGAGGATAACTGGTCAGCAGCTCCCAGAAGCTCTCCGGTTGCCGGGGCGGGGTCTTTATTTTCAGCGGTTTGTAATTGTTCTCCAGGTAAACTCGCCTCGGTCTCCCAGGGACTAAAAAAGGAAAGATCTTCAGCGTCAGCCCAATCTAATCCCTCAATCATGGTCTAACCCTTCCTGTGAAGATTTACTAATTTATCGCCGTCCAGCCACAGTATAAGCGCTGATCTCCCCAAATGCAAATTTTATTTTGATTTATTTCATTTTTATGCTTTCAAACAAAAAAATCTTTGATATCTTCCCAGGCAAGAGTATTCAGAACATCGTCCGATTCAAGCCAGGCGCGGCGAGCCTGATAAACGCCGTATTTTATGTAATCGAGATTACCGGCGTTATGTGCGTCGGTAGATATGACAAGTTTTAGTCCCATCTCTTTCGCACGCCGTGCGTGGACGTCATTGAGGTCGAGCCGTTCGGGTTGGGCGTTAATCTCAAGGGCACAATTTTCTTCTAATGCCGTCTTCATTATTTCTTCAAGATCTATCCGATAAGGACCACGATAATTTAGTTTGCGGCCGGTGGGGTGGACGAGGAAATCAACATGGGGATTTTTTAGAGCCCGTTTAATCCTCTTCGTTTGTCTTTTTTCCGAGAGATTAAAACTAGAATGAACAGCTACGGGGACAACATCGAGCCGTTCTAAAATCTGCTCTTCATAATCAAGACTGCCGTCCTCGAGTATATCGACTTCATTACTTTTTAAGAGACGGAAATCGTCAAATTCTTCGTTCAGGCGATCAATCTCATCCATCTGTCGTTTTAGCTCGTCCGGCGTTAGCCCGCCGGCGACCCCAAGGTTGTGAGAGTGATCGGTAATTGCAAGGTATTCATGGCCAATTTTCCGGGCTGCTGCGGCCAGTTCCCGCAGACTGTTTGCACCGTCGCTGGCGGTGGTGTGTGACTGGAAATCACCCCGAATTTCGCTGGTCTTAATCAGCTCCGGCAGCTCTCCCGCATTGGCGGCTTTAAGTTCACCCCGGCCTTCGCGCAGCTCAGGCTCAATATAATCACAGCCGAGTTCTTTGTATATAGCAGCTTCATCCGCTCCGGCAAGCTGCTGTTCGTTTTCGTAAAGACCGTATTCATTTATTTTATGCCCCATTTTAACAGCTCGTGAACGTAGGTTGACGTTGTGGGGCTTCGAACCGGTAAAATAGAGCAGCGCCGCGCCAAAACTTTCCGGTTCTACAATTCGCAAATCTACCTGGAGGCTGTTTTTTAGTTGGACTGAAATCTTTGCCTCGCCGCGAGCAACTATTTCTTCAACATCTTCATAATCAACAAAGTAATCGCCGGCTTTTGCTGATTGGCTGGCAGTAGCCAATAGATCAATATCACCGACAGTTTCCTTACGCCGCCGGTAGCTGCCAGCGGCTTTAACTCGCTGAACGGAAGAACAGTTCTGCAAGTAATCGAGCAGGGAGTCAACAACTTCTTCAACCCGGTTCAACAGATATCGCCGCTCGTATTTACGTCTCTCCCTGGTTGCTTTAAGTATGGAAGCCTGGGTTTTTTCTCCAAATCCTTTGAGCGCAGATATTTTGTCCCGCTTAGCAGCTTTTTCCAGGTCGGCCAGGTTGGTGATATTCAACCGGTTGTAAAGAGTTTTTACCCTTTTTGGTCCTAAAGAGTTAATCTTTAACAGTTCGGGCAGGCCAGGAGGATATTCATCTTCGAGCTCTTTTAATTTTGGATGGGTACCGGTCTTAATTATAGTCTCAATTTTTTCAGCGAGATCTTTTCCTATCCCTTCCAGGTCGGTAAGATCCTCACCGGACTCGACCATTTGTGAGAGTTCGCGTCCCAGGTTACTGAGAGTATGAGCAGCCTCGCGGTAGGCTCGAATACGGAATGGATTATCACCGCGAATATCGAGGTAATCGGCTATTCGATTGAAGACGTCAGCGACGTCAGAATTGTAAACGGGCATGGATGCCACCTGCGGTCAAGAAATATTCACCCGGTATAACAATTATTACGCCCAGCCTTTTTAGCTGCATAAAGCTGCCGGTCAGCAATTTTTACCAGGGAAGAGGCTTTTTCAGGATAATTATCAGGTCCGGCTTCTGTAAGTCCGGCGCTGACAGTCACGGATATGTTCCTTTTTCCGATTATGACTCCATCAGATTCAATTTTTCTGCGTATCCGGTCAAGCGCTTCAAATCCGGCCTCAATATCAGTGTCCGGTAGAACGATAAGAAATTCCTCGCCTCCATAACGCCCCACGCGATCATGTCCGCGAATTTCTTCATCCATAATTGCTGCCAGCTTACGTAAAACAAGATCGCCGACCGGGTGGCCGTGAGTGTCATTAATACGTTTAAAATAATCGATGTCCACCATAGCCACAGTGAGGTGAGCCTTGTTCCGGCGAGCCCGGTTGAATTCCTGGCGGAGAATTTCATGGATACGCCGGTGATTGGGTAAACCGGTCAGACTGTCCTCACGGGCCATTTGCAAGAGTTTCTCATTCTTTTGCTGTAATTTTTCAATCAGTTCACTCTGTCGTATAGCTATGGCAATATAGTTGCCGGCTATTTGAAGCAAGTAACGATTGTTTTCACTGAGTACGGTCTGCCGGGCAAAGGTAAAATTCAAAACCCCAATTTTTTCATCTTTCACCTGAAGAGGGACAGCCAGCAGAGAGGTGTAGTTTTCGCAAGCCTGTGGCAAGACGGACATAAATTCCCCGGAGCAACGAATATTTGGCGTCTGAATTACCTCACCTGTTGAAAAGGCCCGCCCTGCTATCCCTTTACCCGGCTGCAGAAGATTATTATCGTTCATACGTTCTATTTCTTGCATGCTATGGTTGTATGATGAGATGATTTTAAGATTTTCAGTATCACGAGAATAAACGGCAAGACTGCCCGAGCTGGCCCCTAATTCACGAGTAGTCTGCTTTACGATGTAATCCAACGACTCGTGAAAGTCGTCCAGACGCAGTACGACCCCACTTATCTCTGCCAGAAGCTCTAAAATTGATTTTTCCGTTTCAACAATAACAGTCTGCATACCAATCACCTGTACAAATTTGGGCCATAAAGCTTTTCAAATCCCAGTGGGGAGGAAAAGGTTGGTTTCCCGCTTCTCCTGCAGGAGAAGCGGGTTACGAGGACAGTTTTAGCCGCCGATCTGAAGAAAAACAGGGACAAAAACAACCGAGACGATAGACATCAGTTTGATCAAGATGTTCAATGAAGGACCTGAAGTGTCCTTAAAGGGATCGCCAACGGTGTCCCCGGTAACGGCGGCGTCGTGAGCTTCTGAGCCTTTACCACCAAAATTGCCTGCTTCAATGTATTTTTTAGCGTTGTCCCAGGCACCGCCGGAGTTGGCAAGATAGATGGCGAGCAGGAAACCGGTGACAATAGCGCCGGCGAGCAGTCCACCAAGAGCGCTGGGACTATAAAGTCCGACCAGAATCGGGACCACGACAGCAAGAACACTGGGTAGAACCATTTTTTGCAGTGCAGCAGCAGTCGAAATATCAATACAACTCTCGTAATCAGGATCCTCTTCGCCCTTGAGAATACCGGGGAATTCGCTGAATTGCCGGCGTACTTCGGAGATCATCTTTTCAGCCGCCTGTCCAACTGAGTTAAGAGTTAAAGCGGTAAACACAAAGGGCAGAAGGCCACCAATTAACAAGCCGGCCATTACCGTTGGATTAGTAACGTCAAAGTTAACTTCGCCAATCTGCTCCTGGTAATTCGCGAATAGTGCCAGCGCGGTTAAAGCGGCTGAACCGATAGCAAACCCTTTCCCAATTGCTGCTGTAGTGTTACCAACAGCATCCAGGGCTTCGGCTTTTTCGCGGATATCATTGCCCATTTCAGCCATTTCAGCGATACCGGCAGCGTTGTCAGCGACCGGGCCAAAACAGTCGACGGCCAGGGTAATGCCCAGCGTCGAAAGCATGCCCACAGCGGCGAGTGCAATGCCGTATAAACCGGCCAGGGCGTAAGAGACAAGAATACCGGCAATAACTGAGACAACCGGTATCCAGGTGCTTATCATACCGACAGAGATACCGCGGATAATATTAGTAGCATGTCCGGTTTGTGAGGCGTAAGCAATACTTTTAGTGGGACTGTAGTCGTAAGAAGTAAAATACTCGGTTGACAGACCGATTACAATTCCAACCAGAAGACCGGAGATAAGAGCGCCAAACAGGTAGAGGGTCTCTGTCATTTTATAACCGATCAGATAATAGATAGATCCGAAAGAAAAAACCGCCATAAGAATTGAAGCAAGTAATACCCCCAAATTCAGGGAGAGGTGAACGTTTTTGGCTTTTCCAGCTCCGACAACAAAGGAACCGAGTATAGAGGCCAGAATTCCAATTCCGGCGAGTAGGAGAGGTAGAACGGTTGTAACCTCCAGATACCCGGCGGGTAGAAGAAGGCCGTTTCCGGCTACTATACCAGCAAGTGCCATAGCCGAAATAATTGAGTTGGTGTAGGACTCGAAAAGGTCAGCTCCCATACCAGCGACATCACCTACGTTGTCGCCTACGTTATCGGCAATAGCAGCGGGGTTGCGGGGGTCGTCTTCAGGGATTCCTTCTTCAACTTTGCCAACTAGGTCTGCGCCAACGTCAGCAGCTTTGGTATATATACCGCCACCGACACGGGCAAACAGAGCGATTGAGCTGGCACCAAACCCAAAACCGAAGAGAAGCTGAGTATCGGCACCAAGGAAATAGAAAACACTGATTCCTAAAACACCAAATCCAACCACGGACATACCCATGACGGCACCGCTTGAGAAGGCTACTTTTAGCCCCTGTTTCATGTTAATAGTAACCGCTTCTGCAGCTCGCGCATTGGAACTGGTAGCAATCCGCATGCCTATGTTGCCGGCCAATCCGGAAAGCAGGGCACCAACAAGATACGAAAGCCACATATAGGTGGGAAAGTCTTCGAGCCACCAGCCTAAACCGCCTAATATCAGGGCGACAACAATTGCAAAAATAACCAGCGCAACGTATTGTTTGTTTAAAAAGGTTAATGCTCCGTGATATATGTAATCGGAGAGAGTCGACATCTTCTCGTTACCGCGAGATTTTGTCTTTAATTTTAAAGCGAGGATTAAGGCATAAATTAAGCCAAGTCCTCCCAGTCCATAACTGATAATCGCCATGTATCCTTCCGAAAGATGTGGCATAGTGATCAACTCCATTGATAAGATATTTTTTAGGTTCATTATTATAAGTGTAAAGTTGTCCAGTTTCAACTGATTTAGCCGAACTTCTTCACGTTTTAGCAAAATGATGTAAGAATAAATAGAAAATTATTTTTTTGCGAGGTAGATCGATTGGCTTTAATAATTGTTGAATCACCGACAAAAATCAAAACACTGGCCAAGATTCTCGGCGGGGATTGGGATTTCGCGGCCACGCGCGGGCATCTTTATGACCTTCCTTCTGATGAGATGGGGATCGCCGACGACTACAGCCCGTGCTGGGTTCCCATCCGCCGGCGGGGCAACCAAAAAACCATAAACAACCTGAAAAGAAAAGCCAAAACCGCTGAGAAAATTTACCTGGCCACTGACCCCGACCGAGAAGGGGAGGCGATAGCCTGGCAGGTTAGTGAACTGGTCCTTGCGGCCGACCGTCCTCCACCTCGTTTAAGACTTGAGGGCCTTACCTCCGAGAATGTTGAGGCGCAACTTAAAGCGCCGGAGGATATCGACTGGGATATGGTTTTCTCACAGTGGGCACGCCGGTTACTGGACCGCCTGGCCGGTTACAAAATAAGTCCTTTCCTGATGAGCGCTTTCAAGGGCAAAAAGCTCTCGGCGGGCCGGGTTCAAACTGCTGTCCTTAATCGGATTGTTGAACGCTGGCAGGCAGTGGACGAGTTTGAACCGGTAAAGTTTTACCGCTTACTTTTAGAGTTGAGAGGTAAAAACAAAAAAATCACCCCGCCGCCTGTGGCCGAGCTTGTCCAGCTCGGGGATTGTAAAATAGGAACGTCCGCGGACGAAGAATTAATTACTGAACGGAAAACAGTAGAAGAGCTGGCAGAAGCAGTCAGGGAAAAAGGAGTTCAGGTAAAAAATCGCGAAGTTAAAGAGACACAAACTAATCCTGCTTTTCCTTTCGATAGTTCAGAGTTAATAAGGCGAGCCTCCAGCTGGTTTGGTTGGCCGGCCAGTCAGACGATGAGCGTCGCCCAAAAACTTTACGAGAAGGGACTTATTACTTACCACCGTTCCGACTCCAACCGGCTCTCACGTTCTGGTTGTAAACAGGCGGCCGCCTATATCTGTGATAAATTTGGTAAAGAACACCGCCAGTGGCGCCAGGGTGGCGGTGGTGATCAGGAGGGCCACGAGGCAATACGTGCCCAGTATGCCGGTTTGCTTCCTGAAGAGCTGCATAGCGTTAGCTCAGCCGAACGTACCCTTTATGGAGCTATCTGGCAGCGCTATATAAGGTCCCAGATGAAAGCGGCCCGCTGGAAAAAATTAATCTTAACCCTGCAGCCTGCTGAAGCCGAACCCCGAGCTCTATTCAAAGCTGAACTGCGCACTAACATTGACCCCGGGTTTTATCGCTGCCGACGAAAAAACGAAGAAACCCCACCAGAACAAGAGTACGACCGCGAACAGTTCGAGCAATTGCTGGACCAGGAGCCTTCAGTCGATAAGATCGATATAAAGGAGTCGAAGACGAAGGGGCCTGAACTGTTCACCGAAGGGGCGATAGTTCAAATGATGAAGAAGGAGGGAATAGGTAGACCTTCAACCTACGCTGCAACGTTAAAAAAATTACAGCGCCGCCAGTATGTTAAAACGGATAACAAAAAAATTGTGCCGACACGGCGTGGGATTGACGTTATCTGTTTTTTAAAGCGAGCAATACCTAAAATTTGTGACATCCGGTTAACTGAGGATATGGAGGAGGCGCTTGATCGGATTGCCGAGGGCAGTCTTGAGTGGCGTGATTTTTTAAAAGATTTTGACGAGAAACTTACAGGCTGGCTTGAAGCGGGGGCAGATATTGAACCACAGGGTACGGCTGAAACGGAAAAAGAAGAGCTGCAGTATGCAGAATGCCCACGCTGTGGCGGTAATTTGATTTCCCGGCGAGGTCAATACGGAAAATTTGTCCACTGCGACCGGGAAGACTGTGATTTTACCTCTAATCTGCCGGCAAAGTCATATAGCTGTCCAATCTGTGAACGGCACATGGTGAAGCAAAAAGGCTCTCGTTCCGCTGTTTATCACTGTCTTGCTCATCCTGATTGTGAAGGTCGGCGGCCGGTTGGTAAGCCGAAGATGAATTACAGCGAGTTACAAGAGAACATTGGACCCTGCCCGGAATGTGGGGCGAAAATGGACCGCCGAAAAGGGCGCTACGGTTATTTCTGGGGCTGCTCTAAATATCCGGAATGCAAAGGCACTAAAACTGAGAAATAGGGGAGGGGAGATGTTTTGGTAGGTTGTAACTACACTAAAAAAGTATTTGACGCAGGGGATTGTAACATGTATTATGATAGCAAAGCAGAAGAGCTTTATTTCTGATGATCGGTTTTAATAGAATTTAGTTCTGTTTCCCGTTCAGGGAGTTCCTGGGTTATTAAAGTTGTCAATCATAAAATGGGAGCAATTAAATGGCCGAAGAAGCGACTGACAGTTCCCCCGATGAATTAGAAAAAAAGAAGCAAAAAGGAGCCAACTGTCCTTCCTGTGGTTACCATGTTGGAGGTCTCCTTTCCTGTCCTCGGTGTGGTGAACGTGTTACAAAAAGCAATCCTCTTTTCTTAATCAAAACTATAGCAATAATTGGCTCGATTATCGGCGTCATATTCCTCTGGGGGTATACGCGCTACGTGCACGAGATTCCCAGCGTAGAAATCGCTGAAGTTAACGAGGCCATGAACGGCGCCCTTGTAAGAATTACCGGTGATGTTACAGAAGTCAACGTCGACGAAGGGGAAGATCGCTTCATTATGACTCTCTCCCAGGCGGGCGATGACATAGACCTGCTTGGTTTTAACATGTTAGAAACTTTCAGGCAGTATTTTGAGGGAGAGTTTCCACCCAATAATTTTGATCGCATAGAAGTAATAAGTCAGATTAATATTGATCCCCGGTTTGGCGCCTCCATGTTTCTTCGCACTCCGCAGTGGTTCAGAATACTTGAACGCTGGCATGAGCGGGAAACGGTGTCAATCGGCAATTTAAGCCACGACAATATTGGCGAAAATCATGTCGTTGAGGCGCAGGTTATGGGAATCGAGCGTCCGGGCGGGATACGTTTAATTACCTTGAACGATGGGACGGGTGAGCTTGACCTTGTCGTCCCGGATTTTCTATACGAGGATATGGCGTCAGATGTTCAAAGAGCGCTTGTTTCGCCGGGACAAAGGGTTAAAACTGTTGTTGAAGTGGGCGAGTTTCGAGACGAACTTCAGCTCGATCTGGCCAGTACCGACGCTATACTGGTGGTTGGTAACTAATGGGACGCAGCAAATTGATTAGTGTTTTTGAGCAATTGATTCAGATAGGATTGAAATCAGATGGTTGAATTAAACGGTGAGGAGACAACTGAATATTCTGCCCACGGAGAAATAGGGGAAGAAGACGAGGCTTATTACTGGGAGTGTCCTACCTGTGGAGACCAGGCGGAAGGATATTTAACCTGTCCTACCTGTGGCGCCCGGATAACAAAAAGCATTTCCCTGGGACTTATTAATAAAATCGCCTTCGCGACCATCATAATTGGACTTTTGTTTCTGGGAACCGCCTCTTTTATCACTGCCCCGGCCGAGTTTGAAATTGGAGCTACAATGGAAATACACCGCGAGGAAATAATGGACAGGGTGGATCTGGAAGATCCGGCTCGGGTTTTGAACGACGCGTTCCGTAGAATTCGCCGCTATGTTCTCTATCCTGGTCAGGTTGACTACCAGGAGCCGGACGAAGAGTCGGGTGACTTTTCAATTTCTGTTACTCCGGCCCGTATAGTTGGACGGGTGTCCGAGGTTGAACTGCAGGAAGCCGACGACCATTTCATGCTAAGAATTACTGACGGAGACGATGACATACGGGTGCGTGGCTTCAATGCCCTGAGTGACTTTCGCGAGCAGTTAGGGGGAAAATTCCCCCCGAACTTATTTGATCGGGTAGAAATTATCGGCTCGCTTGACCTTGACTCGCAGTGGGGCGCACAGATGTATCTCAGCTTACCGCAGCGGTTCAGAGTTATTGAGTCATTTGAAGAACAGCGCCGTGAAATTGCCGCTATAGGCAGTGCAGATATTGGTGAATATTACTGGGTCAGTGGGACAATAGGGGAGATTTCAAGACCCGGTCAACTAAGAGTAATTGAACTTGAGGACCGGGGAGTGAGAATTGATTTGACCGTTCCCGATTTTATTTTTGATGATTTGCCTGAGGAAAAACAAAATTTGCTGACTACACCGGGAACGACTGTTGATATTTTGGCCCAGGTGGGTGAATTTCGTGGTAATCCCCAGCTTGATCTTGCCAACCCGGACGACCCGGACACAATTCGAGAGGTCCAGTGACATATGATAAACCCTAATAACAGGAAGTGTGGGTAATGGATTTTTTATACCGGCCATCAGTGATAATTGGTTATTCTCTGCTTGGTACGCTAATTGGATCAGTTTTTTGTTCCATCCCATCTCTACACATCTACAATCTTGCCGGGGTCGCCTTCGTGATGTGGCTAGGCGTTCGGTCATTAATACCTTACTACGCTCTTGCACCGTTTTTTATGTCCATGGTAGTGGCCTTTTCTTTTATGAATACAATTCCCATGACTTTTCTTGGTGCATTTGACGAATCAGCGGGAGCGACCCTGCTTCCCTCGGCGGCCATGGTCTCCCAGGGTAAGGGCAAAGACGCCTCCCTTCTTACCGGCATAGGAACGTTAATTGGCGCCCTGCTTCTGATACTGTTAACTCCTTTTTTCTACGTTATCTGGCCTTATATTTACGAAATTGTCGGAGCTCATCTCCACTGGGCTCTGGGCGTGGTCATGGTCTTTTACATAATGAGTGAGTGGCCCAAAGGAGCCGGTCGGGGCACCCACCCCTGGACAAAATTTAAGGACGCCTGGCGAAATGTTTTTGCCGGACTTTTTACTTTCACAGCCTCGGCGATGTTTGGCTTAATCTTTACCACCCAGAGCATTATTCCAATCGAAGCCGCCTTTCAAAACATTATGCCCGTCTTTGTCGGTTTTTTCGCTTTCCCTTCGATCATACAGAGCTTAATTGCCGACTACGACGTGCCAAAACAATACGATTCAAAACAAATCAATGCCGACTGGAAAGATTTCGGCTACGGGAGCGGTGTTGGTGTTGTAGGTGGGCTTATGGCTGCTTATTTGCCCGCTGTTACCGCGGGGATAGGGGCCCTTTTCGCCGGTCATGCCACCAACCACCAGGCGCTGGACAAACCCAAAATGGAAGACCCGCCCGAGGATTCTGACCTAGCTATTGATTACGTGATGCCTGAGATGTATTACCGCCAGGAGAGAAACTTTCTTATTTCCGGCGGCGTTGGCAAAATATTTTACTACGTCGGTGCTTTCTTGCTTCTTTTTGTCATAACCGACATGACCCCCGGGGGGATGGGTCGTGGTGGATTAAACTTTATTCTACGGCCGGCTTTTTCACCTGAGCCTGGTGATTACTGGCTAATTAGCGGAACTATTCTCTTCAGTGCCGCAATTTCTTTCTTTATGCTTTACCTGGTTACCAAGCTCTGTATTAAATATATTCATAACTTTGACGCCGCGATGCTTCATTATTTTGCACTGATTGTGGTAACCGTAATAATTTATTTCATGACCGGCATACCGGGACTTATTATTACGGCGATAACGACAATTATCGGAATGGTTCCAGTATTCTTCAACTGTCGGCGTAGCCACTGTATGGCCGTGCTTCTCGTGCCAATAGCACTTAACATGGCCGGTTACGGTGATTTGATCGGACAAATGTTGGGGCTGGTTTAAATTATTGTGATGTGCCGTAATATTTTGCAACACTGTTTTTGGTAACTACTCATCTATCCCCTCTCCCCTGGAGGGAGAGGGCCAGGGTGAGGGGGAAAGATTTTGTATACTCTGATGAAAATTAATCCTAAGGTGATTACTGGATGAAAGGTTTGACGCACTTTATCTCTGGAGTCGCTGCTGCAACATTTATACCGGAAGTTGTAAGGATGTCGGCGGCCAGCCGTGCCGACGCCGGCGGCGCTGTATCAAACTCTTTTATAATCTGTCTGGCCGGTTTGTATGCCGTTATGCCTGATACCATGGATTTTAAACTCGGACAGTTTTTTTCTGTTGCCGATTATCAAATTGACCCCCATCCCGAAAATCCCGACGCCCAAGAAATGGCAGAAACGCTCGCTGAAGCTATAGATACTGCCCACCGTTCGGGTGAAGAAATTCGAGTCCAGTTTTACCCGATACAGCTTGGTGCAAACGAATGGCGACGCTACCATGTCCTGTTTGACGAGGACGAAGTCACTATTCAGTTTGACGACGTTGTTACCACCTCCCAGCTCCCGATCCCGAACACTGAACCTGAATTTGAAAGAGTCGGGAGAGCAAAGTTAAAGGAAGCGACCCTGAAGGGCAGAACTACCGATCTGGACTGGCTTAATAAGTTGATTCGCTGGACACGGCAGAAAATTAAGGGGCCGGACAAAAAGGGCAGCGGTATGAAGCCGTCCACCCTCGATATTTTAAGCGGGACCCAGTTTGCTTTCCAGAAGGAATCGGATGGCAAAGTATATCTCAACTGGCTGCCCTGGCACAGGACATGGAGTCACAGCTATGTCCTGGGAGCTCTCCTGGCCATTCCTGCATTTGTCATTCCTTTTCTGCTCAATATGACCAACTGGTGGCTCTATGGTGTAGTCTCTATTCTCGGTTTCTGGGTCCACCTGACCGAAGATATGACCGGTCACATCGGTGGTTCGCTACTCTGGCCTCTTTTTACTCCACGTACGGAAGGTCTGGAGCTGTTCAGCGCCAGCGACCCGCGAACCAACTTTTCTATCGATTATACCGCCGTAGTCCTGATTATTTTGAATTTAGATTATTTTTCTACTCAACTTATTCCAATTAACTGGTGGCTCTCTGTGCTGTTATTTATCGTGATACCGATGGGGGCTTATTTCTGGATGATCGGAGAAATAAAGAAAAATATCCGCAAAACTCACGGCCGCAGTATTGAAGAGGCTCCCGATGGCTCGGGTGAGCCGGTTCTGGACTGACCGGAGGCCAAACAAGGATAACTCCCAATACCGTTGAGTAGTCTCTTAGCAGCAAGGATTTCAACAAAGAGTAAAAAGTGGGGATAATTTGAATAAAAAGAAATTCATCAAAAAACAGTCAGTTAATTCGGAGCTGGCCGCGGCTGCCTGGGAGGAAGCCGGGGGAGATGCTAAACGTGCAAAAAAGTTGCTGCAGCCGGTTTCGGTCTGTCTGAAGGGCCGATTTCAGGCCAGCGGTCGCAGCGGTCTCTGGTATTTTGACTGGAATGCTGCCCGCAGTCGATTAAACGATACTGACGTGGTTGTTCTCTCCAAAAAAACCGAAGGAACCTCACCCAGGTTATCCCCCAAAGCCTTCAAGAAAAATCTTCAAAAAGCAAAACGTTCTTCGGATAAACTCAGTGGTCCGATGAACAAGCTTAATTCCCGCCTGAAAGAATTGCTCGAGGATAAAAGTTCTAAAGTTGTTGAGGCCTTAAAAGATCAGGAATACGACAAAATACCGCCGGTGATGAGAACTATAGTCGCAGACACCCTCGGTTTTGATCTCACCAACAACGAAGTACATTATACCCTCCGACGTAAAATTGACAGAGTTGACGATAGTGAGAGTTCGGACCAATCCGAAGAGGATCAGCTCTATATCCCCTGTGAAATTCCTATTAACCCGGTGAAAGGGATTTCGTTCGGCAAGTTGAAGAAAGGTGATACTATTTATGCTCGGGTTGACGACATTCCAACCGCCATGAAAGATAAAATTGAAGTCAGGGAAGCTCTGCGCGAAATCGAAAAGAAAACAACCGGAGAAAAAGAGTTGTTCCCGGCAAAGTTAATTTCAGGAAAATCCACCGGTTCGCGAAAAGTTGAACTGACCCTTGAAATCACTTCGGACGTGGTTGGAAAAGGAAGCTGCGGACGAGATGTCAGTATCCTGGTGCCCGATGAAACTGCGGAAAAGAGAGCGCGGGGTTCGCGCGGGTTCGGACTCAGCGAAGAGACTAAAATGGCTCTCGGAATAGTGGTTCTTGTTATTTTTTTCTTATTTATTGCTGTTTTGGGTTGGTTTTATCTTTTCTAATTGCCAACTTTCTTGTATCATATTCCTACCACAAACCTAAACGGGCTTATCCCTGATTAAATCGACTCCGTCCTACTAAGGATTATCCTCCCGCGGGAGGGTGATGGAGCAAGGGTAAGAGCCCTGTGAGGAGAACTTTTTCAGTTTTATTGGAGGTGGATTTTTGTGCGAGAATACGAACTAATGTTTATACTTGACGTTGCTCTGGCAGATGACGAACGTCGGGAAATAGTAAATGAGGTCGAACATGAAATAGTTGATCTGGGCGGTGAAATTGATTCATCCACTCAGTATGACGAACGAGACCTCGCTTACCCGATAAACGACGTCACACGCGGAGATTACCGGCTAATCAGTTTTGCACTTGAGCCGTCAAAGTCTCACGACCTACAGGAACGGCTTAACTTCAGGGAAGATCTTCTGCGCTATCTCATTGTAAACATGGAGGAGCGCCAGAGTGAGTCAGAGGAAAGCGAAGAAAAAGAAGAAGTAGCTTAACCTTTTAAAACTTTAAAAAGAGGGGAGTTATTATGGTCCGAGGATATAACAAAGTTATTTTGGTAGGTAATCTGACCCGTGATCCGGAACTTCGCTACACGCCCAATAATACGGCTGTTGCCGATCTGGGGCTGGCGGTCAATCGCACTTACCAGAACAGCCAGGGTGAAATGCAGGAGGACACCACTTTTGTAGACATAACAGTCTGGGGTAGAAACGCTGAAAATTGCAGCCAGTATCTGGCCAAAGGTAGACCGGCCCTGGTAGAAGGACGACTTACCTTTGATTCCTGGGAAAATCAGCAGGGGGAAAGAAGAACCAAATTGAAGGTAACCGCCCAGCGAGTAGACTTTCTGGGTACGGGCGGTGGAGAAGGTGCGACCGCTCCGGCAGCTTCGCAGCCTTCTGTCGATGAGTCGCCGGAAGAAATTCTTGATAATGTGGAAGTTGAAGGAACTGAAGACGATATTCCGTTTTAAATAGGAGGTAGCACACCATGCCATACGGCAGTAACAGTCACGATAAATTACCTGAAAAGGTGACCTATAAAAGACCTGATCTGCTTAAAGGTTACATAGGTGACGATTACAAAATTAATTCCAGACGCAGAACCAGGCTTAATTCGCCCGCTCAGCGGCAGCTTACTAAAGAAGTTAAACGAGCACGGTACCTTGCCCTTCTGCCTTATACAGCAGAACAGAACTAACAAAAAACTCAGACAAGAAAGTTTAGACGATTAAGGAGGAATTACGCTGTGGAAGTTATCTTAACCGAAGAAGTAAAAAGTCTCGGTTTCCCCGGAGAACTTGTTGATGTTGCCCCGGGTTACGCCCGCAATTTTCTTTTTCCCCAGAATCTGGCCGTTCGGGCCTCGGGAGAAAACAGGGAAAAATTTGAACGTAAGCAGGCCGACATCGAGGCCCAAAAAGAACGCCGGCTTGAGGAAGCTCAGGATCTGGCCGACAGTCTATCAACTATTAGCCTTACCCTTGAAAAATCAGCTTCAGAAGAGGGAACACTTTATGGTTCGGTCACGCCGGATGACATTGTCGAAGCACTGGAGTCGAATGGAATCGCAGGCCTTAATCCGCGCCAGGTAATAATCGACGAAGCAATTGGCGAATTGGGGGAATTTTCAGTTCGTATAAGACTTGTTGGCGATTTGGAACCGGAGGTAGAGGTCGAGGTTGTCCCCGCCTGAAGATGATACCTCAGTCCCGAATTTTATAACTCGACGTCCCCCTTATAGCCTTGAAGCGGAAAAAGCTGTCCTTGGGTCTATGTTTATTTCCCGCGAGGCAATTCCCAGAGCAGTTGAAGTAATTCAGTCCCCCGATTACTTTTACCGCCGTTCTCACCGGTTAATTTTTGATGTGATCCGGGACATGTTCCAGGAGAATAAGGAAGTTGATGGGCTTACTGTGGCCGAAGAGCTGGAAACTCGCGGGCAGTTGTCCGAAGTCCAGGGAAGTCACTATATAGCTGAACTCGTGGATACCGTACCGTCCTCGGCTAATGTGCAGCATTATGCAGAAATTGTTAAAAAGTATTACCTCCTCCGTGAACTTATAAACACTTGTAACGATGTAATTGAAAGGTGCTATGAATCAGAAGAGGACGCGCAGGAGTTAATCGACAAGGCTGAAGAGAAGATATTTGGTCTCCGGGGTGATCAGGTTACAGGGCGTCTTGAGCCTTTAAGTGAGATCATCAAGGATACTTTTGAGAAGTTAGACGAAGCTTCGGAGAGAGACGGCGTAATTTCCGGTCTAAAAACCGGCTACACCAAGCTGGACAGTATGACCTCTGGATTGCATGAAGGGCAGTTAATAATAATTGCTTCACGCCCCGGTATGGGAAAAACCAGTTTCGCCCTGAATGTCGCTCAAAACGTTGCCCTGGGAGAAGACAGGCCGGTTGCAATATTTAGCCTTGAGATGCTCAAACAGGATCTTTCCATGCGTTTCCTTTCCGCTGAATCTCGGGTTCCTTTTGGCAAACTGAGAAGCGGAAGATTCTCTGACTCCGACTGGCAGAGAATCGCCAATGGTTTTGTCCGTCTTGGTGATGCTCCCATTTATATCGAAGATACGCCTAATCAGAACGTTCTCGATCTCAAAGCCAAAGCCCGGCGACTAAAAGCCGAGCACGACGTTTCCTTGATTTTACTCGATTATTTACAGCTCATGTCCCCGGTGACTGATGTTGAAAGTAGAGTTCAGGCTCTCACACAGATTAGCCGTGGATTGAAACAACTGGCCATTGAGTTACAGGTCCCGGTTATATCTCTTACTCAGTTAAACCGGGAAGTGGAAAGACGCGGTGGAGAAAAGCGTCCTCAGCTTTCCGATCTGAGAGGTTCGGGGGCCATCGAACAGGATGCGGACGTCGTTGGATTCCTGTACCGTCCCTATTATTACACGGAAAACGAAGAGGATAAGGGGAACGCTGAACTTATACTTGGCAAGCAGCGTAACGGTCCCACTGGAACCGTTCCCCTTATTTTTAACGCTGAATATATGCGTTTTGATTCTCGGAAAGACGAGCCGGAACCAGTGGGATTTTGAGTCCGCTGGAAAACTAAAATATGTTTGTCTGTGAAGACTGCGGCTACACGTCGCCTGACTGGCTGGGAAGATGTCCCTCGTGTAATCAGTTTGATACTCTTCAAAAGACTGCCCCCACCGAAAAAAAAGAGTCCTCCTTCTCACCGCCCGCCGTTGAAACAGAACCTCTTAATGAAATTAGCGATTCCAGCGCCCAGCGTCAGCATACCAGGATAGGGGAGCTGGATCGTGTTTTAGGCGGTGGGCTTGTGCCCGGTTCCGTCGTTTTGTTGGGCGGCGCTCCTGGTATTGGCAAATCAACTCTTCTTCTTCAGTGGGCGGAAAATTGGGACGCGGATGGTTCCCCTGTTTTATACGTAAACGGTGAAGAATCTGCCGGCCAGGTCGCCCGACGTGCCCGTAGAATTGACGCTGCTGCAGATAATCTTGAGCTGTTGAATATCAATAAAATTGAAGCTCTGACCAGTTCTATAACTAAACTAAATCCCTCGCTTGTCTTCATTGACTCAATTCAGACTGTTACCAGTGAAGATTCCAGCGGTATGCCGGGCAGTGTCGGTCAATTGAGAGCTGTTACTCAGAAAGTCGTTAAGGCTGCCAAACAGCACGGCGTACCTTTCGTTCTGGTTGGTCACGTCACCAAGGAAGGAAAAATAGGCGGTCCGCGGCGGTTGGAACACATGGTTGATACCGTGCTTTACTTTGACGACGCTCGCCGTGGTTACCGTCTGATTCGCAGCGTCAAAAATCGTTTTGGCCCCAGTGGCGAGATTGGACTTTTTGAAATGACGGGTAAGGGGCTGCTGCCCATATCTGACCCGGGGAGCTATTTCCGAAGCTCAGATCGCCGCGCCAGCGGCTGTGCCTTAACCATAACTCTCGAAGGAAGCCGCCCGCTGCTGGTTGAGGTGCAGGCACTTGTCGCACCAAGCCGTTTCGGAACCCCGCAGCGGTCAACTACCGGTTATCCGGCCCGACGGCTCTATATGATGCTGGCTGTCCTTGAAAAAAAACTACAGCTTCCTCTCGGCGATCAGGACGTTTTTGTCAACGTCACCGGCGGTCTCTCTCTTGAAGACCCCGGCGCTGATTTTGCCGTCGCGCTTGCAGTTCTAAGTAGTTCCCATGATCAACCTTTACCACCGCAAACTACCGCTGTAGGAGAGTTAGGGTTAACGGGCGAATTACGACCTCCGTCTCAGGCTGACCGGCGTATTAAAGAATGTCTACGCCTGAATTGCGAACCAGTTTTTATCGGCGGTAACTCTGAAGATATTAAAAACGCAGGCGAAGTTCATTGTTCCAGAACTATTGCTCAAGCCGCCGAAGTTCTGTTAGAATAAGATTCAAAGACTGACCACACTTTTTTGTTGGCTCTATTGAAATCCTTTTTGCTATCTTAGAGAGTAATTGATTAGTGCGACCTTTTAAATAGCTATAAGCTTTAATTGGGCTACTCAAAGGTGTTTGACGGATTTATAGCTGGCAATAGATCCTGGATGATCTGATTATTGCCAGATATACCTC
>Ga0207421_10000524_pt1 | contig 49220 bp, 40 predicted proteins | sample SodLakKL_010_SED_4_FD_187542 | JGI IMG/M metagenome (GOLD analysis project Ga0207421, IMG submission 187542) | Alkaline sediment microbial communities from Lake Tanatar, Kulunda Steppe, Russia - 8KL_010_SED (SPAdes) (version 2) | ecosystem: Environmental > Aquatic > Non-marine Saline and...
TCTGCGGGCGGGCGACACCCTGCACGCCGAGGACACCGAGGTGGTGTTCCCGCCGCTGCCGACCTTCACGCCCGAGCACTTCCAGACCGCGCACCCCGCCGACCGCAGCCGCATCAAGCAGTTCCGGCGCGGCGTGCAGCAGCTGGACGAGGAGGGGGTCGTCCAGGTGCTCCGCCATGACGATCTCGGTGACCAGGCCCCGATCTGGGCCGCGGTCGGCCAGCTGCAGTTCGAGGTCGCAGCCTGGCGGATGGAGCACGAGTTCGGCTCGCCGGTGCGGCTCGAGGGGACCCGGTTCGAGGTGGCCCGTGCCACCGACGACCACAGCGCCACGACCCTCGACACGATGCGCGACGTGGACGTCTACCGGCGTGAGAGCGGCGCGCCGCTCGCGCTGTTCCGCAGCCGGTACGTCGCGGAGCGCATCGCCCGGGACCACCCGGAACTGGTCCTCGACACCCTGATCCTGAGCTGAGCGTGCTGACCTCGCTGTTCCCTGCACCCCGCCCACCGCGGTCCGGCACCCGGTTCTCCGGCTGGCGCATCGTGGCCGTGGCCGCGGTGGCGCTCGGCATGACCGGTCCGGGGCAGACCGTCGGCGTCAGCGTGTTCATCGATCCCATGATGGAGACCCTGGCGCTGACCCGCTCCCAGGTCTCCACCGCCTACCTGCTCGGCACCCTGACGGGCGCCTTCGCGCTCCCGACCGCAGGGCGGATCCTGGATGCCCGCGGCACCCGCGTGACGATGGCGATCATCGGCGGGCTGTTCGGCGTGGTGCTCATGGCGATGGCCGGGGTGGTCGGCCTGATCACCCTGACGCTGGGGTTCGCGGGTATCCGCATGTTCGGCCAGGGGGCGCTCGGTCTGACGGCCACGACGGCACCCGCCGCCTGGTTCGACCGTCGGCGCGGCTTCGCGATCGGGGTGACGACCGCGGTCGGCTCCGCCGTGCTGTCGCTGTTCCCGCTGGTCGCGGCCGCCGTCATCCCCGCGATCGGATGGCGTGCGGCTTGGGTGGTCACCGGCCTGACGGTGTGGCTGGTCGTGGTCCCGTTGGCCGCGCGGGTGATGATCGACCATCCGCGCGACGTTGGTCAGCAGGCCGACGGTGACGAGCCCCAGGCTGACGCCGAGGAGGTGGCCCGGGCGGCCGCTGCGGCGTCCTTCACCCGCTCCGAGGCCCTTCGCACCCCGATGTTCTGGGCCGTGGCGGGCGCGACCGCCACCACCGGGATGATCGGGACCGGGCTCGCCTTCCACCAGATCGACCTCCTCGGCGAGCAGGGACTCACGCCGGTGCAGGCCGCGGCGAACTTCCTCCCCCAGACCGGTGCGTCGCTGCTGGCCACCCTGGCCGTAGGCTCCATGGTCGACCGCTTCGCCGCGCGATGGGTCCTCACCACCTCGATGCTGCTGCTCATGGGGGCGATGGTGGGGGTGGTGCTGGTGTCACCCGGCTGGACCGCGATCGCCTACGGCGTGACGGTCGGAGCAGCGGGGGCGTCGGCCCGGGCACTGGAGGCCGCGTCCTTCCCGAAGCTCTACGGCCTGGCCCACCTCGGATCGATCCGGGGGGTCGTGACCGCGATCAGCGTCGGCTCGACGGCCTTCGGTCCGCTGGCCCTGGCCATCGGCAGGGACCTGACCGGCTCGTACGAGCTCGTGCTGCGGCTGCTGCTGGTGTTCCCGGCGGCGGTGATCGTGCTCGGCCTGCTGGCCCCGACCCCGTCACGGCAGCGGGCTGAACGGGTGCCGCCGGCCTGACCGTGCGGTGCCGGCACGGAGCTCGCCTCCCGGCGTCGTCGGGGCTCGCCGCGGTTATCCTCCGCGCTGCAGCACCTCGCCGTCCCGGCTCACCGCCCCCTCGCAACCACCGTGCCGTGGTCGACGACCGGAGTCCCGCCGATGCCCGAGGGGTTGCTCCCGCTGACCGATCCCGGCGCGGTGTTCGCGGTCCTGTTCCTGCTCGTGCTCCTCGGGCCGCTGCTCGCCGACCGCTTCCGTCTCCCGGGGATCATCGGCCTGATCGTTGGCGGGATGGTCGTCGGGCCGAACGTCACCGGCATCATCGACCAGAACACCTTCATCGAGACGATCGGCTACATCGGCCTGCTGTACCTGATGTTCCAGGGTGGTCTCGACCTGGACATGAACGGCTTCATCCGCCGTCGCCGCGACTCGGTCGTGTTCGGGGTGGCGACCTTCGTGCTGCCGATGGTGATCGTGACCGCCGTGTCCCTGGCGCTCGGGCTCGGATGGGCGGCGTCGATCATCATCGCGTCCGCCTTCACCAGCCACACCCTGCTGAGCTATCCCACGGTGGCGCGGTTCGATCTCACGAAGAACCGGGCGGTGACCGCGACGCTGGGGGCCACCCTGCTGGTCACCGTCGCGGCGCTGCTGGTGCTGGCGATCGCGGCGGCGGGGGTCCGGGGGGACAGCTCGATCGGGTTCTGGCTGCTGTTCACCGCCGGGCTGGCCGGGTACCTGTTCCTGATGCTCGTGACGCTCCCTCGGTTCACCCGCTGGTTCTTCACCGGGCTCGGGCAGGACCGCCAGATCCGTCTGACCTACCTGCTGTCGGGCATGGGCGTCGCAGCGGTGGTGGCCGGGCTGATCGGTATCGAGCCGATCGTGGGGGCGTTCCTCGCCGGTCTCGCTTTCAACCAGTTCGTGCCCTCAGGGACCGTCATCGACGACCGGGTCCGCGTCCTCGGGCAGAGCGTGTTCATCCCCGCGTTCCTGATCTCCACGGGCATGCTGCTCGACCCCGTGGCCCTGCTCACCGATCCCCGCACCCTCGCCCTCGGCGGGGCCTTCGTCGTCGCCGAGGTGTCCGCGAAGTGGCTCGCGGCGGAGGGGTCCGGCCGCCTCATGGGGGTGTCCCGGCCCGAGCGCGGGGTCATGTTCTCCCTGACCGTGGGGCAGGCCGCCGGCGCCCTGGCTGCGGTGATCGTCGCCGACGATCTCGGCCTCGTCGGCCCCGAGGTGGTCAACGCCGTGGTGCTCGTCATCCTGGTGACGGCGCTGCTCGCCGGGGTCACCGCCGACCGCTCCGCTCCGAAGGTCGAGACCCCCGAGCGCACCGAGGTACCGCTCGGCACCCGTGTGGTCGTCCCGGTGTCCAACCCGCGCACCGTCGCCCGGCTGGTGCGGGTCGGCGCGCAGGTCGCCGCCGCCGACAGCGGGGCCGTCATCGCGGTCAACGTGCTGCCTTTCGACGCCCGTCCCGACCAGATGAAGGCCCACCGACTGCTGGCCGCCAAGGCCGAGGAGACGGCGCTGCGGGCCGGCTCGGAGGTCTCCACCTCGGTCCGGATCGACAGCACCACCGTCGACGGCGTGCTGCACACCGTGGTCGAGCAGTCGGGCACCTGCCTGGTCATGGGGTGGAAGGGCTACGCCAACCGGCGTGAGAGCTTGTTCGGTGCCACGATCGACCAGATCGTCTCCCGTAGCCCCGTCCCCGTCATGGTGTGCCGTCCGGGCGACGACGACGTCACCCGACGGGTCGTGGTGGTCATCACCGCCGAGGACCTCGAACCCACCGGCTTCCGGGGCACCGAGCTCGCTTTCGAGGTCGGTCACCGTCTCGCCCGCCAGGCCGAGGTCAAGCTCGTCATCGTCAGCGAGGCCGGGGCGCAACAGGTCTACCCCCAACTCGCATCCTGGGGGGTGGCCCCCGACGTGCAGGTCATCACCGTGGAGGGGGTGATCGGTCGTCTGCACGGGTTGCTGGCCCCCGGTGACGTCGTGCTGACCGGCGTTCCTCCGGTCAAGAGCCGGCTCGGCAAGGGGGCCCGTCGGCTGGCCCGGGCCGCCGGGGGCCGGACGGTGATCGTCGCGGTCCCGCGTTGAGCCTCAGGCGTCGGCGTCCCGGCACCGCGTGCAGCGGCCCGTCACCGTCAGCTCGACCGAGTCCACGTCGAACCCGTGCCCGGCGTCGAGGTGATCGCGGACCTGGGCGACCAGGGAGCCGACGTGGTGGTCCACCTCACCGCAGGAGGTGCAGACGAGGTGGAAGTGCTCGTCGGGGTGGGCGAGTTCCCACCGGCTGGCGTCGGAGTCCCCGAGCCGGCTGGATCGGGCCAGACCGAGCTCCTCCAGCAGGTCGAGGGAACGGTAGATCGAGGCCAGGTCCACGTCGTGCCCGAGGGCGTCCGCGGCCAGCGCCACCTGCTCCACCGTCAGGTGGCCCCGGGCGGTCCGCAGCACCTCCCAGACCGCACGCCGCGGCCGCGTCACCCGATGCCCCCGGGTGCGCAGCAGCTGCTCGAGGTCCGCGTCCGCCACCGTGTCCACACCGTGAGGGTAGGCGCTGGTGGCGGTGGGAGCGGCTGCGAACCGCCGGGATCAGCGCGGGACGACCAGGATCCCGGAGCGGAGCTTGGGCAGCAGGTAGGTGCTCTTGTGGGGCAGGACCCGGCCTTCGGCGGTGGTCGAGAGCAGGTCCTGCATCGTGGCCGGTACGAGGGCGATGCCCACGGCATCGGCCCGGTCCAGCGCGGCGAGGCCGAGTGGTGCCGGGACCGGAACGGCGGGGACGGTGCCGGGACCCGGCGCGAGGGTGGCGATCGGCGCGATGAGCTCCCGATCGGCTACGGCGGCGTCCAGGGACTCCACCGGGGGCGGACCGCGACGGTCGCCGATATCGACCCGCCACCAGGAACCGGCAACGACCAGGTGGACGGTGCCGGACCGCTGCGGTGCGCTCGGCCCGTCCAGCGATGTGAGCCGGAGCCCCCGCTCGGCGAGCACCGCGGCCACCTCGTCGGCCGTCACGTCGGTCAGTCCATCGAGTCGTCGATGGAAGGGCAGGACCGCCAACTCGTCGCTCGCGACCAGCGCGGTGAGCACGCTGCGCTCCCGTGCGGCATCGACGCCGGTGGTCGCGGGCGGCCGCGACGCTGCCGCCCCGACCCGGCTGGCGACGGCCGCGGCCCGGTGATGGCCGTCGGCGATCGTCAGGGCCGTGAGTGACGCCACGGCCTCGGCCAGGCCCGCGATCGTCGCGGGGTCGGTCACCGGCCACACCCGCAGCTCGCCGCCGTCCGGTAGGGCGGTGTCCACGAGGGGGGCGCGGCGCCGGACCTCACGGGTGAGCTGGTCGAGGGTGGCACTCCGCGGGTGCAGGACGCAGACGGGGCTGGAGGCGATGCGGACCTCGTCCAGGTAGCGCGCGAGCTCTTCGACCCGGCCGGGGCGCACGTGCTCGTGGGGCCGGATCCGGCCGTCGAGGTAGGCCGCGACGTCGACGTCGCCGATCACCGCGGTCAGGGCCCGATCGTCGTCACGGAGCTCCAGGACCACCAGCAGCCCCGTCCTGAGCTCGCCGAACCGACCTGCGCGCAGCAGTCGGTGCACCGCCCGCCGGTTGCGCTCGAGGGTCTTGGGATCGACCGCGCCGCTCGGCAGAGCGGTCAGGAAGGAGTCGGGCTGGCTGGTGGCCCGAGCGGCGCGTGCCTGCTCGTCCAGCGCGTCGTAGGCCGGGGAGACCACCGTCGCCGCGTGCTCCGGGGTGACCAGCCGGGCCGCGATCGGTCGCAGTTCGAGCACCTCAGGACCGGTCGATCCAGCGGTCGGCGATCCGTCGCCGCCGCTCGAGCTGGGCGAGGCTCGCCTCGTTGATCGAGGTGAGGCCGACCTCCTGGTTCAGCCGTGCGTTCACCACCTCGGGGGTGAGCCCGGTCAGGTGGGTCAACATGCGCACCCGGTCGGTGTTCTCCTGCCGGAGCTCGCGTTTGCGCTGGGTCCGGGGCACGGTCAGCGTGCCGGCGAGCTCGCCGGCGCCGGCGATCGGTGGGGGCGCGACCAGCTCGATCTCCATCGTGAGCGCCGCCGGATCGTCGACGATCAGGTCCTCGTGATGGGCGTCGTCGAAGATGCTGGCGGACTCACCGTCCAGCGGGGTGGCGGAGATGGCCTGGAACAGCGACAGCTGGTCGTCACCGTCCGTCGGGAGCTGGTCGAGCTCCACGCTCGGCTGGTCCCCGTCGTCCTCGCGGCGCTTGAGTGAGTGGGTCCGGGCCTCGGCGAGCTGGGCCGCGTGCGCGCGGAGCCTGGCATCGTCGGGCAGGAACATGAACGCCTTCTGTCGGCGGTGCGCCCCCTGCCAGCGCACCAGCCGGCCGACAGCCTGTCGGAAGAACAGCTCGGTGACGGTCGTGGTGGCGTACACCCCGACCCGTAGGCGGGGGATGTCGACGCCCTCGGACACCATCCTGACCGCCACGATCCACGGGTCCCGGGACCCCGCGAAGGCGGCGATGCGCTCGCTGGCCTCGGGGTCGTCGGAGGTGACCACGACCGGTCGCACGCCCTGACGTCGGCGGAGCAGCGCGGCGACCGCGTGGGCGTGCTCCACGTCGATCGTGATCGCGAGTCCGCCCGCCTCGGGCTGCTGCTGGCGGAGCCGCAGCAGCTCGGTGTGGGCCTGGTCGAGCACGGTCGGCAACCACTCCCCGTCGGGGGACAGGGCCGTCCTCAGCCGTTGGGACGAGGCGGTCCGGTCCAGGTGATCGTCGAAGGTCGCCGACATCTCCGTCCCGTCGGGCGCGGTCCACTCCATCTGCCCGCCGAGCCGGGGGAAGAACACCGGCCGCACCACCCCGCCGTCGCGCAGCGCGTCGGCGTAGCCGTAGACGTGGTCGGCGACGGCCTCATCCTCCTCGACCCACGGTGCGTCATCGGTCGGGCCGTAGGTCACGAATGGGATCGGGTTCTGGTCGCTACGGAAGGGGGTGCCCGACAGGGACAGGCGCCGAGCGGCGGACTCGAAGGCGAAGGCCACGCCGTCCCCCCAGGCGCGCTCGCCCCCGGCGTGATGGATCTCGTCGAGGACCACGAAGGCGTCGTCGGCAGGCCCGCGCAGCGTCGCCGGGTTCGCGGCCACCTGCTGGTAGGTCACGGCCACACCGTGCATGTCGGTGGGGAAGGGTTCGCTCGAGGCCCAGCTGGGCTCCAGCTGCAGTCCGAAGGCCGCCGCGGCCTCGGTCCACTGGTGCTTGAGGTGCTGGGTCGGGGTGACGACGACCAGGCGTCGGTGCGGGTGTCGGGCCAGATCGCGGAGGCCCGCGGTCAGGGCGAAGGTGGTCTTCCCGGCGCCGGGCGTCGCCACCGCCAGGAAGTCCCGCTGGGTGCGCTGTTCGAAACGGTCGAGCGCGTCCTTCTGCCAGCGGCGCAGGTGGAGGGAACGGCGCAAGAGGAGACACCTCGGTGGGAGCGGTCGGTGCGAGCGGTCGGTGCGGCTCGGACAGGACGGGAGGCCGCGGCGCGAGGACCGACGGTAGCGGCCGAGGGTGACCTCGGATCAGACGAGGTGGTCGGCGACGAGGTCCAGGAGGTCGTCGCCGTACCGCTCCAGCTTGGCGGGCCCGATGCCGGGACAGGCACCGAGCTCGGTGAGCGTGGTGGGCTTGCGTCCGGCCAGCACCTGCAGGTGCCGGTCGTGGAACACCAGGTAGGCGGGGACCCCGTTGCGGGCGGCGACCTTGGACCGCCAGGCGCGCAGTGCCTCGAACAGGGCGTCGTCGGGCTCGGGCCTGTCGACGCCGCGGGTGCCGGGTCCAGTCGCCGGGCCGAGCACCCTCCGGTTCCCCGCCACCTGCACCTGCGCGCCGTGGGCTATCCGCACCACGGGCCGCTCGCCCTCCTCCTCGTCCAGTTCGACGACCACGTGGTGGCGTCCGAGCCTGCAGATGCGCCCGGCGAGTCCGCCGGGCAGCGTCACCTGAACCCCGACCGCGGCGCGCAGCCGGCCGTCGGGGAGGAAGCTCGGGGCCGCCGTCGTCAGCTCGTCGTTCGGGACCGGCTCGGCGCGGCGCCCGGGCTCGGTCGCGCCGGCGCTGGTGGTACGCGCCAGCTCCTCGACGAAGGGTGAGGTGCGCGCCTGGTCGCTGATCACGTGGAGCGAGCGCTGGCAGCGGGTGATGGCCACGTGGAAGACCCGGCGCTCCTCCTCCTGGTCGTCCGCGAGCCGGTGGGGGAACAGCCCCTGGTTCGCGGCGAACACCACCACGGTCGGCCACTCCATGCCCTTCACCCGGTGCACCGTGGACAGCGTCACCCCGGTCGCCTCTCCCGGCACCCGGAGCCGCTCGACGAGCCAGCCGGCGAACGCCGCGGGATCGGGCTGCAGGGTGGCCAGCTGCTCCAGCGCGTCAAGGTCGTCGCCGTGGCTGGAGCCCTCAGGGCGGGTCCGGGAGGCATCGAGGGCGTCCATCGCCTCACCCAGCCCGATGCGGTTGCGGACCACCCACAGGCACCGGGCGGTGTCGGCGCCATCGGTGATGGCGGCCTCGAGGTGCCGGAGGTCGTCGAGGTAGCCGGCGAACCGCTCGCGGTGGGTGCCGTCCAGCTGCTCGCAGACCTGCTCCAGCGCTCGGATCGACCAGCGGCTCCCGCGGGGCAGGTGCGGTGTGACCGCGGACTTGACCTTGCGGGCGGGGCGGTTGAGGGTGTCGAACACGTCCTCGCGGCGCAGCCGATCGGTGTCCAGCCCGAGCCGGAGATAGGCCAGGGCGGTGCGCACCCCGGTGCGCTGGAGGACCGAGGTGTCCAGGGGCGCGGTATGGGCGATCCCCTTTTCGGTGAGCGCCACCTGCACCGGCAGCAACGCGCTGTTCACCCGCGCGAGGACGGCGAGCTCGGCGGGGGCGGCACCGTGCGCGAGCTCCTCGATGACGATCGCCGCGGCGCGGTCGGCCATGCTGCCGCTGGCCACGCGGTGCACCGCCAGGCCGTCGCCGCTCACGACGCGACCTCGCCGGTGGCGGTCGCCAGGTGGGACCGGATCGTCTTCGGTACTCGCTGCCGGTTGTGCCCGAGCAGCCGGACGGCACCGTCGACGACCGCCGGTGGGCAGCGGTAGTTCACCTCCAGCGCGTGGTGGGTCGCACCGGGGAACCAGCGGTCGAAGGTGGTGAGGTGCTCCGGGGTCGCGCCGGCGTAGCTGTAGATCGTCTGGTCGTCGTCACCCACGGCGAACACCTGCAGCGACGGCCCGGCGACCAACCGCACCAACAGCAGGAACGCGGGTGTGAGGTCCTGGAACTCGTCGACCAGCAGGTGGGTCCCCCAGCGCTGGACGGTCGTCCTCAGCTCCGGTCGCTGTAGCAGCAGCTCGATCGCGCGGTAGATCTGTTCGTCGAAGTCCAGCAGCCGCTCCTCGGCCAGCAGACGGCGGTAGCGGTCGAAGACCTCGGCGAACCCATCGATGTCGCCTCGCTCCGCCTCGACCTCGGCGGGGTCGCGGAGCGCCAGGCGGACCTCGCCCAGGGCATCGAGGTAGGCCTGGAACGGATCCTGGTTGGGGATGCGGGCAGTGCGGACCAGGCGGTCCAGGATGCGACGGACCTCCCGCTCGTCGATGACCTGCCGGCGTTCGTCAAGGCTGCAGATACGCAGGGCGAGGGAGTGCAGGGTCCGGATCGACGCGTGGAGGTCACGGGTCCGTTCGCGCATCTCCTCGGCGGCGCGGGTGTTGTAGGCGAGTGCGGTGACCAGCTCCGGTTCGACGCCACGGTCCCGGAGCAGGTGCCGGAGCCGAGCGGTGAGCACCCGCGTCTTGCCCGAGCCCGCCGGCGCGATCACGCGCGCGGGTCCGAAGCCGTGGCTGACCGCTGCGAGCTGGTCGGTCGCCAGCTCCTCCGACGGCAGCATGGCACCCTGCACCGTCAGCCTGCCGAGCGAGATCGACTCGCGGTGGACGAGCTCCGGGGGCTTGCCGGTGGTCGCCTCCGTCGGTAGCGGCACGGACAGCGGGCCGCGGGGACCGCCGTCGACGAAGGCGTGACGCCCGTCGGGCAGCAGCACGTCCGCGGTGTCACTGCGGCTCGCGGCGGTGCGACGCTCGGCGAGCACGCCGTGCCACCACCTCGGTGTGCCGCCACGCAGGTCGTAGCTGTTGGCCCAGGTGAGGAAGTGCAGCGCCTCCCGGTGGAAGGCGTGATCGCGGGACAGCGCGTAGGGCGGGGCGTCGGTCGACTCAGGGGCTCGGGCCGCATCGTTGTCGACGGCGAGCTCGATGACCGTGCGTCGGCGCCTGAGCCAGCGCGCCCGGAGCACGGCGACCGTGGCCGCCGGGTGGGCCAGCACGTCGTCGTCGATGACCAGTCGTCGAGCGCCCTCGAAGCCCGGTGGGGTGGCGGCACCGGGATCGACGACGACGTTCCGGCCGAGTGCATCGGGACCGGGGAAGCTGGCGGCGGGGGCGACGGGGGGCATGCCCGCGGAGGCTACGCGGTGGGTGGGACCCAATGGGTGGTGTGTTGCCGCCGCCTGTGGAGGGGGCGCGAGCTCACTCGGTGCCGTGCCAGCCGCGGTCGAGCAGGACGGCCAGAGCCCAGGCCATCCCCTGGTCGCCGGCGGTGATCCGGAGTTGCTCGAGCAGGTCCTCCGCCGTTGGCAGGGTGGTGTCCAGGACCTGAGCGAAGCCGGCCTCGTCCAACCAGGCGGCGTGCGAGGCGGCGACGGGGAAGTGGCCGAGCTCGAGGTGGCCGGCCACCGCGTGGGCCTGGATGCGTTCCCAGGTGGGCAACGGAGCGTCTCCGCTGACCAGCCCACCGAGAAGTGGTTGCTCGGCCACGGATCTGAGCTCCTCGACCGCAACCTCCCTCGGGCCGTCGGGGGCGTCGTACCGACGCAGCGCCTCCCCGGCGACCTCCATCAGCCACGCCCGGCCGAGCAGCTCTCGGACGGTCAGTTCGTTCGCCACCGCCGAAGGCAGACCGAAGGCCCGCCGAGCGGTGTTGGCGGCCACGTCCCGTGGGCGGAGGTCGTCCGCGGCGTCGCCGGCGTCACGGTCGGTGCGCCAGGCCCGGGCGTCCTCCGCTTCGTCGGCGCGGCTGATACCCACCTCGGTGCCGCCCGGCAGCACGCAGACCAGCTGGGTGACGCAGAGCACGTCCTCGCCGTCGCCGACCTCCTCGGTGGTCATCACGACGAGCGCATCCGCCGCGCCGGGGTCCAGCACCCCGTCAGCCCGGAGGTCGACGTCGATGAGCTCCACGTGATCGGCAGCGACCGCCCGCAGGCCGACGATGGCGCGGCGGTCCGTACCGACGCCCCGCAGCTGGGGCTCCAGCTGCAGCAGCACGTCGAGAGCCCTCTCGGGGGTGAAGGCCGCGTCCATCACATCGGTCATCTTGGGTCTCCAGTCACGGGGCGCGCCCAACGTCAAGGTCCGCCACGGGTTCGGACCAGGGGCCGGAGGGGACGAAGGAACCGGCGGGTTCAGCCGGCAGCGACCTCGTAGCCAGCTTCCTCGATCGCGGCGTGGATCGCCTCGTCGTTGGCCTCACCATCGACGGTGACCGTCCTGGCCTCGATGTTCACCAACACGGTGGCGACGTCGTCCAGGGCGCCGACCTCCTCCTCGATGGCCGACTTGCAGTGGTCGCAGGAGATATCGGGGACGGAGTAGGTACGGGTGGCCATGCGGTTCCTCCTCTTGCGGGTTCTGGTGTGGTGGCGGTCCCTAGCGCTTGATGAGCCGGTGGACGACCTCGAGGGCCTCCTCGACCTTCTCGTCAGCCGACTCGGCCCCCTGGTCGATCGCGTCGCGCACGCAGTGGCGGACGTGCTCGTCCAGCATCGTCGTGGCGACGCCCTGGAGGGCCTTGGTGGCCGAGGAGATCTGCGTCAGCACGTCGATGCAATAGCGATCCTCCTCGATCATGCGTTGAAGACCGCGGATCTGTCCCTCGATCCGGCGCAGACGGGCCTGGAGTTCGTCGCTACGTTCGGCGTAGCCGTGCATCTGCTGTCCTGGTTCCTCGACCGACGATCACAGACTATCGGCAGATGCCCCAGGGGGGTACCGCTATCGGGCGCTCCGGAACCCCGATCGGCGTCGATGTCGCAACATCCCTTCACGGGTGCCTCAAGATCGTCTCGTATCCGAGACTTTCTGCAGCACCACGGGAGGTGAGGACATCAGGATCCGGGTCGCTACGGCGGCAGCGAGGCGACAGACTCGGGCCATGGACGGCCGCCGAGGTCGACCCGTACCGCACCGAGGTGGCCGATGACGGATCACAGCACCGCGTCCGCGCGCTGGCTCCGCGACTACGCCCGCGTCGCGGCGGCCATCGCGTGGCTCGACACGCACCGCACGCAGCAGCCGGCCATCGCGGAGGTGGCGGCGGCGCAGCACCTCTCCCCCGGTCACCTGCATCGCACCTTCACGCGCTTCGCCGGCGTGCCCCCGCACCGGTTCCTGCGCTGGCTCACCGCCGGGGCGGCAAGGGAACTGCTCCGTGACCGGGCGACGGTGCTGGACACCGTCGCCGCCACGGGGCTGTCCTCGCCCGGGCGGCTGCACGACCTGACGGTGACCCTGGACGCGGTCACCCCAGGTGAGATCGGTCGTGGAGGTGCCGGGCTGACGATCCGCTACGCGGTCCACGCGACCCCGCTGGGCGAGGCGCTGGTAGCGACGACCGATCGAGGGGTGCTCTCCCTGCGGTTCCTGGATCCGCCCACCTCCCACGGGGCGGCCCTGGCGGAACTGGCCGGCGAGTGGCCGGAGGCGCAGCTCGTCGAGGAGCCCGATGCGACGCGGGCGGTCGTCGATCACCTCGCGGTCCTGTTCCGTGCCGGGCGGTCGGGGGAGATGGACCGCGCGGCTGCGGCCGCGGGCGAAGGCGCGCCGAGCGTCTCGGTCCTGGCCGTCGGCACGAACCTGCAGGTCAAGGTGTGGGAGGCGCTGCTGCGGGTCCCCGAGGACCGGGTGGTGACCTACACCGAGGTGGCACGGGCCGTCGGCCGGCCAGCCGCTGTCCGAGGCGTCGCCAACGCCGTGGGGCGCAACCCCGTCGCCGCGCTGATCCCCTGTCATCGGGTGCTGCGGTCCACCGGCGAGCTGGGCGGGTATCGCTGGGGCACGCTGCGTAAGCGTGCGCTGCTGGCGCGTGAAGCCGCTCGCTCTCCGACCCCCGTGGGATGACGGGGCTCCGCCGGAGCTCCCGCGCGACCCGTCCTCCGCTCACGCTCAGAGCCCTAGGCTCCGCGGTGTGCACGAGCGGTGGATGCAGGAGGCGCTGGCCGAGGCGGACGCCGCCACGGCCCACGACGACGTGCCGATCGGCGCGGTCCTGGTCCACCAGGAGCGGGTCGTCGCCCGTGGGCACAACCGCCGTGAGGTCGACCAGGATCCGACCGCCCACGCCGAGATCCTCGCCCTCCGCGACGGCGCACGCCACCTCGGCGCCTGGCGGCTCAGCGGGTGCACCCTGTACGTGACCCTGGAGCCCTGCGTGATGTGCGCCGGCGCGATAGTGCTGGCCCGGGTCGATCGCGTCGTGTTCGCCGCCGACGACCCCAAGGCCGGCGCCGTCGGCGCTTTGTACGACGTCCCCCGCGATCCACGGCTGAACCACCAGGTCGAGGTGGTCCGGGGGGTCATGGCCGAGGCCTCGTCGGCCCGGCTCAAGGCGTTCTTCACCGCTCGCCGCGGACGCTGAGGCAGGAGCGGGCACCGGCCTTGGTGCGCAGCCACGGTTGCCGGGCGCGACCGCGCCTGCGTACCCTCCGTCCGGCCTGCTCCGGCAGGCTTGGAGGGATCGCATAGTCCGGCCTAGTGCGCCCGCCTCGAAAGCGGGTAGACCTTCGGGTCTCGGGGGTTCGAATCCCCCTCCCTCCGCCGCATCGCCCCAGGTCAGAGGTGGTTCCCTTCGGGGAGCCGCCTCTCTCCCTCTGCGGAACCGGCCGACCACCGCTGGGCGTGACCCCGCGACTCCGCCGGGGTGGGCTGCACGGTCAGCCCTCATCGCCGGTGATCGAACGACGCGGTTCCGACGGGTCGTCGTGCTCCATCGGGATGTCCATCGCGTCCCGCTCGTCCCGATCGCCCGGTCGCTCGGATCGAGGTCCGGCGGTCTCGCGCCGCCCCGGAAGTGGCTGCCCCCAGTCGGGGTAGCCAGACCCTGCGACGGTGCGCTCACCGCAGGGTCGCTGTACTTCTCGGGTCGCCCACCCCTGCACCCCCGGGCATCCCGGTGGCGGAGCCGGATCACGCTGACCGGTCGGCCGGCCATCGGATGGCACGGTCGTCGCGGTGGGCGAGCCAGTCCTCGATCCCGTCGGCCAACGGGGTCAGCTCCGTCTGGATCCCCGGCTCCAGCCGGGCAGCGCCGCCGCGGGCCGTTCGCAGCCGACGGGTGGCGTGCTGGAGCCCGCGCGGCCCCGATGGGCGTGCCGCCGCCAGGAAGGCTCGGGCGGCCGGGGTATCCGGCAGGTCACGGGTACGGGAAGGCAGCGACAGCTCGACCCGCCAGGCGTCCTCGGTCTCGGGGTCCCTGGTCCCCCCGAGCTGGTCGAACAGCGCGAGCATCGGCGCGTTGTGTCGCAGCACGTAGCTGCGGAACCGCGTGATGCCCTGGCTGCGGGCGCGCGCTGCCAGCGCGCCGAGGAGCAGCGTGCCGGCGCCCTGCCCGTGGTGGTCGTCGGCGACGACCACCGTCGCCTCCGCGACGTGGCGCTCGAAGGGGTCGCGGACGTAGCGGGCGACCCCGATACCCGGCTGCTCGGGATGATCCAGGTCGATCGCCACGATCGCTTCGTGGTCGAGGTGGTCGACGTCGGTCAGGTAGTCCAGCTGCCGGTCGGTCAGCTCATGGACGTGGCCGTGGAAGCGTTGGCGTCGGGACGCCGGCGACAGCCGGTCGAAGCCGTCGGCCAGCTGGGTGCGGTCCTCGGGTCGGATCTGGCGTAGCAGCGTCGCCGTGCCGTCCCTGAGCGAGGTCCGTCGACGCCACTGCCCGGGGAGCACCGTGGTCGAGTCGAGGTCCGGTGAGGGGGCTGGGGTGGTCCTGCGCATCGTGGTCTCCGTGGTGGGTCAGTTGGCCTGATGGTCGAGATGAGGAACGGTGTGGCCGAACCGAACTACTCCCAGGATGTCGTGCTTCATTGATAACATCTTGCGGTTTGAGAGTGAGATATCGCCGCTCGATTGTTCGGAGAGGACAAGAGACGTGACCCAACCTGTCTCCACGGACATCGCTCGGCGAGCCAGCGACCTGGGGCTCCCCGAGGAGGTCGTCGCCACGCTCAGGGCGCAGTTGCCGCAGGTCGCGGCCCGGACCATCGCCGCGGTCACCGCCGAGGTCCCGCAGTACGGCGACGGTCTCAGCGAGGACATGGCGACCGGGATCGCCGCAGGGGTCGAGATGGCCCTGGGAGCCTTCCTGCGGCTGGCGGCCGGCAGCGATGAGCCGGAGGACCCCACCTCGGTGCTGGACGCGGCCCTGGAGGGCGCCTACGACCTGGGGCGGGCGGAGGCACGCAGCGGGCGCAGTATGGATGCGCTGTTGTCGGCCTACCGCGTCGGTGCCCGTGTCGCGTGGCGGGAGCAGGGGGAGAGCGCCGTGAGGCACGGGGTGTCGGCGACCAGCGTGGTCGGTTTCGCGGCGCTGGTGTTCGCCTACATCGATGAGCTCTCGGCGGCCAGCGCGGCCGGGCACGCCGCGGAGCTCGCGAACACCGAGCGGATCCGGACCCGCTACCTCAGCGAGCTCGGACAGGCGTTGCTGGGCGGTGCCCCCGCCGACGTGCTGGCCGCCCGCGCCGAGCGCGCTGCCTGGCCGCCGCCGGAGACGCTGACCGCGGTGCTGCTCCCGGTGGCCCGGGTCCACGAGGCGGTCGGTGTCCTCGACCAGCGGACGCTGGTGCTGACCGACGACCCCGCCACCGGGCTGCTCCCGGAGCGCTTCGGGGTTCTGCTGGTGCCGGAGGCCGTCCGCACCCGGTCCGCGCTGCTCCGCGCGCTGCAGGACCGGGCGGCGATCGTGGGCCCGCCCCGACCGTGGCTCCGGGCAGCCTCGTCGTACCGGCGCGCCCTGCGGGCGCTCGAGGTGGTCACGGCCCGGGACGGGGCGCCGGTCGACACCGAGGAGCACCTCACCGCCCTGGTCCTGGCCGCCGATCCCGAGGCACTGCAGGACCTCCGCCAGCAGGCACTCGCCCCGCTCGAAGGACTCACCGAGAGCACCGCGACACGGCTGACGGAGACGCTGCGGTCATGGCTGCTCCACCATGGTCGCCGCAGCGCTGTCGCGGCGGACCTGGTCGTCCACCCGCAGACGGTGCGCTACCGGATGACCCAACTCAGGGAGCGGTACGGGGATCGACTGGAGGATCCTGAGGTGGTCCTGCAGCTCACCGTCGCGCTGGCACTGGATGGTGGTCCGTGACCTCGACGCAGCCGCGACGCCGCGGTCCGTGTTGACGGCGAGGGTCGGTTCCGGGTAGGTCTCCGGTCAGCAGACAGGAGCAGCGATGGCCCCCCCTTCCTCCACGGACCAGGCTGTGAGACCCACGACGGCGCTGTCGCGTCAGGGGGTCGCGATCTGGTTGGACGACCTGTCCCGTCGACGGCTCGACTCCGGTGACCTGGCGCAGAAGGTCGACGAGCTCGACGTCGTGGGGGTGACCACCAACCCCGCGATCTTCCAGGCCGCGATCACCGGTTCCGACGACTACGCCGCGGACATCGCGCGGCTCGCCGCCGAGGGCGCCGATGCGGAGCGCATCGTGCGCGAGCTGACCACCGAGGACGTGCGTCGGGCCTGCGACCTGCTCCGGCCGGTCTGGGAGGCCACCGACGGCCAGGACGGTCGGGTGTCGATCGAGGTCGACCCCCGCCTCGCCCACGACACCGACGCGACCATCACCCAGGCCCGGGAGCTCTGGGCGGAGGTCGACCGGGACAACCTGCTCATCAAGATCCCCGGGACCCCGGAGGGCCTGGGTGCGATCCGGCAGGTCATCGCCGACGGGATCAGCGTGAACGTGACGCTGCTGTTCTCGGTGACCCGCTACCGCGAGGTCATCGACGCCTACTTCACCGGGCTCGAGGACCGCGTCGCCGCCGGGCAGCCGATCGACCAGGTCTCCTCGGTCGCATCGTTCTTCGTCTCCCGCCTCGACACCGAGGTCGACCCGCGGCTCGCCGATCTCGACACCCCGCAGGCCCGCGCGTTGACCGGGACCCTTGCGGTCGCCAACGCCCGGTCGGCCTACGGTGCCTACCTGGAGGTCGCGGACGGGGATCGGTGGCAGGCGCTCGAGGAGCACGGCGCCAACCCCCAGCGGCCCCTGTGGGCCTCCACCGGGGTGAAGAACCCTGACTATCCCCCCACGCTCTACGTCACCGAGCTGGTCGCGCCGGGCACTGTCAACACCATGCCCGAGGCGACGCTGATGGCCGTGGCCGCAGCCCCTGCGGTCACCGGCGACAGCATCACCGGCAACCTCGATCAGGCCGAGGCCACGCTCGCCGGGCTGGGTGAGGTCGGCATCGACCTCGATGAGGTCACGGATCTGCTCGAGATCCAGGGGGTCGCCAAGTTCGAGGACGCCTGGAACGGGCTGTTGGCCACCGTCGACGCCGCTCGGTGACCTTCGGTGCCGACCGTGGTCGGAGCGTCGGCCGGGGGTCGTCTGTCCCAGGAAGTGGGGCCTTCCGGCCCGATACCGAGCGACGCCGACCGGTTTGTCTCCCCTCGGTCGACCCGGCCGTGAGGAGGTACCCCATCGAGCACCTGAGACCGTTGGCGGTGTTCCTGCCGCTGGTCGGCGAGCCGTCGCTCCTGCGGTCGGGCCTCGAGGGCGATCCGACCCGCTGGCTGCCCGACGCGCACGACCTCTTCGATGATCGCTGGAGCACGGTACTGCACGGTGCGGGCTGGTCACACCGGGTCGCCGTGCGGGTCGGGGCACCCTGGGAGTCGACCACCACCCTGTGGCGCTCGTTGTCCTGGGAACCGGCGCGCACCGAGGAGTGGGAGGCGGACCGACCGGTGCGTCACCTGCCGACCTTCGACGGCGAACTGGGGCTGTTCGTCTCCGGCGACATCGCCTCGTTGGCGATCGAGGGCCGCTACCGCGCCCCGGGTGGCCCGTTCGGTGCCATGCTGGACGGCCTGGCGCTGCACAGGGTCGCACGCGGGACGGCGAACCGGTTGCTGGAGGACATCGCGGTGCTCCTGCGCGCCGGTGCCGACCAGGTGCGCACCGGAGGCAGCCCACCGCCGTCGTGATGAGCGTCGCCCACGGCTGAGCGGTTCCGCATCGCGCAGAACCCCGAGCCGGGTCACAGCTGCCCTACCTGCTGTGGCTGCCGAGCGACCGCGGAACGCCGGGTCGGTGGCCAGCAACGCCGGGCGGCACCCCGCTACCCACCCTGGTCGTGGGGAGCCGGTGTGGTCAGCGCCGTGGCGAGGAGGGTCACGAGGCTCGGAAGGTCCGCCGCGATCCCCGCCAGCAGGTCCAGGTCGAGCACCTCGAGGGTGTCGTCGGCGGTGTGGGCGAGACCGCCGAGCAGGGCGTGGACGTCCTCGGTGGTGATGGCCACCGCGGGGATGCCACGCAGCGCGAAGATCGCGTGGTCGCTCTCGACCCAGGGCTCGGCGGGGACCCACCGGTCGTGGCAGGTGACCCAGTCGCCCAGCTGCGACGCCACCGGCTCGGGGCAGGCCAGGGACGTGAGCGAGGTGCGGCGTCCGATGAGCCCGACCCCGTCGAGGTTGCAGGCGCCCACGACCCTGCCGAGGTCGGTGGCCGCCAGCCACGCCACCTCGCCGCAGGCATCGATGTGATCCTCACCGTTGAACAGCACCACCTCGACCGGCAGGCCGTCGAGGTGGCCGAGCTCGGTCAGCGCCAACAGGATCGCGACGCTGGCGGCGTTGTCGAAGGCGCCGGGGGTCGTCGCCTTGGAGTCGAGGTGGGCGCACAGCACCAGCCGGCGGTCGCTGTCACCGATCCGCGCCGACAGGTTGACGCCATCACCGGGATGGACAGCACCGGAGACGACGAGGTGGAGGTCGTCGCCGGGCTGCAGGTCACACCCCAGCTCGGTGGGGATCGTGGTCGATGGGAAGGGGAGGTCGGGGTCCTCGAGGATCGGCTCCCAGTGATCGGACACGGCCACGACGGCCGTCGGCGCGAGTCGGTGCAGGGCGGCTCGGATCCGCCGGTGCTCGGGGAGATCGAGGAAGGGGAAGGCGGCGGGGAGCAGCTGCCCGCTGGCCAGCTCGTCGGTGAGCACCAGCACCTCTCCGGCAGCCGTGGGCAGCGCCTCCAGCTGGTCGATGCCGGCGACCGGCACGGCCCGTCCGCGGACGTCGCCGGCCGGGCTGTAGGGGTTCGGCATGACCCCGACCGGGACGCCGCCGACCTCGAGGTGGCCGTCCCCCGGCTCCCACCAGCGGGTCGTGAAGGGCGCGGCCAGCGGCGGGTAGCCAGCGTTGGTCAGGACCTGCTCGACGTAGGCGGTCGCCTGCCGGTTCGCCGGGGAGCCCGGCGGGCGCGCGCCGACCTCCTCCGCCAGCACCTGCAGGTGCTGGCGGATGCGCTCGCGGACCCCGCTCACGTTCGCTCCTGTGGCCCTGCTACGGCCTCGGCGGGCTCATGCCGGCGCCCCGGCGGCGTCGACCACCGGCCCACCGCTCGGCTCGTAGGCGCAGTAGGGCTCCTCGGCGAGGTGGTCACCGGTCACGGCGTAGGCGCGGGAACGCGATCCACCGCAGACGTTGCGGTACTCGCACCTGCCACAGCGGCCCCCGAGCAGGCTCACGTCCCTTAGTTCGCGGAACAGCGGCGCCTCGCGGTAGATCTCCGGCAGCGAGCGTTCCCTGAGCGAGCCGCCGGGGACGGGCAGGAAGCCGCTCGGGTGCACGTTGCCGATGTGGTCGATGAACACGAACCCCCGGCCGGCGTTGATGTCCAGCGGAGGTCGCGGCACCCGGGTCGGTAGGTCCCGCTCGGCCAGGAGGTCGTCCAGCGCGGCGCGGAGCCGGCGGTAGGTGGCGCCGAGACCGAAGCTCACGGCCGGGTCCACCTCACCGGCGCGGCGCCGCTGGAGGATCACGCGACGGAAGTGCGGCGCCTCGGTGGTCTTCACCGCGAGGTGGCGGGAGACGTCCACCAGCCAGTGCAGGACGTCCTCGACCTCCTCGGGCGGTAGGGCCCGGAGCGCCTCGCCGCGGCCGGTCGGGACCAGGAGGAACACGCTCCACAGGAAGGCGTCCAGGTCGATGACCTGCCGCAGCAGCTCAGGCAGCTCGCCGACGTTGCCGGCGGTCACCGTGGTGTTGATCTGGAGCCGCATGCCGAGGTCCACGATGTCGCGGCAGACCGGGAGGGTGGCGTCGTAGACCCCTTCGATGCCGCGGAAGCCGTCGTGAGTGGGTGCGGTCGCGCCGTCGAGGGAGATCGAAACGGCCTTGGCCCCGGCGGCGGCTGCCGCCGCGAAGCGCTCGCGGGTGGCCTTGGGGGTGACCGAGGGCGCCAGGGCCATGCTGAGCCCGGCCTGCTTGCCGTAGGCGATCAACTCCGTCAGGTCATCACGCTCGAAGGGGTCGCCGCCGCTGATCACCACCATCGGGCTCGGCGCACCGAAGCTGGCGATGTCGTCGAGCAACTGCTTGCCCTCCTCCGTGCTCAGCTGCAACGGGTGCGGCTCGTTCTGCGAGTCGGCGCGGCAGTGTTGGCAGACCAGCTGGCAGGCCCGGGTCGACTCCCAGATCACCAGGAAGGGTCGCTGGTGGACGTCCTGATGGACCTTGCGGATGGCGGTGCGGCCGTGTCCGTTCACGTGCGGATCTCCTGGAGTGCGGTGGTCAGGGTGGTGGCGGCGCCGGTGGCCGAGCGCAGGCAGGAGGACAGCCCGGGGCCGTGATAGGGGGCGCCCGCCACGACCACACCGGGGAGGTCACGGGCGAGCGCCGAGCGGATGGTCGCCAGGCGCTGGTGGTGACCGACCTCGAGCTGCGGCATGGTCCTCGGCCAGCGTTGGACGGTGACCTCCAGAGGATCGACGTCCAGCCCCGTGGCCTCGGCCAGCTCTCGGTGGAGCCGCTCGACCAGGGGCCCGTCATCGAGCTCGATCGCCCGGTCGTCGCCCGCACGGCCCGCCGACGCGCGGATCAGGACGCGGTCGCCGTGGGCATGATGTGGCCACTTGGTGGACAGGAACGTGGCGGCCTTCAGCAGCTGCGGGCTGGTGCTGGGCACCAGGATCCCCGTGCCAGAGGCGATCGTCGGGAGCGCTGCGGCCCTGGCGGGGTAGGCCAGCGCCGCCACCACCACCGAGGCGGCACGGAGTTGCCCGAGGGTCGCAGCTGCCGCCGGGCTGCCCTCTGACAGCAGCTCGCGGGCCACCGCGGCCGAGGTCGCCACCACGACCCCGTCGACGTCGACCGGTCGCTGACCGTCGACGGACAGCCGGAGGCGACCGCCCTCGCGGGTCACGGCGCTGACCCGGGTCTCCAGACGGATCTCGACGCCTGTCGTGCTGGCGGCCAGGCGTTCGGTCATCGTGCCCATGCCGGAGGTCAGGGTGACGAAGGCCGGGCTGGCGCTGGGCGTCGGGCGTCGGCGCAGTAGCAGGGAGCGGTGCTTGGCGGTCAGCGCCGCCAGCTGCGGTGTCGCCGCCTGCAGGCTGAGGGTGCGCACGTCGCCGGCGTGCAGGCCACCGAGCAGGGGATCGACCAGGCGGTCCACCACCTCGCTGCCGAAACGGCGCGCGAGCTCCTCTCCGACGGCGACGTCCTGTCCGCTGCGGGCTGCCGGCAGCAGCGGCTCCAGGCCGGCGCGCAGCATGCCCAGTGGGGAGAGCACCCGGGACCGCAGGACCGGGCCGAGCCTGGACGGGCCAGCGGGGGTGAAGCCGTCGGGCAGCGGCCGCAGACCGCGCTCGGTCCAGATCCAGGTCGTGGCGCGGTTGGCGCCGACGAGTTCCTCCGACAGGCCCAGCTCCTCGAGCAACTGCAGTGGCCCCGGCGCGGCCGTGAACACCGACTCGGCACCGACGTCGACCTGGTGACCGGCCAGCGTCGCCCCACGTAGCTGCCCGCCGACGTGGTCGGCCGCCTCGAACACGGTCACCCGAGAACCGGTGGCCGCGAGCTGCCGCGCCGCCACCAGCCCGGAGACACCGGCGCCGATGACGGCGACCTTGGCGCCCTCACCCGGGTCGGATCCGAGGTGGACGGGAGCCGTGTGGTGTGTCGTGGTCAAGGCAACCTCACAGGACGCGGGCGTGCGGGACCGCGCTGGACGCCCGGAGGGTGACGCGCGTGAGAGGGCCGACCTAGGGCAGGTGGTCCCCGAAGACCGGGTCCTGTGGCAGCCCGCTCTAGGCGTGCTGTTCACCGAGCGTTAACCTCGCGGCGTCTGGTCAGGGGAGGGCCGTGGTGGAGCTGTCATGGTTCGACCTGTCCACGGGCCTGCTGGGTGGGCTCGTGATCTTCCTGCTCGGCTTCGAGCAGATGACCCGTGCCATGCAGTCCGCCGCCGGGTCCAAGCTGGCTGACGGGCTGGCCCGGGTCTCCTCCCGCCCGCCGCTCGGCGCGCTGTCCGGTGCCGCGGTCACTGCCATCATCCAGTCGTCGTCGGTCACCACCGTGCTGGTCGTCGGCTTCGCGTCAGCCGGTGTGATGACCCTGGCGCAGGCGATGAGCGTCATCATCGGCGCCAACCTCGGAACCACGGTCACCGCGCAGATCGTGGCGCTGGACGTCACCCGCTTCGCGTCGTTGATGATCGTCACCGGCTTCATCATGACCTTCCTGAAACAGCGACCGATCGTGCGGCAGTCCGGTGGCGCCCTTCTCGGTCTCGGCATGGTGTTCCTCGGCATGGACCTGATGTCGGGCGCGGTCTCGCCACTGCGCGATCAACCCCAGGTCATGGAGCTGTTCCAGGGTGCGGGAGGTCCGCTGCCCGGGCTGGCGATGGGGGCGGTGTTCACGGCCCTCGTCCAGTCGTCGTCGGCGACGATCGGCATCGTGATCGTGCTGGCGAGTCAGGGCCTGGTCGACCTTCAGAGCGGCCTGGCGATCGCGCTGGGTGCCGTGATCGGTACCTGCGTCACCTCGCAGCTCGCATCGATCGGGTCGGGGACCGAAGGTCGCAGGGTCGCGGCCTGGCATCTGCTGGTGAACGCCGGAGGCGCGCTGATCTGGCTCCCGTTCCTGCCCTTCCTGGCGGACTTCGCCGTGTGGTTCTCGCCGAGCTACCCGGAGCTCGAGGGCACCGCCCGGCTCGCGGCGGAGACCCCGCGGCAGGTGGCCAACGCCTTCACGGTCTTCGCGCTGGTGAACATGTTGGTCCTGCTGCCCTTCATCCGGCCCCTGTCGCGCGTCATGGCGCGGGCGATCAAACCGAAGGCGGTCGACCCCTTCGCCAAGGCTCGGCACCTCAACGTGATGATGCTCAGCACCCCGGCGGCGGCGCTGGAGTTGACCCGAGCGGAGATCCGTCGGCTGGGCGGCAAGGTCGTGCACATGGTGGAGGTCGGAGGCGAGGCGGCGATCGCCGGGGACGTGGCCGTACTCGACCGGATCGAAGCGATGGACGACGAGGTGGACGCCATCCGTTCGGCGATCGTGACCTACCTGGCGCAGCTCGGACAGGAGGAGATAAGCCTCAAGCAATCAGTGGAGATCGCTCGGCTCCTGGCGGCAACCGACGAACTGGAGGCGATCGGGGACGTGGTCGAGATGGGGCTGGCACGGATCGGGCAGCGGATGCGCACGGAACGCATCCAGATGGCCGAGTCGACCCGGGAGGTCATCCGCGGGCTGCTCGCAGAGGTCACTACGAACCTCGAAGCCGCGGTCGAGGCGGTCGCCCAGGCCGATCGCAAGGGGGTCACGGCCCTGCTCGACCGTGCTGATGAGGTCAAGCAGCGGCGCGAGTCGGCCATGACCCGCCAGGCGTTCCGCCTCACCGGGCAGGGGCCTGGCCGCGCGGGCGCGTACGCGCGAGAGGTCGAGCTGATCTCCGAGATCTACCGCATCCACACCCTGACCAAGCGGCTGTTGCGTCGCCAGCTCGCCTCGCCGGTCGAGTTCGGCGAGGAAGCAACCGGGCCAGCGGCCGGAGACGGGTCGGCGGATCGAACGGCGGAGGAACCTCCAGTCGCTGGCGATGATCCGGATCCTGCGTCGTCGCAGGACCCGGAAGCCGACATCCGCTCGCGCGCACCGGGACCGCAGGGCCCCGACGGCTGACCAGGGGCGAAGGTCACGTGAGGAGACATCGGACGCGGTCGCGCGCGTCACGGCCTCCCCGTATCTTGGCCATGGCACAGCGGCCCCGTCGACGGCGAGCGACCGGGGAGGTTCCGCTGCCGTGATCGACCCCGTGGAGGCAGCTGTCATGCCCACCGAAGACCGCCGGGAGACCGGCAGTACCGGACCGGGGCCCCGCGATGAGGGTGTCGGGAGCGAACGCGCCGGCGGGTCTCGCCGATCGCTGACACGCGCGGTCCCGGTGGCTCCCGCACCTGCCCGCTCGGACGCCCCCGCGGTGGCGCCGACGTCGCCACGACCACGACAGGACAACCCCGTGCTGGAGGCAGAACTCGACCGTCGTCGCACGGTCGGCCCGGAGATCCACGATGCCGCGCCGACGGGTGACATCCGGACCATGTGGGAAGAGCACCTGCTCAACCTCCGGCTCGTGAACCCCGCCAACCGGCGCCGGTTCAAGGTCATCGTGGTCGGGACCGGGCTGGCCGGTGCCGGTGCGGCGGCCACCCTGTCGGAGCTGGGCTACCAGGTCGAGGCGTTCACCCTCCACGATGCGCCCCGACGGGCGCACAGCGTCGCGGCCCAGGGTGGCATCAACGCCGCCAAGGCCTACAAGGCCGATGGCGATTCGGTGGACCGGCTGTTCCGCGACACCGTCAAGGGCGGCGATTTCCGCGCTCGCGAGGCCGACGTCCATCGGCTCTCCGAGATGTCGGTGCGGGTGATCGACCACATGACGGCCCTCGGCGTGCCCTTCGCCCGCGAGTACGGCGGCCAGATCGCCACCCGCTCCTTCGGTGGGGTGCAGGTCTCGCGCACCTTCTACGCCCGGGGTCAGACCGGCCAGCAGCTGCAGATCGCAGGCTCCCAGCAGTTGCTCAAGGAGGTCGGTGCGGGTCGGCTGAAGCTGCACACCCGCCAGGAGATGCTCGACCTGATCGTGGCCGACGGCCGTGCGGTCGGCATCGTGGCCCGCGACATGGTCACCGGCGACATCGTGCCCCACACCGCCCACGCGGTGGTGTTGGCAACAGGGGGCTACGGCAACGTGTACTTCAAGTCGACCCTGGCGAAGTCCTCGAACGTCACCGCCACCTGGCGGGCCCACCAGCGTGGGGCGATGTTCGCCAACCCCTGCATGATCCAGTTCCACCCCACCTCGTTGCCGTTGACCAGCGAGTGGCAGTCCAAGCTCACCCTGATGAGCGAGTCGCTGCGCAACGACGGGCGGGTGTGGGTGCCCAGGGAGCCCGGCGACGACCGGGCGCCCGAGGACATCCCAGAGGAGGACCGGGACTACTACCTGGAGCGCATGTACCCCTCCTTCGGCAACCTCGCCCCGCGTGACATCTCCTCCCGCGCCGCCAAGATCCAGCTGGACGCCGGCAAGGGCGTCGGGCCGCTGCGCAACGGGGTCTACCTCGACTTCCGCGACGCGATCGCCCGGCTCGGCCGCAAGACGATGGAGGAGCGCTACGGCAACCTCCTCGAGCTGTACACCGATGCCACGGGCGAGGACCCCTACACCAGCCCGATGCGCATCGCGCCGGGACCGCACTTCGCCATGGGCGGGTTGTGGACCGACTACAACCAGATGAGCAACCTGCCGGGGCTGTTCGTGGGCGGGGAGGCCAGCTTCAACTACCACGGCGCGAACCGGTTGGGCGCGAACTCGCTGCTCAGCGCATCGGTGGACGGGTGGTTCGTGCTGCCGTGGACGGTGGCGGACTACGTCGCGCCGCTGCTCGGCACCGACCCGGTGCCCCACGACCATCCGGCGGTCACTCAGGCCGTCGCTGAGGCCCGGGGACGGGTGGAGCACCTGCTGGGCATCGGGGGGACGACCGGCCCGGACGTCTACCACAAGCAGCTCGGGGAGCTGTTGACCGACCACGTCGGGGTCGAGCGGCACGCGGAGGGTCTGGCCAAGGGCGCTGACGCGATCAAGGAGCTCAAGGACGACTTCTGGTCCAACCTGCGGGTGGTCGGCCACGGTCAGCAGCTCAACCAGGAGCTCGAGCGGGCCGGGCGGCTGGCCGACTACCTGGAGCTGGCTGAGCTCATGGCCCTGGACGCGCTCGACCGGGACGAGTCGGCTGGGGCGCACTTCCGCTCAGAGCACCAGACCGAGGACGGCGAGGCGCTGCGCGACGACGAGCGCTGGACCTCCACCTCGGCGTGGGAGGCAGCGCCCCCGGACGGGGTGCCGATCCGCCGCAGCGAACCCCTGACCTTCGACGCGGTCCCGCTGGCGACCAGGAGCTACAAGTGATGCGACTCATCCTCGAGGTCTGGCGTCAGGCCGATGCCACCTCCCCCGGTCGCTTCGAGCGCTACGAGGTCGACGGGGTCACCGACGAGGTGAGCATGCTCGAGCTGCTCGACATGCTCAACGCCCAGCTCGTGGCCGAAGGTCGCGAGGCCGTGGCCTTCGATCACGACTGCCGCGAGGGCATCTGCGGGTCCTGTGGGCTGATGGTCAACGGACAGCCCCATGGCCCACAGGACTACACGCCGGCCTGCCTGCAGCGGGTGCGCACCTTCTCAGACGGCGACGTGGTCACCCTGGAGCCCTGGCGTGCGGGCGCCTTCCCCGTGGTCCGGGATCTGGTGGTCGACCGCTCGGCCCTGGACCGGATCATCGCCTCCGGTGGCTACATCTCGACCGCGACCAACGCGGCTCCCGAGGCGCTGACCCAGCCGGTGAACAAGCATCAGGCCGAGGCGGCCATGGACCACGCCGCCTGCATCGGCTGTGGCGCGTGCGTGGCGGCCTGCCCGAACGGTGCCGCCCAGCTGTTCACCGGCGCGAAGGTCGCCCACCTCGCTGAGCTGCCCCAGGGACAGGTCGAGCGCTACGAGCGGGTGCGTTCCGTGGTCGCGACGATGGAGAGCGAGTTCGGTTCCTGCACCAACTACGGGGAGTGCGTGCCCGCCTGCCCTGCTGGCATCGAGCTGGACGTGATCGCCCACCTCAACCGCGACTTCCGCAAGGCGGTCGTGATCGAGCGCCGGGGCGAGGTCCCTCAGCGCACCGACGTGCCCTGGCTCGCTCGACTTCGGGGCGGGCCATGGTGGCAGTCCGACCCCGGTGACGCTGGCGACCACACGGAGCGGTAGCCCTAGGCCGCGGCGCGCCGGATCGTGTCGACCAGAGTGGCCCGCTCACGGCGCAGCTGTTCGAGGCGGTCACTGCGCTCGATGCGGGTGATCCAGCCGTGCCAGGCCCGGGCCGTGGCGATCACGGTCTCGAGCGCACGGACGGCCACCAGGCCGAGGATCGGCGCCACGACGATCACCAGCGCGCGTGCCCACCATGCATCCCACGGCAGCAACCATGCCACCAGGATCCAGGTGGCGGGGAACAGCACCACCCCGGAGAGCAGGCGGGCGCTGGCCCTGAGCGTGGGGTTGCGGACGAACCGCCCGCCCCAGTGCACCCCCCAGTACGGCAGCGCGTTGATCACGGCCCCCGTGAGAGCGAAGGGTGCCAGCAGGACGAGCCGCACGAGGGTCGCGAAGAAGGTCCCGGCCAGGTCCCGGGGGGTCCGTTCGCTGACGACCTCGGTGTCACGCAGCCCCGCCAGGGAGCGGCGGAGCTCGTAGCGGGCGAGGGTGTCGACCACCTCGGTCCGCGTCGGGGCCGGCGCCTCGGCGAGCCGGCGGGCCACGGTCTCCCGCTCGGCCAACGCGACCTCCTCGGTCGGCCGGGCATCGGGGCGGCGCAGGGCCACGTCCGCTGCTCGCCCGAGTATCGCTGCGCCCACCTCGTCGGAGTAGATCGGGGACAGCTCCGAGAGACGGTCCTGGATCTCGTCGGTCAGGGCGCGGACCACCTCAGCGTCAGCGTCGTCGGCGTCGCTCTGGCCGACCGCGGCGAGGTGGGCGTCGACGTCCAGGGCCGGACCGATCCGCACCAGCGCTCGGGAGCGCAGCGCGACCTTGTCCTCGTAGGTCAGCCCGATCGGCAGGATCACCAGCCCGGCCGCACCGGCCGACCTCGCCGACAGTGCGATCCGGGCCGCGCCCGTGCGCAGCGGCTGCAGCGCCGGGATCGGGGATACCCCGCCCTCGGGGAACAGTGCCACCGTGGTGCCCCGCGACAGCTGCTCGGCGCAGGACCGGAACACGCTCTGGTTGCCGCTGGTGTCGGCGCCGTCCTGGGGGCGGTGGACCGGCACCATGCCAGCCAGCCACAGCAACGGCCGGGCCCAGGTCGGGCGCCACAGCGCGGCCTTGGCGACGAAGCGGGGCAGCTGGCGCAGGGCGTACATCACGAGCACCGGATCGAGCAGCGCGTTGAAGTGGTTGGCGACCACCAGCACCGGACGATCCTCGGCCAGGTGCTCCCGACCCGTGACCTCGATGCGGCGGTAGAAGCCACGCAGCGCCAGGCGGGCGAGGCCGGTCAGCCCCCGGTCGGCGACGATCCGGCCCGGCCTCCTCATGGCCCCTCGATGGTCAGGTCCGCTGGCCGTCAGACCGTTGCCCGTTGCCACCTCGTCGGTCTCCTCGTGGCTCACAACCTAACGCGGCGCCCCCGGTGGGATGCCGCGGCGCGTGGGGAGGGCAGGGATCAGGCGTCCTTGGTCGCGGAGACCTCGAACTCGAGCGTCACCTTCTCGGACACCAGCACGCCGCCGGTGTCGAGCGGGGTGTCCCAGTTCAGGCCCCAGTCCTTGCGGTTGACCTCGGTCCGACCCTCGAAGCCCACCCGCAGGTTGCCTCCCGGGTCGATGACGGCGCCGGTGTAGTCGAGGTCGAAACAGAGCTCCTTGGTCACGCCGCGGATCGTGAGGTCACCGGTGACCCGGAACTCGCGGTCACTCTTCGGTTCGATCTCGATGGAGCGGAAGCTCAGCTGTGGGTACTGGTCCATCGCGAAGACGTCGGTGCTCTTCAGGTGCGCGTCCCGGTCGGCGTTGCGGGTGTCGATGCTGGCGGCCTCGATCGTGACCTCGGCGCTTGCCCCGGCCGGGTCCTCCGCGTCGACGGTCAAGGTGCCGGCGAAGTCGTTGAAGCCGCCGCGGACCTTGGTGACCATCGCGTGCCGGGCCGTGAAGCCGAAGGTGCTGTGGGCGGCGTCGATGGTGTAGGTGCCGGTGAGCTGGGAGCGCTCGATCGAGGGTTTGCTCATGGGGAGATCCTCGTCGTCAGGGTGGGAGCGGGTCACTGCTGCCGTGTGGCTCCCGCTCGTCGGTTGAACCATCAACCACTGCGCCGCGCTGGTAGGGATGACAGGCCAACGTGCTTGGATCCAGGATGCCACGATGGATGACCGGCTCACCACCTCGGCCCCACCGCCGCTGTGGACCCGTCCAACGTGGGTGCCGCATCCGGACCCGAGCGGGTCGTTGCGCCGCGCAGAGGCATGTCCGGGGCGCTCGGCCCGGTCGATACGTCACGATCCGACCGAGCGGAGCAGGAGCGACCATGACCAGGGGGGCTGGAGACCCGATCGTCGAGGTCCAGGGTCTGATCCGCACCTTCGGTGACGTCCGCGCCCTGGACGGCGTCGACCTCGTCGTCGAGCCGGGGATCGTCTACGGGCTGCTGGGACCGAACGGGGCTGGGAAGACCACCCTGATCCGGGTGCTGGCGACGCTGCTCAGGCCGGACCGCGGGTCGGTCCGGGTCGCCGGGGTCGACGTCGTCGCTGACCCCAACGCTGCCCGGGCCCGTATCGGCCTGGCCGGGCAGTTCGCCGCGGTCGACGCCTTCCTCACCGGCCGGGAGAACGTCGAGATGGTCGGTCGGCTCTACGGCCTGTCCGCACGCGAGGCGCGCCGGCGTGCCGATGACGTGCTAGATCGCATCGGGCTGAGCCACGACGCGAGCCGGCAGGTCGGCACCTACTCGGGGGGGATGCGGCGCCGGTTGGACCTCGCGGCCTCGCTGGTCGGCCGGCCGGAGGTGATGTTCCTCGACGAGCCGACCACCGGCATCGATCCCCGGAACCGGCTCGAGGTGTGGGATCTGATCGAGGACCTCGTGGCGGCCGGCACATCGGTGCTGCTCACCACCCAGTACCTCGATGAGGCCGACCGGCTGGCGAAGCGCATCGGGGTGATCGACCGTGGGGTGGTGGTCCAGGAGGGCACCGCGGACGAGCTCAAGGACGCCGTCGGCGGATCGGTGCTGGAGCTCGTGGTCCACGACGAGGATCGCGTCAGGGCCATGGAGGCCATCGCCTCCGCGACCGGCGAGGAGGTCGCGGAGCTCGGGGGCCGGCGGCTCCGGGTCGCGGCCCGCGAGGGGTCCGGCACGCTGCTGGAGGTGGTGCGTGCCCTGGATGCCGCGGGGGTGGAAGCCGACGACATCGGGCTGCATCGGCCCTCCCTCGACGACGTGTTCCTGGCCGTCACCGGCGAGCCCGCCGGGCAGGATGCCGGCGTTGATCACGAGGTGGTCGATGCGTCGGCTGCCGTCGCCGGTGGCCGTGACCGGGAGAGGAGACGCTGATGGCAGCCACGATCGGATCGAACCAGCTCCCCGCCCCGGACCGCGCGCTGCGAGAGCGCGCGACGTTCACCTCGACGGTCACCGACACCTGGGTGCTGACGAGGCGGAACCTGCTGCGCAACGTCCGGCTGCCGCAGGTGCTGCTGTTCTCCACCGTGCAGCCGATCATGTTCCTGCTGCTGTTCACCTACGTGTTCGGCGGCGCCATCGGCCAGGCGCTACCCCCGGTGGCCGAAGGTGAGTACATCAACTGGTTGATGCCGGGGCTGCTCGTGCAGATCTCGGTGTTCGGTGCCGGTCAGACCGCGATCGGGTTGACCGACGACCTCTCGAAGGGAGTGATCGACCGTTTCCGGTCGCTGCCGATGGCCCGCAGCGCCGTGCTGGCGGGACGGACCTTCGCTGACCTCGGCCGCAACACCGCGGTGGTCACCCTGATGCTGCTGGTCGGGTTCCTGATCGGCTTCCGGTACCAGACCAGCTTCCTGCGCTTCGTGGCCGGGGTGGCGCTCGGGCTCGCCTTCGCGTACTCGCTGTCGTGGGTCATGGCCGTGATCGGGCTGTACGTCAAGGACCCGGAGGCGGCCCAGTCAGCGGTCTTCCTGCCGGTCTTCCCGCTGGTGTTCGCCTCGTCGGTGTTCCTGCCGACCGAGACGATGCCCGACTGGCTGCGCGTCTTCGCCGACCACCAGCCGATCACCACGGTCACCAACGCGCTGCGTGCGCTGATGCTCGGTGAGGGCGCGCTGCCGGACGGGCAGGTCCTGTCCACCCAGCTGCTGATCTCCCTGGGGTGGATCGTGAGCATCACCCTGGTGTTCAGCCTGCTGGCGATCCGGGCCTACCGGCGCGCGGTGGACTGATCTCGCTCACCCGGCTGCGCCGGCGGTCGCCACCTCGACATCGGCGAGGTAGACGACGAAGCTCGGCAGCCAATGGGCGCCCACGTAGTCATCGAGGACGTGGTGGAGCGAGGCGTCCCGGTGGCTGCGGGCTGCGGTCCGCGCCAGCGGCCGGCGTGGGTCGTCGTCGGGGAGCGGCGCGGCGACCTGCAGCCAGCACCACGCGCGACTGAGGTTCAGGCCATCGAGGTGGACGGTCTGCGGGTCGGTGCGGTCCTCGACCTCGACGGGCACGGTCAGTGGGGTGGGATCGGGCAGGAAGCGGTCCAGCCACCTCGCGTAGTCGCCCGGCTCCAGCACCCGGGACATCAGGGCGGCCTCGACGAGGCTCGGCGAGAGGAAGTCGGCGCTGCTCGGCTCGAACCGCACCGGCGCGTCGTGATCGGCGAGGTACCAGCGGCGCGCAGCGTCGTGCACCGCCGCCGCGAGGCCGGCCGCGGCCGGGTCGATGGCAGCGGCGTCGAGCAGGAGGGTGCACGCGAAGGCGCTGTTGGGGTGCGCGCCGACGCGGTTCGGGAGCCGGGCCGTGCCCAGCCACGTGGTCGCACGCTCCACGAGCAGCGCCTGGAGCGGCCGGAGCTCAGCCGCCCATCCTGCCGCCCTCCGGGCACGGCGCCGGTCGGTCGTCGGGTCGACGGCGAGGTGGTGCAGTGTCGCGTGCAGCAGGACCAGCCACGCCCAGCCGTAGGGCCGCTCGAAGGTCGTGCGGGCCGGGTCGGCGAGGTAGGCGAGCTCCACCTCGAGGTTGGCTGGCGTCCAGGTCGCGTCGAACCACGCGTCGATCGCGTCGGCCTCGGGGAGGTCCTGGTAGCGGTGGAGCAGCCGCACCAGCATCCAGTGCTGGTGCACCGAGGAGTGCCAGTCGTAGCTACCGAAGAAGACCGGGTGCAGGGCTCGGGGCGGCCGGAGGTCCAAGGGGCCGGTCAGCAGGTGACCGGGATGGTTGGGGTACTCGCGGGCCACGTTGTCGAGCCCGGCGCGGGCGAACCGCGACGCCGCCGCGGTCGTGAGCGTGTCGGTCACGGGGTCAGCTTCCGATCGAGCGCGGGCCCAGGCCCTGGTGGCACGCTAGGTGAGTGCGCCGGTACGCTCCCGGCGCTCCGAGGAGGGTTCGCCTAGTCAGGCCTATGGCGCACGGCTGGAATCCGTGTTGGGAGTCACATCCCTCGGGGGTTCGAATCCCCCACCCTCCGCTCGCTGCACCCCCTGTGACCAGGGGAAACGCCCCCGGCTGCGTGCCGGGGGCGTTCTGCTTCCTGGCCGCCGACACCGCGATTGGTCACGGATTGGTCACAGGATCTGCGCGTTCCTTGGTGTGGGGTGCCTGGCTAGGTTCGTGTGATGGTCACGCCGAGCGCGTCGCCGATCACGTCGAGGCGTTCCAGGCCGGCGGTGCTGGCGAAGGGGATGGCGGGCCCGTCGGCGGCGAGGTCGTGCCGTGCCACACCACCCGACCGTGCGGCGCTGCGGGTGACGAGCAGCAGGCACAGGCCATCGCTGTCAAGGCTCGCAACCGCGGTCGAGGGTCGGTCGTGCAGTTGTCGGGACACCCACAGCAGCCCGTCGGCGTCCGCGTTCCTGTGGAGGAGTGCTGCCGCGCGCTCGCGGGAGCGGGCGTAGGTGATCGCGTCCCCGTCGACGAGGACCGTGGCGTCGGGGAGCCCGGCGTCGAGAGCCAGCAGGTGCAGATCTCTGGTGGGGTGGAGCTGGGACCACTGCCAGCTCCGGTAGCGGGCCAGGGGGGCACGCCGGGGTCGGCCGCGTCCGGGAAGGCGGTGGAAGATGGTCTCTGCCGCGGCGGTGCGGTCGTCGGAGCCTGCGTACAGCACGGGCAGGATGCCGTGCTCGTCGGTGAGCGGGGAGAAGCGACGGTCCCCGGTGGTCCGTGGGTCGAACTCCGTGGAGCCGAACGCGTGCTCGTGGGCGCGAACGAAGGGCCGTCCGGTAGGCCAGACCACCAGGCTCACGTGCGAGCGGCGTCGTGGCGCCAGCGGTCGGCCTCGTCCTCGGCGAGGCGGGCGATGCGCGCGGGATCGTGCAGGACCTCGAGCGGGGTGACCCATCCGTCCGACTCCGGGACGGGCGTGTCCCACCACAGCGCGAGCGCCCAGCCGGTGAGCTGCGCGGGGAGTCTCGCCAGCGCAGCCGCGACCGCAGGCAGCGGCTTGCCGGTGTCGGGGTCGAACTGGAAGCCGGGGTAGAGGGTGCGGCCGTGGTGCTCGACCCCGAAGATGGATCGCTCCTTCACGCTCCAGCGGTGTGCGGTCTGCCGCCGGTTGTGGGCCGTCGAGCCTGCGAGGTCGGCGATCTCCTCGGCGGTGAATGCGCCGTGCTCCTCGAGGAACGCCAGCCGTTCGGTCGCGTTCCTCCGGGCTTGGGCGAGCAGGCCCGGGCCGGGTACATCCCGGTGTGGCATGAGCGCCTCGACGACCCGGTCGAAGGGTTCGTCCAGGTCGAACGCGACCACGCCGGGATCGCGAGCCTGCGCGTCGGCCGCGATCGCGTCATCCTCGGTGATGAGCACGTGGACCATCGGCATCCCTTCGGAAGTGACAGCTACAAGTCTACGGCTGTGCGTCATTCCTGTCACCCGCCTTCGAGGGGATCGGTCCGAGCGGCAATCAGCGGGGGGTCGGGGCCCGGATCGACCGGCAGAGGGAGGATGCGTGCGGCGTGGACGTCGACCGCGGCACGGTCGGCGCCCTTGAGCATGTGGGTGTAGACCTTCGAGGTGACAGCGGTCGAGGCATGGCCGAGCAGGGCACTGATCGTGGCGAGCCCGTTCCCGTTGGCGTCGAGGGCGGACGCGAGGGAGTGACGCAGCCCGTGCGGCCCGCCGATGTGCGGCAACCCCGCGCGGCGTGCGTAGGTGACGAACCGCGTCGAGACGTCGTCGGGGTAGCGATAGCGCCCGACGTCGTTCGGGAACACCAGGTCCAGCTCCTGCCAGTCGCTTCCGAGCAGTCGGTGACGGTCGTCGGTCGTCCTGGCGGGTGCGGTGCTCCGCGAGGATCACCACCAAGGCGGCCGGCAGCGGCACGACGCGGCGGGAGCGGCGCGACTTGGGTGCCTTCACGATCACCTTGGAGCCGGCCTTGGTGATCGTCTGGCGGATCTCGAGGCCGCCGCTGGTCAGGTCGGTGGCAGCCCAGGTGGCGCCCACCGCCTCGCCACGCCGGATGCCGGTGACGGCGATGGTCGCGAACAGGGCATGCCAGTCCGCGTCGTGTGCGCGCACGTGAGCGAGGAACTCGGCAACCTCCTCGGGTGTCCATGTCGGCTGTTCGGTCTCGGGGGCCCGTGGCTTGACCGCTCGGTCCGCCGGGTTGTGAGGCAGCAGCTCGTCCGTGACGGCGTGGTGCGGGATGCGGTGGGCGAGGCCGTGGACGTTGGCGATGATCTTGGTGGGCAGGTGCTCCAGGAGCCGGGCGGCTGCGGTCCGTCGGCCTCCACGGAGCTGCTGGGTGAGCGGTTCGTGTCGATGGAGGTGGCGCAGGAGGGGCAGCCCTGTTCGCTCGCAGCCGGCCCGTTGGAGGTCGAGTTCGAGGACCGCGGGCGCGATCGCGCGAGTCGCTGGAGCGCGGGCTGCAACACCGTCGGCGGCGTGTTCGGGATCATGTCCGACCGCCTCCGGCCACGCGTTGTGTCACCCGATGGTGAGCCTGCGTTCGACAGCACCGCGATCGATTGCCCTGACGGCCTGTTGGAGCAGGACCGCTGGCTGGCCGAGGTCTTCGCCTCGTCCCCGAGTTGGACGCTGGACGAGGCCGGGATCTTGTGCGTCGTCACGGATCGCGTCCACCTCGTTCTCGAGCGAAGGTGAGCCAGCCAGTACACCCGCGACAGAAGATGTACAGTCCTCGATGCACGGTGATGTACAGGAGGCGATCGTGGCCGAGGTCGGTGTTGCGCAGCTGCGTCGGGAGCTCAAGGACTGGTTGGATCGGGTGCAGACGGGCGAAGAGGTCGTCGTCACCGAGCGGGGGCGGCCGGTCGCTCGGCTGAGCGGCATCGACGTCGCGCCGCTGCTGGATCGGCTCGCGGAGCAGGGCCAGATCAGCGGTGTGCCCCTCGTCGCGCGCCCTGCTGCCCGGGGCCGACGACGGGTCGCAGCGACGGGCCCCGTCGCTGATCTCGTCGTGGCCGAACGTGATGCCCGACGATGACGGTCGCGTACTTCGACTCGAGCGCGTTGGTGAAGCTCGTCGTCGATGAGCCGGGCAGCGACGATGCAGCGCTGCTGTGGGATGGGGCAGACAGTGTGTTCACGAGCCGCGTCGCCCATCCCGAGGTCCGGGCTGCGCTCGCGGCGGCCCAGCGTGGTGGCCGTCTCGACGATCGGGCGCACCGGCAGGCCAAGGCGGGTTGGGCGGAGCTCCACGCGGCGCTCCGTCTCGTGGAGGTGACGCCCCAGCTCGAGCACAGCGCGGGCGAGTTCGCCGAGAAGCACCGGCTCGGCGGCTTCGATGCGGTCCACCTCGCGAGTGCGCTCACCCTCGAGTTGGCCGGTGTGGTCGTCGCGACCTGGGACGGCCGACTCCACCAGGCGGCCCGAGCCGTTGGCCTGCCCACCCTCCCCCGACAGCCCTGAAGTGGTCACGGATCGGTCACAGCATCTTCGGGATGGGCTTCCCCGGTGGGACGGCTGCGCACATCGGACGCGCGCCGGGGGCGTTCGCGTTCCCGGGGTGTGGATGTGGCCGCCGGTGTCCGGTTGGCGACCCCGGAGGCTCGACGTGGCCGTGCCGGGGTGTGGATGTGGCCAACGTGACGGCGCTCGCAGCGTGAGCGGAGGCTCCGTGAACGTGGCTATCTCCTCCGGATGGGGTGAGGTGCTCCAGGGGCGAAGACGATGGTCTGTCGCCGACCCCTCATCGACCTTGCGAGGACCGCGTGGAGTTCGTGACGGCCGCCTTCAACCTCGTGCTCGTGGTCTTCATCGCGTCGACGATGCTCGCCGCGGGCCTCGGGACGCCGATCGATGAGCTCGTTGCCGTGCTGCGCCGTGGTTCGCTGCTGCTGCTCGTGCTCGTCGCCAACCTGCTGGTGGTCCCGCTGCTGGGCTGGGGGATCGCGGCAGCGTTCGGTCTGGGCACGGCCGGGACGGTCGCACTCCTGCTGGTTGCCTCGTCCCCAGGGGCGCCCTTCGGTGCCAAGATCGCGATGCTCCAGCGCGGCGATGTGCTCACCGGCTCGACGCTGCAGGTCCTGCTCGCCGCGGTGGGCTCGGTCACCTTCCCGCTGACGGCCAACGTGCTCTTCGGTTGGGCCGGTCTCGGTGGCGAGCTGAGCCTGCCGGTCGCCGACCTGGTCCGCACCGTCGCGATCCTGCAGCTGGTCCCCTTCACGATCGGGCTGTCGTTGCGCCATTGGGCCGTCACGGTCGCCATGATCTGGGAGCCCGTGGCCCAACGTGCGTCGTCGCTGTCCTTCGCGGCGGTCCTCGTGCTCGGCATCGGGAGCTCCTGGGATCAGATCGTGTCCCTGCTCGGCAGCAGGGTGCTCCTGGCAGCGGCCGCGTTCACCGTGCTGTCTGCGGTCGCGGGTGCGCTCCTGGCCACAGGGCCGACCATCCGCCGCACGACGCTCGCCGGCATCGCGCCCCTGCGCAACGCAGGCCCCGCTTTCGCCGCCGTGGCCATCGCCTTCGACGGCGATCCGGAGATCCTGGCCGCGCTCACCGGGATCCTGCTGGTCGGGTTGGTCCTCGCCATCCCAGCGGCAGCGCGTCTGGCAGCGACCCGATCGGAGTCGGCCTCCGAGGGTGCGCGCGCCTGAGGTGGACGGCCTCAGTGCCGGCGGTCGAACGCCGCAGCCGCTGCGCGGTTGGTCGCATAGATCCGGTCCGGGCCGACCGCTTCGGTGAGTCCGTAGGTGTCGAGGAGCTCGGCGATCGGCCCGCGGACGCGGCTGAACGCGACCACCACGCCCTTGCCGTCTGCTGCAGCGATGCCGTCGGCGAGCGCCTCTGCGGCGCTCGGGTCGATGTCGCTCACCGCCTCGAGGTCGATGACCAGCCAACGCATCGCCGGCTCGGACGCCGCTGCGGTCAGGATCGTGCGTGCGAGGTCCGCGTTGGCGAAGAACAGAGGACCTTCGGGTCGCATGATCCGGATCCCGGCGTCCGGCGTCGGGTCGCTGCTCGCCACGTACCTCCCCCCGGGTCCGTCCGGCGGGCTGCCGAGCGTCGCCCACGGCATCGACGCGGCCCGCCGGACCACGTCGATCGAGGAGGCCAGTGCCGCGACCACCAGACCGGTGAGCGGCCCCAGCAGCAGCACCGCGAACGCGCACCCGAGCGCGATCGCGAGGTCGCCGCGACGTACCCGAGCGAGGTGCCGGAACGTGGGCACGTCGATGATCCTGACCACCGCGTTCGCCACGAGGCCGCCCAGTGCCGCCAGGGGGATGGCGGCGATGAGCCCGGTGAAGGCGATCGCGACGACCCCGGCGAGGGCGGCGGCGACCAGCGAGGGGACCTGGGTGCGTGCCCCCGCCGCGGCCATCGCCGCCGTCCGCGACGCGCTGGCGCCCACCGGCATGCCGCCGAACAGGGCGGCGGCGACGTTGCTCAGTCCGTAGGCGAACACCTCGTCGTTGGGGACGATCTCCTCTCCGTGCCGCCGGCCCTCGCTCTGCGAGATGACGACGCCCTCCGCGATCGACAGCGCGGCGATGGCGAGTGAGACCGGCAGCAGTGCCAACCACGCGTCCAATGGCAGGGTCGGGACGCTCGGCGCGGGCAGGCCCGCGGGCACAGGCCCGAGGACGGCCACGCCGTCGGGACGCAGCCAGGCGACCGCTCCGCCGACGACGAGCAGGGCGATCAGGGACCCCGGCGCGCGAGGCGCGACCCGCCGCAGCGCTCGGACGATCACGATGGTGCTGACGCCGACGGCGATGCTGGCCGGCGACGCCTCCGGTAGCGCCGCGACCAGTCCGAGCACCTCCCGCACCCAGCCCTCGGCGTCGACGTCGACCGCCAGGATCCTGCGGATCTGGGAGGTGAGGATCTCCACCCCGAGACCGGCGATGAACCCGACCAGTACGGCGTGCGACAGGTACCGGACCAGACCACCGAGCCGCAGGAGCCAGGCCACGAGCAGGAAGAGGCCCGTCAGGAGCGCCGCACCCATCGCAGCGACGGTCGGCTCCACACCCATCGCAACGACGGGCACCAGCGCGGCTGCCAGGAGCGCAGCGACCGTCGCGTCGGGGCTCAGCACGAGCCGCCGCGATCCGGTGGTCAGGGCGAACACGAGGAGCGGCACCACGGAGGCGTAGACCCCGGCGGTCGGCGGGAGGCCGATCACGCTGGCGTACCCGATGTTGATCGGCAGGGACAGGGCGACCAGGGTCACCCCGGCCAGGACCTCGTTGACCGAGCGGCCCTCGGCGTCGAGCAGCAGCGCACCACCAACGGGTGGAACGGACGGGAGCCGGCGCGGACCACCTGGTGCGGTCACGGGTCGTCCTGCACGGTCGCATCCTCGATCACCCGGCACCTAGCCGGCCTATCCGATCGCCCGCAGCCCTGCGGGTGTAGCCAGGGCAGGCTGGTCGACGCCGCATCCGATGGCACCACCTCGATGGGGTGATGCCGCGCGGTCGTCTCAGGTCTCGAGAGGCAGGCGGTCATGTGACCCATGTAGACTGCGGGCGCATCTGCCCGTCGGGAGTCCGGGCGGCACGGGGCAGCCGACCGTCGTCGAGACCTCCGCGGCCTCAACGGCGCGGACGCGCGCCGATGGCACGGCTGAGCGTGCGACGACCAGGAGCACTGCGTTGGCGGTTGGGCTCGAGCAGCCGGCCCATGGTGGTGCCGTGACCCGGCGGTTCCATCCGCCCGACGCCTCGCCCCTCGACCTCCGCCGCGATCGCCTACTCGACATCCTGCGGTTCGATCCGGCACCGATCACGCTGGTGGCTGCCCCGGCCGGCTACGGGAAGACCTCGCTGCTGTCCGGGTGGGTGGCAGCGTCGCGGGCCGGCGCGGTCGCCTGGCTGAGCCTCGATCGCCACGACAACGACCCCGGACGACTGTGGTCAGGGATCCTCGACGCCCTGATCGCGACCGGTCGGTTCCCTCCTGAGTCGCACCTGCACGAGCTACTCGCGCCAGCCGACGAGGTCGATCCCGGCTTCGTCGATGAGCTGATGCGGGGGGTGGCCGAGGCACCAGAGCCGCTGTGGCTGGTGCTCGACGACGTCCACGTCCTGGAGCACCCTGCGGCGGTCGCATCGCTCGAGCTCCTGCAGCGGCGATCACCCTCGAACCTCCACCTGGTGCTGTCGGGCCGGTCCGAGCCGGCCGTCGGGTTGCCACGGCTGCGGGTCCGTGGACACCTGAAGGAGATCCGCGCCTCGGATCTGGCCTTCACCATGGAGGAGACAGCGCAGCTCGTGGGGCGGCACGAGGTCGGCCTCGGTGACGCCGACCTCCGGGTGCTGCACGCGCGGACCGACGGGTGGGCAGCCGGAGTGCAGATCGCCTGCATGGCCGTCGCCGGCGGCGAGGAGGCGGGAGCGTTCGTCGCCCGGTTCGACGGGGACGATCACGCTGTCGCCGAGTACCTCCTCACCGAGGTCCTGGAAGGGCTGCCGGAAGCGACCCGTCGGTTCATGCTGCGGACCAGCATCTGCGCGGATGTGAGCGTCGGATTGGCTCAGCGCCTCAGCGACCGTACGGACGCCGCGCATGTGCTCGACGAGCTCGAGCAACACAACGCCTTCACCCGCCGTCTCGGTCGGGGACGTTCGGTCTACCGCTACCACGAACTGCTGCGCACCTTCCTGCTCGCGGAGCTGCGTCGGGGGGAGCCCCGCTTGGAGCGCGAGTTGCAGCACACCGCGGCACGGTGGTTCGAGCAGGAGGGTGATCTCATCCACGCGATGGAGCATCTGGCCGCGGCTGGGGACGTCGGCCAAGTGGCCGAACTGGGACGCTCGCACGGGCTCGCCGCGGTCCTCGGCGGCCGGTCTCGGCGGCTCCGAGCCATCCTGACCGAGCTTCCGGAGCCCGATCGTCGTGAACCGTGGGTCGCGCTCCTCCTGACCGCCGCTGCACTGGAACTGGACGAGGTGGAGGAGGCCGATCACTGGTTGGCGCCACTGGACCTCGATGCGATCGTGGCAGGCGCGGACCGGACGCTGGCCGCCCTCGCCGCGGCGGTCGGCATGGCCCGCGCTCGGCTCGACCTCGACGTCGGGGTCGCCCTCGCGCGGCTGGAGTCCTCTCCGGCCGGCGCGACCGGAGAGGTCGATCTCGACCTGTACGCGTTGCTGCAGCGCGGCGTCGCGCGCCTGTTCGTCGGTGCCTACGAGGGTTCGGTGTCGGACCTACAGCGGGCGATCGCGCTGGCCCGAGCCAGCGGGCGCGATGCCCTGCTGATCTCCGGTCTGTCCTTCCTCGCCGGGACGTTGGCGAGCATGGGTGATCTGTCAGCCAGCCGACGCCATGCGGCCGAGGCGGTGACCCTGGCCGAACGTCGCGGTTGGGGGCGTTCCCCGTCCGTCGCGCACGCCCACATGCTGGTCGGCTGGACGGCCTCCCTCCGCGGCGATCGCGAGACCGCGGAGCTGGCCGCAGCCCGTTCGCTCGCCTCGCTGGCACGGCACAACGAGCCCGACGTCGAGCTGGCGGCGAGGAGCCTGGAGCTCTACCTCTTCGCCGACCGCGACGACGCCTTCGAGCTCCTCCAGCGCTACCTCCGGCTCTACGAGCAGCTCGCGAACGCGGACGTGTCCCCGGCGCTCCTCGGGTACGCCGCTCCGGTCCTGCTCCAGGTCTTCCTCGACCTCGGAGAACGGCGCTGGGCCCGGGCGCTGGTGGAGGTGGCGATCCGTCGGGCGCCGGACCCGGGTGAGCCGGCGCTGCTGCGAGCGATCCTGCAGGTGGACGCCGGTCAGCCAGCAGCGGCCCGACGGGAACTCGCCCCGGTGCTGGACGGCACGGCCACCTGCCACCTGCTCACGACCGAGGTCCGGGCGTGGTTGCTCGCGGCCGGGATCGAGCTGCGTGCCGGCAACCCGACGCTGGCGCGGGACCGGTTGCACACCGCACTGGAGCTCGCCGAGCCGGTGGAGCTGCTCCAGCCCTTCCTGGAGTCCCAGTGGCTCACCGACCTGCTGATCAGCGGGAAGGGCCGTTTCGGCCGGAGCGAGGGGTTCGTCGATCAGATCCTCGAGCGGTCGGACTCGAGGTCACCATCGACGACCGAGGTCGACCCCCTCCTGCGGCTCACACCGGCCGAGCTGGAGATCCTGCGCGACCTCCCGTCGCTGCTGACGCTCCGGGAGATCGCCGAGGCCCGCTCGGTCTCGGTGAACACCGTGAAGTCGCACCTCAAGGCGATCTACCGCAAGCTGGACGTGGCTGGGCGTCGGGCCGCCGTGGAGGCAGCCAGGGGCCGTGGTCTGCTGTAGCGGCTGCGTCCCGGACGGTCGCTCAGGTGGCCCAGTCGGTGGGGATGTCCGCCCCACCCTCCGGGGTCAGTCGTGCACCCGTGCGCGCCAGCTGTGGATCGGGAGACACCCGCCCGGCGAGCAGGCTCTCCCCGAGCCCGAACGTCCCGGAGAGCTCGACCAGCTCCGGCGGCACGAACCCGAACATCGAGGCCAGCGCCGCACGGTCTCCGGCCGAGTTGACCCGCATCAGCAGCAGGTTGTCGCACTGCGAGAGCACGTTCTCGGGCAGCTTGTCCGGTCGCTGGGATGCGAGCAGCAGGTGGATCCCGTACTTGCGCCCCTCCCCGGCGATGCGGGTGAACTGGTCGACGGCGAGCCGCTGCAGGGGGTCCGCCGGCTCGGCCGGACAGACGTCGTGGGCTTCGTCGACCACCAGCAGCAGCGGGCGGCGCTGCTGGCGGTTCGCCCACAGGTGCTCCAGTACGGCCACCGAGACCGCGATGCGCTCCCGTCGCTCCTCGAACCCCGAGGTGTCCGCGATCACGGCGCGCGGTCGGTCCTGTTCCCACACCTCGGCAACCGACCGTGCCGAGCGCTTGGCCCAGGCCGCCATCGGGTCCACACCGAGGTTCTCCATCCGCATCCGGATCTGCTCCAGTACCTCGTCGCCGCTGATCCTGAACGCCTCCGTCGCGGCCTCCACGGACTCGAAGCCCGCCGCCGGCGCGCTGCGCAAGGCGTGGAGCAGCGCGTTGTACTCCTCGCGGTCGGCGATCGGGTCCAGCTGCAGCAGGGCGGCGACAGCCGCGGCCCCGAGCTCCTTCAGCCGGATCCGCAACGGTGCCACCCCATCCCGCGGCTCCGCTCCCAGCACCTGTACGCCGCGTGCCGCCTCGGCGTAGGCCGCTGCCACGGCCTGATCGACACCCGTGCGGGTCTGCCCGAGGTGGACGTGGTCGCCGTTCGGGTCGAGCACCAGCAGTGGCAGACGGGTTCGCAGCACCAGTTCCTCGAGGAGCCGGCCGAGGCTGTAGGTCTTCCCCGACCCCGACTGTCCGCACAGGAACGTGTGCCGGTTGAAGCCCTTCGCCTCCAACCGAGCCGTGACCTCCGGCGCGCCACGCAGCGTGCCCAGTTCCAGGGTGGCTCCCCGCCGACCCAACCGTTCCGCCACCAGCCGGTCGGGTGCCGCGGAGAGCGCGACCTCCTCGAACGCGATCAGGCCCGGCGGCGCATCCAGCAACCGTCCGGTGCCGGTGACCAAGCGGCGGCCGGCCTCCTCGAGGCTTCGCTGCGAGAGCACCTGACCGAGCAGGGCGCCCTGTGGTGCTGTGACCACGACGTACCCGCCCAGTGGTACGCCGCTACCGAGTGGACTCCGGTAGCTGAACGTCGTGCCGTCGATGGACCACGCGACCGCTGTGACGCCTGGGCCACCCATGACCGCTCCTGTTGCTGGTGTCCGGCCGGTTCGGCCGCTGGCATCCTGCCACAACGGTGACGAGCACGAGCTGGCGGACGACATCCCTCCGAAGGAGCGATGTCACGCATGATCGCACCCCGTGTCACCGGCCAGGGTGCGCCATCATGTCGATCACGACCACGACGCTGAGCAGCAGGGCAGCGTCCTCGGCCGTACCGACCTCGACGCCGTAGGTGTCACGGACCCGGAACCAGCGCCGTGACACGGTCGCCACGGTCGTGTTGCCGCGACGGATGCGGTACTCGTGGTCGAGGATGTTCCCGGTGGCCTGCAGTGCGTCACCACCCGGGATCTCGATGGTCCAGCGGTCCCGGAGCGGGGTCAGCAGGGCGTTGTGCACCCGCGCGGCGACGCCTCCGTCGGGCCGCTCGATGGCCATCGTGTCACGGACCCGCATGACCTTGGCCTGGATCCGATAGAGCTGTCGGCCACCCGGGTCGAGGAACAGCAGCGTCGACCGCACACGCAGGGCCTTGCCGTCGACGAGGTAGGCGAGGTTGCCGTCCTGGTCGGTGATGCGGAAGTCGTCGCCGATCGAGACCAGCCGTTGCCGCAGCTGGTAGCGCCTCGAGCCAGCGCCGTCTGCTCCGGGTGCGGTCCTCGGCGCTGCAGCGGACCGTGCCACCGCGGCGGCGGCTACGACCCCACCCGCCCGTCCCAACCTCGCTGCCCTTCGTGCCATCGGGTGCTCCTCCTCGGGTGCCCTGGTCCGTGGTCGTCCTCGGCGGCCGCTGCCAGATCGGCTACGGCGTCACGATGTCGAACCAGAACGGGAAGTCGTCGAGCAGGTCGAACGCGCTCAGCAGGGCGGTGGGGTCACCCTCGACGTGGACGCCGTCACCGCTGGTCATGGCCGCGGCCGGGTCGTCCGCCGCTAGCAGCTCGTTGAGCCGGGCGCGGGGCAGCGTGATGATCGCGTCGGCGGTCACGTCAGCTCCCGCGGGGACCGGCCGGTTGTGCAGCACCCCGTTGGACAGCTCGAGGAGGTGACGCTCGTCGACGTCGGGGAGCACGAGCAGCGCCGTGCCGGCGAGATGTGCGGCGTCCGGGTGGGTCAGGCGGATCGCCAGGTAGTCCAGGATCAGGCTGGTGGGCATGACCGCGATGACGTCGGGGGAGCTGGTCGTCGGGGTGGGCAGCACCATGACCCCGTCGCGCAGCTCCTTGGCGCCGGTGAGGTAGAAGTTGCGCCATGGACCGGACTCGGCCTGGTAGCCGAGCTGGGTCAGCGCGTCGGCGAGCAGGTGTCGGGCCTCGACGTTGTCGGGGTCGGCGAACACCACGTGCCTGACCACCTCAGCGACCCAGCGGTCATCGCCGGCCTCGTGATCCGCTCGCGCGCGCTCGAGGATCGCGTCGGCGCCTCCCATGTAGGCCACGTAGCGCGTGGCGGCCGCGACGGGCGGGTGGGGATGCAGCGTGGCCGGGTTGCCGTCGAAGAACCCGAGGTAGCGCTGGTAGATCGCCTTGACGTTGTGGTTGACCGAGCCGTAGTAGCCGCGTGACGACCAGGTGTGGGCCAGGGTCGGGGGTAGCTCGAGCTGCTCGGCGATCTCGAGCATGGTCTCGCCCCGGTTGGCCAGCCGCAGGGTCTCGTCGTGCAGGAAGCGGTAGGTGTCGCGTTGGGTGCGCAGCAGCGTCAGCGCCTCGTCATGGCCCCAGGTCGGCCAGTGGTGCGAGGCGAACACCAGGTCGGTGTCGGCCGCGAACCGGGCGATCATCGCGTCGATCGCCTTGGCCCAGCCCAGCGCGTCACGAACCTGCGCGCCGCGCAGCGTGTACAGGTTGTGCTGGACGTGGGTGACGACCTCGGCGGTCCACAACGCCCGCCAGGTGGGGAGGTAGAACACGAACTCGGCCGGAGCCTCGGTGTCGGGGGTGTACATGGTCTGCAGCTCCACACCGTCGAGCACGATCGAGGTGTCGTCGTGCCCGATCAGATCGGTGGGCTCCAGCAACCCGAACGTGCCCGTCGACGTCGTCTTGCCGAGCCCCGCTCCGATCTGACCGGTCGGCGACGGTGGCAGGAGGTTGCCGTACATGTACGACGCGCGGCGGCTCATCGCGTTCCCCGCCATCACGTTCTCGCTGACCGCCTCGAACGTGAACCCCTCCGGCGCGACGATCCGGACCCGCCCGGCGGCGACGTCCTCGGGAGAGCACACCCCCCGCACCCCTCCGAAGTGATCGGCGTGGCTGTGGCTGTAGACCACCGCCGTCACGGGGCGTCGTTCCACGTGGGTGTTGACCAGTTCGAGCGCCGCGGCCGCGACCTCGGCTGTGATGAGCGGGTCGAGCACGATCCAGCCGGTCTCGCCCCGCACGAAGCTGATGTTGGACAGATCCAGGCTTCGTACCTGGTAGATCCCGTCCACGACCTCGAAGAGTCCGCCGATGCCGCTGATCAGCTCCTGGCGCCACAGGCTCGGGTTCACCGTGTGCGGCGCATCCCCGGCGACGAAGTCGAACTTCCGCGCGTCCCAGACCGGACCACCATCCGCCGTGGTCACGCTGTCCGGCAGGGGGGCCAGCAGGCCGCGCTCGGCGAGCCCGAAGTCCGTCGTGTCCTCGAAGGGCAGGAGGTCGCGAAGCGCGGCGTTGGCTGCGGTCGTTGCTCGAGTGGGCTCGTTCACCGGTCGTTGCCTCCGGGCTCGGGTGCGGGTCGAGCGGTCGTCCCGGCTCACGAGAGCCCCGGTGGCGTGCTCGAGGTCCCTCGATCGGGCGACTGCTCAGGGTCGGAGCATCGTGACCGCATGCCGCCGCTGGCTCGTCACCCCAACCGGGTGACCACGCAGCACGGCGTGGCGCACGGGCCTGGGGGGGTGCGTGCGCGGTCATCGGTGGCCGTGATCCGGCCCCGGCAGGACAGGTCGGCAGGCCGAGCAATGTTGAGGCGAAGGACAGGACCACGGCCGGGGTCAACGACTGGGCCTGCCGGCGTCGGCGGGGATCTCGCGGAGTCCGAGCAGGCCCGTCTCGGTGTGTGTGGACATGGACAGCTACCCCGTGGGAGTCGGGCGGGAGGCGTGGTGGTCGCAAGAGATGCGGCGCCCCGCCCCGGTCACGGGCCGGCGTGCGGCTTCCCGAGCTCGTCGGGCACCTCGCCGACGTGTCCGCTGCCTGCGCCGCGCGATGCGACCACGGTGATGGTCGCCCCGGCAGCGAGGGCCAGGGCTGCTGCCTGTGTGAAGGGGTCGAGGGTGGGCACGGCCTCCGCGAGGGCGCCGATGACGGGAGGGCCGACGGCGAGCCCCAGGCTGAAGGCGACGTTGAACAACCCGAAGGCACGCCCGCGGGTCGCGACGGTCGAGCTCGAGGAGGTCGCTGCCGTGACGGCCGGGAAGATCAGGCCGTACCCGGCGCCGAACAACGCACTGCCAGCCACGGCGACCCCGAGGTTCGGCGCCACTGACAGCAGCAGCATCGCAGCGCCGATCGTGACCAGCCCGAGCGCCATCGGAGCGTCGGCACCGGACCGGTCCACGCGCCCCGCGACCGGGGAGAGCATCAGGCCAGCTGCCACGAGCGCGTAGGCCGTGAAGAGCCCGCCGACGGCCGAGGCGGGCGCGCCCAGGGACTCGGCCCTGCCGGGCAGGAAGCCCGCCAGCACGCCCACGGCCGCGGTCAGGACGACGGTCCCGAGCAGGGCGCGGCGGATCGGGGCCACCTGGAGGAGTGTTCGCATCGCACGAGGTCGCGCGACGCGCTCGGCTCGCGATGCCTGGGCCGCAGACGGTGCGTCATGCACGCCGAAGAAGGCCACGACGGCGCCCACCAGCAGCATCCCGGCGACGCCGAGGAACACCGCGTCGGTCCCAGCCGTCTGGCGGACGACACCCGCGGTCGCCGGTGCGAGCACCGCCGCAGCGCCGATCACCGCTCCCAGACGGCCGAAGGCCCGGCCCTCGGCGCCGCGTCGGGCACGGTCACCGGCAGCGGCGAAGACGGCCGGGACCAGGATGCCTCCCGCGATGCCGTGGAGGAGCCGGACCGCGATGAACCCGGTGACGGACACGGCCAGGGAGTAGGCCGCGACCGTCACTGCCGCGGCGACCAACCCGACGATAGTGACGATGCGTCGGCCGTGGCGATCGACCAGGATGCCGCCGACGATGTTGGCGGGCAGGTTGGTGGCGGAGTAGGCCCCGACCGCCAGCCCGATCGCTGCAGCCCCTGCCCCGAGCGAGGCGATGTGAGGAGCGACGGTCGGGAGCAGTGCGAACACGTCGACGAAGGCCAGGAACAGGACGACGCCAGGTGCTCGCAAGGAGGCCCGGGTCGGTGCGGAGGCGGTCACGAGCGCGATCCTGGTAGACGAGCGGCGGGTGGTCGCAGCAGGGTCGGCGGGCGCCGCCGCGATCGGGGTTAGGAGCGCGGGGGACCTCCGGCCCGTTCGCAGGGTACGGCTGCCGTTGGTACGGTCTCGTCAGAGGTCGGCGACGACCTCGACGGACCGAGGTGACGGGCGTCCGCCGGTGACGTCCTCCGGTGAACCGGGTCAGGGCCGAGAGGCAGCAGCCCTAAGCCGTTCTCGGGCGGGTGCCGATCACGGGCGCCCGTCGCCTGGGTCCGTCGAGGCCGCCGACCTCACCGCTGGGAGCAGGGCAGGGGCTCAGGGGTCCCAAAGCGGCGCTACGGTGCAGTCGTCCGTCGCTGCTCACCCGGGGAGATCGAGGTGGCGTACGTCTCGCTCTATCGCCGCTACCGACCGCGCACCTTCGTCGAGGTGGTCGGTCAGACCCACGTGACGCGGACCCTGGCCAACGCGATCGACGAGGACCGTCTCTCCCACGCCTACCTGTTCACCGGGCCGCGGGGAACGGGGAAGACGTCGACGGCACGCATCCTCGCAGCCGCGATCAACTGCGACGACGGTCCCACGTCGACCCCCTGTGGCGTCTGCGACCACTGCACCTCGATCACCGAGGGCACCTCGGTCGATGTGATCGAGCTGGACATGGCGTCCCATGGTGGCGTCGACGACGCGAGAGAGCTGCGGGACCGGGCCCTGTTCGCCCCGGCCCGGGCGCGGCGCAAGGTCTACATCCTCGACGAGGTCCACATGGCCTCGACCGCCGCGTTCAACGCGCTGCTCAAGCTGATCGAGGAACCGCCGGACCACGTGCTCTTCGCCATGGCCACCACCGACCCGCAGAAGGTGATCCCGACCATCCTGTCCCGGGTCCAGCGACTCGACCTCCGAAGGGTCTCCGCCGCTGAGGTCGCAACCCACGTGCGCACGATCTGTGACGCCGAGGGCTACGCCATCGAGCCTGGGGCGGTGGACGCCGTCGTGCGGGCCGGTGACGGCTCGGTCCGCGACACGCTGTCGATCCTGGAACAGGTCCTGGCCTACGCGGGCACCGAGGTGAGCGCCGAGGCGGTCGCCCAGACGCTGGGGACGAGCCCTGCGGACCGGTTGTTCGAGCTGGTCGAACTGCTGGCGTCGCGGGACCTCGCGGCGGCGCTCACGCTGGTGCAGCGGCTGTTGGACGCGGGGCAGGATCTGCGGCGCTTCACCCTCGACCTCGTCCAGCACATCAGGGATCTGCTGGTGCTCCAGGTGGCGCCGGACGATCCGGACCTGGTCGACGCGACCGACGAGCGGCGCCGACGCCTTCTGGCACAGACCTCGCTGCTGCCCTCGGAACGTCTGCTGCGGATGGTCGATCTGTTGGCGGCCACGGTGGTCGAGCAGCGGCACGGCTCCCCCCGGCTGCCGCTCGAGCTCGCCCTCGCGCGACTGGCGGTGCCCGGTGCAGATGGTGACGTGGCGGCGCTGGCCGATCGCATCGCGGCGCTGGAGGCCGGCGGCGCGGGTACCGGGCCGACACGTCTGGCGGGGTCACCGCCATCGTCGCGTCAGGCATCGTCGCCGCCGACGCCGAGCCCCGACCCGGTCCCGACGCCCGACCCGGTCCCCGA